>Ga0209296_1002802_pt1 | contig 12184 bp, 20 predicted proteins | sample S_130206_EF_Meta_FD_187319 | JGI IMG/M metagenome (GOLD analysis project Ga0209296, IMG submission 187319) | Freshwater microbial communities from Lake Simoncouche, Canada to study carbon cycling - S_130206_EF_MetaG (SPAdes) (version 2) | ecosystem: Environmental > Aquatic > Freshwater > Lake ...
CTCTTTTTCGGTCATGCCAGCCCAGATTCCGAAGCGTTCTGGATGGTAGAGAACATAGTTTCGGCAGGATTCGAGGACGGGACAGGTTTTGCAGATTGCTTTGGCATGGTTCATGCGGGTTGTGTCGCCACGGTTGACGAAGAACAGGTCGGTTTTGCCTTTGCAGGCTGCTTGTTCTGCCCAGTCGTCGAGAGCTTCGGGGATGTTGAGTGTGTCGGTCACTCGTAGAAGCCGACCTGTTTGAGGGTGGCGTTTTCGGCTTTGAGGTTGGCGATGATGTTTTGGAGGCGCCGGTTTTCTTCTGCTTGTTCGTGGATGATTGAGCAGGCGTCGAGGAACAGTTCGGGGTCTGGTTCGTCTGATTCGGCGGCTGCGAGCAGCTGAGTCCAGACGTGTTCGGCTTCAATGTCGGTCATTTGCTGCTCCTTTGAGGATGGTGACGAAGGCGTCGAGTGTGGAGGTTACATACCAGGCGCCGGGGTTTCCTTTGCCACGTCGTTTGTGGATGACGATTCCGGCGTTTCGGTTGGCGTTGGCGGCTTGGATTGCGACGTCGTCGACCCAGCCGGAGAGGTCAAGGCGGGCGTGGTTTTTGACTTGGATGGCCGGCCAGTTTTTGTCGGGGATCCAAAGGTCTCCACGGTCAAGAGTGGCTCCGGCCGGTACACGCTCCGATTCGATACCTCTGACGTTCAGGTAGTCGCAGACTGCACGTTCGGCCGCTGCTCCTTTGTCCTTGTTAGCGTTTCCCATGTTCACCAGCCCCACATGATGGAGGCGAGGAACAGTCCGAAGGTGACGATGATGGCGCCGACTGTGAGTGTGACCAGGAGGTCTTCATAGTTTTTCATCGGGACGTTTTTACCGGCCAGGCGAAGATGGCGATGGCGGCGAGTGCTAGAAGGACTGTGAGTCCAAGCACAGGGCCGATGGCGTCGTGTTGCGCTGTGTTTTCGACGAGCGCTGGGAGAAGCATGAAGGCGGTGAGGGCGATAAGGAACTGTCCTGTCTTTTTCATGCTGCACCTTTCGGAGTGTGGTTTGTTAGGTGCTTGCTGTTGTAGCCGGTGTAACTGTCGGGGCAGGTTTCCCGATGGTCAAGATACTCCTGAGCGCCTTCGCTCGAGCGGTCAAAGATCCGTCGGCATTGCAGGCAGCGAATGATGTTTGGTTGTCTCACAGTTCTACCTCCAAGTCGTTGCCGATCAGGACGATGACAGGAATGTCGGCCAATGTCGGAGCTGCTGGTTTTGGTTGATTGGCTTTGCGGATCTGATGGGCGAAGAGGAAAGCTGCTGGGGTGAGCGCCAGAACAGTCCACATCAGATCGCCTTGATGATTTCGGCTTGGAGTCCTTCGATGGACAGTTCGTTTACGTCAGTGTTTTGGATGTAGATGCGGACGTTGACGACTGCGTGCCAGAAGTTGTCGTGGCTGGCGAACTCTGCTGGGTGCAGTAGGTCGACGACTGTTTCGGCGAGGATCTCGGCTTGGACGAGTGCGGAGATGTAGAGGTCTTCGATTTTGTCTTGGGGTTCGTACTCGTCGTGGATGTGGTCGACGTTGCCGATAGCGGTGGCATATTCGTCGGTCTTTTCCTCGGCTTCGATGAGCTGTTGGAGGATGCTGTCGAGTTGCTTGATTGCGGCCATGTCGGGGTTTCCTGTCTGATTGGGTTGATTTGGTTGTGTCCGGCGTTCCCGGCTACAGGGGAAGTTCTAAAGGATTGTTTTAAAGAAGTCAAGGATTGTTTTTCAGGGACGCGCAGAAGCCCCCAAATCGGCCAGGGGGAGGGGCTGTTTGGGGGCTTCTGGCTTCCGGTTCGGTTGGTGGCTCAGAGTGCGTGGCGGTACGCCTCGAGTGCCAATTCGACGCCTAGTGGGGAGGTGGGCGTCGTCATCGAACCGGGGATCTCATAGAATGTTTCTGTAGAGGGACGGGTCAATGGTTGCTGCTGCGTCCTCGGCGTCGATTGGCCAGCCAGTAGCGGCGAGACTGGCGAACACCTGGTCAGGTGTGTCGATCAGGTCGGAGAAGTTCACGATGGTCAGGACCACGTTGCTGGCTTGCTCGAGGATTGCTTGGGCTTGTGTGCGCGCGCTGTAGCGATGGTCTGGCACGTCGAAGCCGAACGCTGCCATGAACGATGCTTCGATCTCGCCAACGGGTCGACTGGTGAGGATGACGGTGAGCGGCTCGGATCCTGTGCCATACAGAAACGCCTCCGGTGCCGCTTTCATGACCGAGTTCTCGGGAGTGTCGGAGATCCAATCGGCGACTGGTGCGAACATTGTCCGATGACTGAAGTATCCGGCCGGGTTCGGGTCGTAGTCGGGGTTGATCTCTTTCGATCGGATAACGGCTTCAACGTCGGAGTCGGTCCAAGCGGTGAGCGTTGATGCTTCGGCGATCGCTCGCACGAGAGCCGAGGTGCCGGTGCGATGGAGTCCGCAGACGATGTAGCGCATCACTTCACCGCAATCAGTAGAGAGACGTTGTACGCACTCGCGCTCGTCGCCGTTCGAGTTCCCGTAGCACCTGAAGCGGTGAGCGTTTCGGTTGCGATGAGCATCCGAAAGTGAGCAATAGTCGGCGTAGTGTTTGCGCGTTCAGTCATGGAAGCCGGTTTTGTTGCGGCTTGACTGCTTCCCGCTTGCCCTCCCGCAAAGATCAGTAGGTCCGTAGCGGTGGTGGTCGTCACGCTCGGTGCGACATAACCGACCGTATAACCTTGAGCAGTTGAACCGACAACGTCCACAGCGGTTGCGCCTGAGACTGCCATGACGAAACCCATTCCGTTGTACCAACTAGAACCACCTGACCATGAGTAGGTTGATTCCGAAGCGGTGGCGGTCCGTTTGTAGACGGCGAAAGTGTTTGATGGGTATTCGACTCGAAAGGTGTTGTTGGACGCGATCTGAGTCCATCCGGCCGAAGGACTCCCGAACGAATAGCCCTTGTAGTCGCCCTCGACTTCAACGAACATCAGCAACTGATCGCCGCTTGCCGTCCCGGTCGGGACTGACATCGTGAACGAGCCAACCGTCGACTGACCTTGCGAGATCGAACGGAATGTCGGACCAGAAGCAACGTCAACATGGCTTGAAGCGACGATGCCTGGAATCATGCGCTGAGATCTCCAATAGCGACCCAACTGTCGGTTCCACGCTTGATGAGAGAAAGAGCTGACCATTGCGCTCGAGTTTTCAGACCAGGAGTTGCGTTGATAGTGACACCGGAACCTGCCGTCAATGTGATCTGTCCTGCTCCTGTTTGAAGAATGTGGATTTGGCTTCCGACAGTGAATGCCACTGAACTATTGGGTGGGACTGTGACAGCGATGGCGGAAGCGTTGCTGCATTCGACAAGTTTTTGTTCGTCAGCGAGGACCAGTGTGTATGTGGTTCCGGTTTGAGCGTTGGTTGTCAAGGTGAGAGTTGCGGCTGCTCCGGTCGCTCCGGTCGCTCCGGTCGCTCCGGTCGCTCCGGTCGCTCCGGTTGCGCCTGCTGCTCCGGTCGGTCCTTGCGGGCCGGTGGCTCCGGTTGCTCCTGCTGTGCCGGTCGCTCCGGTTGCTCCGGTTGCTCCTGCCGGACCTGCTGGGCCGGAGATGCCAGCAATCACAATCTCGGAACTAGCCTGTGTCAGCGCGATCGTGTCGGTTCTTTGAGTGAGTGTCACTTGTTGGCTCATGAGCGGGTCACATCCTGAGAAATAGTCACGGAACCGGCGAGGAGGGTGGTGACGGTTGTGCCGTTGGTTTCTTGCAGATCCCATACAGCAAGGCCAGCGGTGAGATTTGCTGTCGTCGTCGCCGACAAAGTGGCGGTGAGTGTGCCGGCTACTCCGGAAACAATCGCGCAAGTGAAGGTTGCGAGGACTGTGGAAGAGTCGGTGGTGCTTCGGATCTGAGACGCGTAGGTGCGGCCTGTGATATTTACAGCAGCGCCAGTCGAATCTTGAATGGCGACGGAAATGGTTTCGGTGTCGCCGATCCGAATGTTGAGAGGAAGGTTTGCCGGTGCCATATCAGGGAAAGTCCCGAAACGTAGGCACGATGGATGGGGAGTCAATCGGACCCATCTTGTCTGAGGCGATTGAGGTGAGGGCTGAGAGGCCAGCAGCGATGGCAGCGGTGGCGGTCAGATGCTGCCAGTCAAGGTTCAGCCAATCCATTTGGGAGGCGCCAGCCAATGCCACCAAAGTCTGGGCGAAAGTTTTGATGGCTCGTTCTGCGAGCTGTAGGAGAAAGATTTTGGTGAACATTATGGCTTCCAGTCTGGTTTGGGGTAGGTCTGCTCGTCGGGGTATTCGTAGTCGTCTGCATCGTATTCGTCGTCGTCGATGTCAGGTTGGGTGATGGGAATGACGTCAGGGTCGATGGTGATAGTCATTCGTCTTCCTCCTCCCATTCCAAGTCTTCGGAGTCCTGGTCGTAACTGACAACCATGGTCGGCGGGTTGAGGAGTGATCCGTAGAGGCAGTCCAGATAGCCGGCGGCGTCAGTGATTGAATCTTTCAACATCTCAGCATCGAAGCCCATTTCCAAACCGTGGGCGATTCTTCCGAGCTTCATGCAAATCATAAACAGGATGCCGGCGTTGACGTCGAGGACATCGTCTCCCCAGAGGGCGTTGAATTGGTTGGTTACGCGCGCGTAATCCTCCCAGGGCGGTCCGTACGCTCGGCCACGGTCGCCATGCACCAGGGCGAAGGAGTCGAGGAGGATGGACGGCCAGTGAGCATCAAACTGTTCTTCTGGTTGCAGTTCTTCCATTGTCGGATTCCTTAGACGGAGTGGATGTGGAGGTCGCCCCAGCCTCGAGGGCCGTAGCCGGTCCCGATGCCGAGGGTGAGCATTCCGGCCGGAGAGTTTTGGCCGCTCATGTCAGTCCACCATGCCGACCCACCATCCATTGCGGGTGCTTGCATGAAAGTCCGGCCGGATGTTTCTGAGCAGATGAAGTGGTGGTAGTGGCCGGTGATGAGGATGTCGGCGTCGGCGATGGGTTGGCGGCCCATGACTTGGCCTTTCCACCAGTTCTCAAGTTTGGCGGCTGGATGGCCGGAGGCGCCGGCTTTGTGGCCGTGGGCGAAAGCGACGGGGATTCCTGCGATGTCGAGGACAAGGTTGTTTCCGGTGGCGAGGACGGTGGTGCAGCTGCCGTAGCGGTCGGGGTTGGCCGCCAAGATTTCGGCGACCTGTTCCACTACGGCTAGGTCGTCGTTGTCGGTGGTGCGGGTGAAGGCTTTTCCGTTGAGTCGGTTTTCTCCGTGGTTGCCTGGTACGGCGGCGAGGATGGTTCTGGGGGTGAGGCCGATGATGTTGTCGACGGCTCGGAGGATGAGTCGGCGGGCTAGGCGTAACTGTTCACGTCGGTCTAAGTCGACGTTGAAGGTTTGGCCGGGGTAATGGCCGGAGCATTGTTCTACGAGGTCGCCGAGGCCGACTAGATAAACGGATTCGACTGGACGTCCGGCTTTTTTGAGTTCTCGGATCCGTGCGGGGATGAGGTCAAGTGCCTGACAGATCCTTTGGATTGTCTCTGGGGTGCCTCCGTTGGCTTCTCCGGCCTTTCCTAACTGCCAGTCGGCGATGAGGCAGACAAGCGCCCTGAGGGGCTGTGAAGCGCTCTGAGGGGCTTTCACAGGCTTCCGGCGTTCAATGAGGCGACACAAGGCATCTACGTCGGGTCGGTCATAGTCAAGTTCACGCGCGCGCAATGTGGCCCGGTAATAGCGAAGCCTCCGGCCGTCATGTGTGTCCCATGCTCGAACCTGCACAGATCCTTCGACGACTTCGGTGGTGAGAGGATCCAAACCCCAGTCCGCCACCAGCTCCGACCAAACGCCTGTCGTGGGGTCTTGCTCGAGGGGTGGGGTGGTGAGGGTTCCTTCACGGCCGTTCCATGCGACACCTGGTTCCCATCCTTGTGGATGGTTTCGTCGGGGTCGTGATCCGGCTGCTACCTCGTCAGCGAAGGAGGCAGTTTCGTCGGTGTTTTCGGATTGAGTCGCCACGGATTTCCCAGCCTCTCCGAGTCATTGCCCTAGAGATCGCCTCGGCGTTCCAGGACGGGTCGGCGAGGACTTCTTCAATTTCGCCACGGGTTTTTGTGTCCTGCTGTTTCACCAGAACACATACTCGACATTCAATTCCGGAGGATCGGGTTTCCTGTCGGACGTCGTCAGCAAAGCTCATTTCCGCCACCATGATTTTCGGGTTGTCATGCGGTGCAGGACGATATGGTCGTCAAGCCGGTCCGAAACAGTCTCTACCCGCTCGGCGGTGGAGTCAACCTTCTTTTCAATGCGGTCTAGTTTGCGCGAGTTTTCGGAGTGTTCGTCAGTGTTGATTCGACGTGTTTTCCGTGACTGCCAGATCACGCCACCAAAGGCGAGAAGTCCGGTTACTGATGCTGCGATAATCGGTTCCCATTGCATGGCATTATGAGGCGACGGGGATCATTGCGAGGTCGGCGGGGTTCATAACCCAAACCGGTTGGCCGGCGATGATGTCAACTTTTGCTGATGCCGGTGGGCGAAGGATTTTTCCGCCAAACGAGTTGAGAATGTGGACGGCGGAGCGGAGCCGCTCTTCGCTGGTGAGGTGCCAGCGGAAGCCAAGGCCTGGGGCGACGAGGAAGACTTCTGGGTGTCCTTCTGCTCGAGCAAGGAATCGGTCAATCATGTCGTCGTCTCCAAGAATGTGGGTTGGGGGTGTCGGTGGGGTGGGTGGTGTGGGGGTTGCATAGGCGGGGCGTGCGATTTCTGCCATTCCGCCACCATCAAATGGGAACCACAAGTCTTGCACTTTAGAGCCGTTCACGTTTCCGTTTCGAGTCCATGCGCCGGTTGCTGTGAGTGCGATGATCATGGCGACATGGTCGTAGCCGTTTGGTGTGGATCCCCACTCAAACGCCACCAAGTCTCCTGGTTGTGCTGTGCGAATGTCGTAGGAGTTGCGGCCTTCGGAACGGTATGTGTCAAAGCAGGCAGACACCCACGCCCATTTGGTAGGAATGCCACAGCTGCTCAGCGCCATAGATTGGAACGCCATGCACCAGGCGGTTCCTTGAGGCAGCGGATACCAGGCCCATGTCTCGTCGCCACCCTGACCCAAACGTGCGCCTTCGAAATCAAGAACCTGCTGAGCGGTTGTCACTTCGACTCCTCGGCCGGGTTGGGTTCGTCGACAGGTGGCTCGAAATAGGGGATGAGGCCGGCGGCGTCAGGATTCGGGATCGTCGGTTCGGTGTCAGTCATTAGGCCGGTGCGCCTGCTGGGCCGATGTCTTCAATGACCATGCTGGCTACGTTGGTTGCGCCAGCGTGCATTGTGAGGCTGCCTGTTCCACTTTGACGTGCAGCTGCCAATTTCAAGGTTACTGAAGCGGCTGCCGTCTGAATGAAAGGTCTCATGATTGCCACTGTTCGAAGATCAGCTGACGAAGTCCCCAAAGCGGCCGAATGAGCGATTGCAATACTTGTTCCATCTCTGACAATGTAAAGGTTTGCTGTATCGCTAGCAGTATTTGAGAAGAAATCACAATGAGCGTTGATTCGATACATGCGATTCGCGAGTGTGGAGAAAGTAATAGAAAGGCTCGTCAAATCTACTTGAGTAGTAATTGACGCTTGAGGAGCCGTGACCACCGCGTAGCCAAGTCCAATGGTTCCGCCAGCTGTAGCAGCAACAATTCCCCAAGGCGCGTTCCAGCTTGGGCCTCGGTTCCACCGGCCGCCTGTGTACGAATACAAGCCTTCGTTTACATCCGCCGAGTCGATATACGCGGTCATCCCGGCTACGGGTGCAGTGACAGAAGCGTCTCTCGCCCCGGTAGAACTGAAATACATGACCGACTGTGTCTGGCAATAGTTGTTTAGATCGGCAGCGGTGAGAACTGTTGATGTGAAGTTTTTGAAACCGGACCCCATTGGATGCTCCTAGTAGGCGAGAATATTTGTTCCAAGGACCCCAAGTGTGGCGGAGTCCAAGACGAATGGTGCGTTTTGCAATGTCGGAGACGTGTTGAAAGTGACAACCCATCCGTCTCGAGTGATGTGATGTTTGATTCCTTCAATGATAAGCGTTTTTGAGATTGCTGAACCAACATTCTGGGGAGTGCGGTTCACAGTGATTCGGTCGCCAATGTCAAGCGTCACACAAGGCGACTGATATGCAGTTTTCCGGCGAGCGTTTACAGTCAGCTCGTCAATTCGCATTTGTGGGTCTTTGTATTGTCCAAGTTTAGAAATTGCAGCGTTTACTAGAAAGTAGGTGTCGTCCGCCATGTAATTGTCGACATTGAAGGACTGTTTGAAATATTTGCCCTGGGAGGTTGTGTCGGAGGATATGTAGAAAGATCCGTCGGGTTGGGTGAAGGTGATTTCGTTGAAGATGTACCGGTCGTCGTAGGTGAGGACGATGTCGGAGTAGGCGATTTCGACGCCAGTGGCTTTGTCGGAGAAGGTTGCTTGGGAAGTAACAAAGTTTCCTGAGCCTTCAGCGTTGCGGTCGACAAACTTGATTTTTCCGTCGACTGACATGAAGAGGCGGCCTTGTTCAGCGACTTCCATTTCTTTCAAAGCGTCTAGGAGTCCTTTGCCGTAGACGTTGATTCCGATGACTGTGGAGTCGCCTGTGCCGAGATCAAGGCCGTCGGACATCCAGCCGGCAAGGTCGGCTAGAAGTGTGATCCGTTCGTCGGTGCGGGTTCCTTCAAGATATGTTCCAAATCCGATTTCATAATGCTTCAAAGCATCGGCTGCTGTGAGCATTATTCCGCTGTAGACAACCAAATGTTGAATTGAGCCTTTGAAGAAGTTGGGGAAGTTGTTTGAATCTGTGGAACTTTTGCTGACCGGATAGCCGAGGGTCATTGCAGTGAAGCCGGGTTCTACAATGTCGGTGAACGAAGTTTCGGTGGCTGCGTACACCCCGTCGACATAGAAGAGACGTGTGTTCCCGTATGAAGGGTCCGATTGATAGATCATTGCGACGTGGTGTGGTTGACCATCGTTGACAGTGATGTCGGAGGTTAGATTGGTCATCGTGTTTGAGGCGCCACGGTTGCCGAACTGGCCGACAAGGTTGGCAGTGCCACCAGCGATAACAAGTCCGATGGTGCCACCATGGATGAAGTCCAGATGGTTCCAGACACCATAGTTTCCTGAAGTTTTTTCTACGGTTTGAATCCAGAACTCAACAGACCACGAAGACGCGTTTGGGTTGATTGGATCATTGATTCTCAAGAACCTTTTTCCATCAAAGTTTGAAGCTGTGCCAGGATCGCCAGCAATCAAACCTTCACTGGTTTTGCAGACACTATTTCCGCTAGTAGTCGTCGCCCAAATAGCCGATTTCAAAGTGCCCTTGGTGTTTTCGTAAGCGAAACGAGAACCAGCGTAATCCTTCAGCGGATACCAGGCAGTCTTCGATGTCGCGATCATTTCTGTTTTCCAATACGACGGAAGCTTGTATTGGTTGAGAACTTTGAAAGCGTCGGTGGCGGTTACTGAGACCGTGGCGTCTCGAGGGTAGGAGTAGGACTGAGGCCACTGGTCGATGAAACCGAAGAAGATGGATCGGATGGTTCCGCCTGCTGGGGTGACTCGGATCCGGATGGGGCGGAGCGGTGTGAGTTTCCCGTAGTAGGTGCCGACTGTGTTTTCTGGGTCGAAGAGTCGGGTTCGGTTGTCGAGGATGACTTGGCAAGATCCGGCGGGGTAAGTGTCAAGTTCGGATGAGCGGCCACGATTGGTGGAAACGTCGCGAACGTATTGAGTCACGTCGGTCCAGGTGATGGATGCGAGTGTCGAGTTGATGGGGACTGTGCCGGAACCAGCGGTGGTAGAGAAGCCGATTTCGACGGTCAGAACCATTCCGTCTTCGAGGGTTGATGGCATCAGCTTCGCCAGCCTGGTCCGGAACGGCGTTCATAGGAGGAGATGGCTTCGACGATGGTTTGACCGATAGCGGCTTTGTCGGCGGTAGGGGCGACGGAAACATTGATGGTCACATTGGATCCACCACCACCCATGCTGCCGCCAGCATTGGAGAGGAGGGCTTTGCTGGTGGAGAAGGCGTCCATGATTCGGCCATAACCGGACGGAACGAAGAGTTCGGGGCCTTTTTCGCCGACAATGTAAGGAGAGCCGGCGTCTACAGGGCCGCCTCCTGCTCGTTTCTTGAAGCCAAGGCCCTGGCCATATTCGCCAGTCAATTCGCTGGTCAGATTTAACAGATCACGAATTTTTCGTGAGGCTTCTTCTGTCTCAGCGTCGACAGTGACAACAGGTTTAGCCAATGAAAGCAAATAGAACTGGGTTCCTAGATCCGTGATTCTCTTTCGGAGTGGACTGTCGGGCGCAAGTGTCTCCGCAAGTTCGAAATATTTTCCGGCTGTAATACCTGCCGATTCTGCCGTGGTAAGTGTCTTCTGATTCAAACCTGCTGCCGCTTCAGCAGCATCAACGGCCGCTTGGGCTTCATTTTGAAATGCCTTGAGAAGATCGAGACCCTGTTGTGTGCGTTCGTCGGCTGTCAAAGAACCATCGGAAAGGCTTGTGTTGTATTCCTGCAAGGCTTTTCGAGTGGCGATTTGCGCTTCTTCTAAAGAGATATTGGCGCCAAACAGATCGTTCGTGACCTTGTAAAGATCCTCAAGTTTTTTCTTTGCTTTCTCGGCCTCGACTGCTTCGTCTTTCAAAGCCGTGGTGGCAGCTTCAACAGGATTGACTAAGTTGCCATTGGACAAGCCAGCGTCGTCGACTGCGCCGGCGTAACCGTCAAAATACTTTCGGCCCTTATCGGCAGAGATGCCAAGGTCTGAGAGAAGTTTTTCGTACACCTTGGCGGCGTTTGTAGGGTCTTCCTCAAATAACGATTTCAAAGCAGTGTCGACGGCTTCAACAGACTTTTTTGCTTTGTCTATTGTTCCGGACTCGACCCACTGACTGAAACCGAGTTTGAGTTCCTGGCCGACGCCTTTGGATTTGTCGATTTCTTTGAGAGCGTCTTTGAGTTTGTTGATGTCTTCAGCAATGACACCGCCAGTGTTTTCGGTGGCGAAAGTTTTGAGAGATGCTGTGATGCGGTCGATATCTGTGGAACCGAAGTCGGCTTGAGCTGCTGCGATTGCTTTGAAACCTTCGGCTACTGCAAAGATTCCGATTGACGCCAAACCGATTTTGGTAAAGTTTTTCGCTGCTGTGTTGGCTTTAGTGGCAGCGGCGTCCAAACCTCCGGCTGATGCAATGGCTCGATCAGCCATCCGGTTAAAAACGTCTGGAATGCCTCGAATAGCCGAACTCATAAACATAAAAGCATCAGCCGCTGGTTTCGCAACAAACGCTACGCCACCCAAAGCAAGAAGCCCTGTTTGTACCGAATCTGGAAGAGCGGTGAACGCGTCCGCCACGGTCCCGATTCCTTGCTGAATTTTGGTGTAGATCGGGAGGAGAGATTCACCGAGTCTGGCGGAGGCGTCTTGTGTTTTCGCTGCTGCTCGTTGTGCTTGTCCTTGAGCGGTGTCTGCTTCTTGAGCAAATTGGCCTTGAGCGAAGGCAGATCGTTCGGTAATTAGTGCGAGGGTTGCTTGGCCTTTGGCGTAGGCGCTGACATTGGATTCGGAAGAGGCCAAGCCCATAGAAACGGCTTTGGCGTTGACTTCTGAGGCTTTGAGTGCGATACCGAAAGCCTCGAGTGGGTCGTATTCGCCTCGGAGTGCTGAGCCGAGTGCGCTGACAGCGTCTTCTGTTTTGCCGCCTAAAGTTGCTGCAAGATCGGCGCCGATGGTGGTGAGGTTGATGGATTGTTTGGCGGCCTCATCGGTTGACATCCCGAAACCTTTGAGGGATGCGCCAAGTTTGCTAGTGATTGTTCTGGCAGCGTTTTCGGACATTCCGACAAGGTCGGCTGCATTTTTCGTAAAGTCACTGACAGCGCCTGAAGCGTTTTCGAAGACGGCTGTAGTTCCTCCGATGGATTGCTGGAGATCGCCAGCGGCGTCCACCAATTTTTTGGCTCCGTAAAGGACAGCGCCTCCGAAGAGAGCGGAGCGGAGAATGTCGCCAGACTTTTTGGCGTTTGCTCCAAACCCTCCGAGTTGTGCTTCGGCTTTGCGGAGTTCTTTTTCGAGCTGTGAAGCGTCACCGACTACGGCGACCCTGACTTTGCTTTTATCG
>Ga0209296_1002806_pt1 | contig 12178 bp, 15 predicted proteins | sample S_130206_EF_Meta_FD_187319 | JGI IMG/M metagenome (GOLD analysis project Ga0209296, IMG submission 187319) | Freshwater microbial communities from Lake Simoncouche, Canada to study carbon cycling - S_130206_EF_MetaG (SPAdes) (version 2) | ecosystem: Environmental > Aquatic > Freshwater > Lake ...
CTACGGTCCCTAAAACGGGGTTTCCTAGAGTTTGTCAATAGTATTTGAGATATTAATTTCGAATGAAATTCACTTAAAGAATTATCACATTATAATATTAGTAATTTATCAAATTGATAAATTTTAACAATTTATTTTATTAACGATTTGTCAAAATGATCAAAATTGAGAACAAGAGGATCATGGATTTTTGCAAAAAACACCCCACATTTGAGCCAGAGGCTATACTACTTTCATTTATAAACTTTGTTGAAGAAAATTTCAATAATGTTATACCAAGTCTTGACTCAAGCCTTGCATCTCAGATACTTGATAAATTAAATAAACTTGACAACAAGGTACATGGGATCGATACAACACTTAATATTAAACAAAATGAATACTTTAATAAATCAAATGAAATTAAAAAAGAATACATTGACGATATTAGAAATATGCTAAGCTTGAACAACACTGAAAAAATTGTACCGATCATAAAAGAATATAACGAATCATTTGTCAATAAACTCTCGTTGTTATTTAAAGAAATTATACCAAATGAACAACAAACTCAAACAAATCAGTTAAGTTTTATTCTAAAGAACATTGAACAAACAGTTGTAATTGAAATGAACAAGGGAATAACTCAAAAATCAATCGACTCCATGCTTTTAAATATTGAACAAAAATTTGCAAATATACTTACACACTCGGAACAAAAAATTAGTAATGTGCTTTCGGCTGTTACTGAAAATAAAAAAGAAGAACAAATTGTTCATAATAAAATAGATCTAATGCTAACAAAACTTAATAATACAAACAAAGGAAAAATTAGTGAAAATCTACTTAACTTTAATCTACAAGCAATTTACCCAACTGCTGAAATTTTAAATAAAGCAAATACTCCACACTCTGGGGATTTCTGGATTATAAGAAAAGATAAACCAGATATACTCGTAGAAAATAAAAATTACGATAACCGTGTATATACAGATGAAATACAAAAGTTTATTGATGATATAAATAATAACAATATGTGTGGAATTATGATCTCGCAAAAAAGTACGATAGTTCATAGAGAAAACTATGAAATTGAAATACATAATGGAAATGTAGCTGTATATATCCATGAATGTAACTACGATCCCTATAAAATTAAAATTGCTGTACAGATCATAGATACACTCAAACTTAAAATTGAAAAACAAAAAATTGAAAACGGTACAACCATTACTATTGAAAAAGAAACACTCGAGCGTATTAACAGGGAATTTCAACTTTTTAATATAAAGAAAACGCAACATATTGCAGAAATTAAAAACATGTACGATACACTCACAAAATCGGCTGAGGAAATGGATCTTGAATCACTTGATAATTTACTTGAAAATCAAGGACTGCTCACTAATGTAAAGAAATTTATTTGCAGTAATTGTCCAAGAACATTTAAGACACAAAAGGGTCTGGATACTCATGAAAGAGTATGTGATGGTCAAATCAAACTCAATAAAAAACAATGGAAGTGCCCTCATTGTGAGGAAATTAAACCCACCCATAAGGGTATAAGAACACATTGCATCAAAAAACACAAAATAGACATTGGTGAAAAAAATGATGACACCTGTTCTGAAACATCAGAAGAAATGTAAAAAACTAAAATTGGTTTCATGGAATTTTTAATTAAGGTTCCATGAAAATAATTTTAAACAACTTGTGCAGCATTAGCCAACGCTGCTTTGGCCAAGCGCTTTTCCTTGAGGATCTCCTTATGCTGTTCGTAGTACTTCTTGTTCTTGTTAGTTCTCTGCTCACGATGGTTCTTTTCGTAGTTCTTACGACTTAGGCGGCGACGCTCTTCAACAGGAACTTCTGGTTCAAATACCAATTTAGCCACTGGTTTTACAACTGGGGGGTCAGATTTTAATGATTGTTCAAGTAACCTTTTTGTTTCTGGATCTGAACAAATAAGACCGTCTCCGTAATAAATACGATACTCTTTTAAATACTTCATAAGCAAACGTTCAAGAACTACAACATCGTCGGAACTATCAAGCTTATGGATACCAACACTAAATTCAATACCGTTCATTAATTCGATATATTTAAAAAGTTCCATATAATCCTTATGATAACGTATATGGTTTTTAAATTTAGAATAACAAGAACGCTTGTCATATATCACACTTTGGATCTGTTCATAATGTGTTGTACCTATCCATACCCTGGGATATTTATTAATTCCAACAACTTGAAAAGATAAACTTGGAAATCCGGTGTGTTTTATACTTTCTGGAATTTTTATTGTTTCATTGCAAACATACATTAAAAAAATGTTAGTTGTCATTTTTATTTAAAAAATTTGTTTCTTTATATCGATTTTCATAACGGTGTCGGGCTCAAATTAGTAATTTATTGCATTTTTCAAACGAAGTCGTATTAACATAAATCTTAATTTTATGTACCAAAAGGGCATCGATAATTGCCCCCACACACCGGGGTATCATAAAAAGTACCCTGTATTAAGACCACCTGGCAAATCTCGTGGGGTGGGGATAATATGGACTACCGATTTTTAAAATCCATGGTAACTCCCTTCATAAAATAACCAACGTTAAAAAATGAAAATACCCCGCCAAGTGGTATTCTTAAAATTTCATTATTCATACGTCTTTACCAGACACCATTAAAATCAAATGTGTCTTATAGAACCATGGATGTCTTGTAAAATTGGTGATATATGATACAATAACAGAAAATTTTAGCCAGAACACAAAACTATTGTATATACAGAAATAAAGAAGTTGGAATAACACACTCATTGCTAATTTAAGCCTACTGCATTTCTAAAAAGTGATTAAGGGACCTTTATTCCATTAAGTTAAATTTCCTATTCTATTAATTTTTCTTTTTAGACAATAAATAAAGAAGGATTAATAACACTTAATTTGTAGTTTCTCTAATTTAAATTTAAAAAAAAATAATAGAAGAGAACTTATGTACCAACTACGATATCTATTATAATGAATAAATACGATAATTGCAATAATTTTTTCAATAGGATTTATGCCAGGTAAAAAAAACACCTGCCAGGAAAATACCCGTTCTTTAAGTATTTTTAAGACCTTTTCGAAGGAAATTTATAGCAGCGCCAGGTGATTGGTGAGGTGATATTTGACTCACCGGGTGTAACGAACCAACCTGACGGGTCCATCGGTGGCGATAAATATTAATCTAACCAATTAATCATACATCGGTTAATAAATCCCACCAAATAACGCGGCAGCCGAACGGAAATTTTTTATTCAGGTGGTTTGGTTAAAGCACAAGTCGTTTCTTCTTAGCTTTGCGTTTTAACGCACACCTTCGTTTCTTTTCTGCCGGTGTTAATTCTTTTGATGTGCGTGGTGTAGCTGAATTAACTCGCTTGGATGGCCTACAGTATGGATATTTTCTTTTTGAATCCTTATTTCTACCACAAGGTTTGCCTGTACATATATCAATCCACTTTTCTTGAAACCAACGCGCTAGATCTCCAAACTCACACCGATACTTACCTCCCTTACGCTTGTATTGACTTACAAGCTGGCCAGATGCATAGGCACTCGGCCATCTTTTTACGGTTGATTTAACCTTGGATTTTACACGATTGTAAAGAGCTTTATCTACAGGAACCGATTTCTTTCCCTTGCAGTGTGTTGGCATTGTATTATAATATATTTAAAGAAAAAAATAATTACTGTTATTATAAAACAATGTATAATTCAAACGGACCACCAAGAGGATCCAATGTTGTATCGGATCAATCAAGTTATGATCTGGTTTATAAAGACATAATTATTAATTCGACACTGGGTACTCAAAATGGTAATACCATCAGTTTTAATTTATCGACCGATTCCATGAACCAGGTCTATAAAGCAGAACTTATAAGCGCAACTGTGAAGTTTAATACAGCCATAAACACAAATGTTCAAAATAACTGTCTTATTCTTAGTATTCCACAGTTAAATGGTACATCAACAAGAGTTGCTGGTAACACGACTTCTTCTAACCCAGCTGTTAATCAAGTCTTTAACCCAGCAACAAATACCTACGAACCAGTTGATGTTATTACAGCTAACTCAGGACAAGGTAGCAATATAGTACAAGGTGCTATCTTTTGTCAAATTCCCGATAACAATACACCTCTTACAGCTGCAAGTCTTACAAGTAATAATACAATAAGCTTACTTATTGGTGCAAAGGTATTTGAAACCTTACAGTTTTACAACCCACCTATTAACAAAATTAATCAAATCGATGTTACTTGGTTCGATACACAATCCAATCAGATAGTCTTAAGTAATTCTACGTCAGGAGCAATCAATAAGTACTATTTTACTTTAAGGATACACTACTTCCAAAAGCGATACAATACAACCGCCTTTTCAACTAGTGTATATAATAATGTTGGTACAGGAACTATGGATTCAATTTTCAAACCACAAGGTTCATTTTAATCTACCAGGTGTTTTAAAGGCAGACCACCCAGATGATGTATGAAGATGTTCCATGAGCTGAGGTTTCTCAGTTGTAAATGTACCAGAATCATTACTAAATATTATTTTTTTTATACGATACTTAACCATTAGTTTCAAACATTCATTACATGGACGCGAATTTTTTATATGTCCATCCCTACCGAAACGAACTACAACTATTACATGGTCACTAAGATCTATAACGTCTTTGAAAGGTTGTAATTTACAGCTTTTCAAAACCTTATGTATTACATCCATTTCAGCATGAGTAGAAAAACATATACATTCGCCATTATAGGAATTGCGAAGATGATTAGAACCATGAAACAAAGGTTTGCCGTTTTTGTATATTCCGGAGTAGTGCTGGAACCCATACGGACACTTATTGTCAGGAACAATACTACCGATCAAGTTGTTTATTATCTTCAAGGTCATTAAGCATCTTAATTAATTATTTTTTTTGACTTTAAATGCATTTTCTTTTTAAAATAAAATAACCGTTCCTTTTAAATGAATTTACAAACCTTTGAGACTTATACAAAGAAAAACTATCTCCCCGATTCCATTTATACCGTTTGCAGTGAATATACACAAGACTGTAATGTTTGTAGCAATAAACTTTATAGCCCCGTTGTAGGAGGTATGGTTCATGACTCTCAAATGGGTAAAGTACTTTGTCCCTTCGGTATGGGTGATTCAATGAACCAACCAATATTTGGTGATCAAGCATACATTAATATAGGTTCAATTAAAAATAAACCAGGATGGGGAAATACAACATGGGGACATGCACCACAGATGGATCCTCGAAGCCTTACCAAAATTGGTTTAAGTTGGCGAACAAGTTAAAATTAATCAAAATAAAATAACCGTTCCTTTTAAATGAAAATAAATTACATTTATATAATAGTAGTTATAGTAATTATATTTGTTTATTTTATATTTAGTAAAGATACATTTTATAACATCAAAGAAGAAAAAAGAGCAGAAGACGATCTATTTTATCGACCTCACGTTTATACAAGTGAAGTTGTACCAGCTTTAAAAAATAACGATATCATCACAAAAACTGAATTACAAAATCTTTTTGAAGTTCTCATACAAACCATTTCTGAAAATGGACCTCCAGGTGGTGCAAATACTAACGTCGATCAAAATAAATACGATCTTATTTTTAAAGACGTCATTGTATGTTCAGAAAAAAGAAATACAGATAAATATCCATGTCCCAACAGTTATTCTATGGATCTTAATTTAAATGTAAATAATATCTATAAAGCAGAACTCATTGAAATATATGTACCAGCTGCCACCGACGATGCTGTAAATATACCTGTATTTGGTAATAGACTTTACTTTCAATACACTAACGCTGGTTTAACAACTATAGGTTATGTTATTATTCAAGCAGGTACCTACCAAAGTCCCGATTCTATAGCAATTGAACTAACAAGACAGTTTTATATTGTATTAATGTCAGCTGGATTTGTTGTATCGACTTATGTAGGTGTTAATGTTGCCTACGACCGTGATCTCAATAGATACATCTTTCAAGATAAAGACTACAATACAAATCCAGTTAATTTACCAACATTAATAATCTATCCTACAAATGATTACGTTATAAATGCTAATATAACAGTTCAAGATTCAATAGCAAGTTATATCATGCTTAATTATGAAGGACCTTATATTTATTCTCCATATGAAAGTGGTCCAAAACAAATAGTCAATGATAACTGTAACCTTGTTGTCGATAATGCTATAACTTATGGAGAATATACAGATCCAGCAGTTCAACAAGTAGCATTGAATGTAGATGATCAATTTAGTAACTCAATTGTATCAGATCTTGTACTTACACACTACAAGTTATATATTTCACTTGGTAAATTAAATGGAAATACATGTAATATAGTAAGTGATCAAACACCCGGTAATATAGTCGGAAATGTACCAAGTGTATTTGCACAAATTCCCAATAATTCATGTGTTAGTAGTAGTAGCGTAAAAACTCTTCTTGGCCAACCTCATATGTTTAGTGCAATTCAGTTTTACAATCCATTGATTAATAAATTGAATAAACTTGATATAAAATGGTATTCTGATGATGGAAAACTCGTTCGAATTCTAGATCACTCTTTTACTTTAAGAGTTTATTATTTCCAAAAGAGAATGCCTGGAACTGATTTTTCCATTCCAATTCCATAAAAATAAAAATAAAAAGGTAAATAAAGGTTATGGATTGTAAAATAATTTTGGTATTGTTATTAATTTTATTGTTGGTAATTAAACAAAAAACAAGTAGTTTTACAGGTATTCAGGAAATCTTAAATGATAAATACACGTCATGCGATATACCAAAAGACAACAATTTAGTTCCAAGAGGAAAACTTCCAGCTGGAAATTATCTTGGATTCAATAAAATAGAAAGAGAAAATCTATTAAAAAATTTTATTAATAACGGAGAAAACAATTTAAACAATCTTTTTTAATTAAATAAAATGGAAATAAATTATTCTTTCGATAATTTAACGGATCTCATTAAACATGCGGAAAATTATAAATACAGGAGGAAAAGACAAAGAACAAGTTATTCAGATCATTTAAGAAAAGAACAACAACCACAAGAAAACCTCATTCCCCACAACGTCGATATGGAAAGACTAATTTATTGTATAGAACCTTTAAAAAAATTAAATAAACTGATCGGTATGGATGAACTAAAAAAAAATGTTGTAGATCAGATTCTCTTTTTCTCACAGGATCTAAATACAAATGAAATGATGCATACCTGTTTAACTGGACCACCAGGTGTTGGTAAAACAACACTTGGAAAAATACTTGCAGAACTTTACTGTTCTCTTGGCATTCTTGAAACAGATAACTTTAAAATAGTTAGCGCACCTGAACTGATCGCGGGATATGTTGGTCAAACATCTCTTAAAACAAATAAAGTTTTAAAAGGAAGTATAGGTGGTGTTCTATTTATAGATGAAGCGTATTCTTTAGGATCAACTGATCTCGAAGGATACTCTAAAGAATGTATAGATACCATTAATAAGTTTTTATCGGAAAATACTAAAAATTTTATTATGATTATCGCGGGTTATCAAGATGAACTTGATAAATGTTTTTTTAGTTTAAATAAGGGACTTCGGAGGAGGTTTCCGTGGGTGTATAATATAGAAAAATATACAACAGACAATTTAGGAGATATATTTAGATACCAGGTGTATGAAAATGGATGGGAATTGGATGAATCCATAAACACTGACTTTATGAAAAAAATATTTAGTGAATATCCCATTTTTGATAATAATGGAGGAGATACCTTATTGTTATTCGATAAAGCTAAAATATGTCATTCTAGGAGAGTATTTGGTAAAAAAAGAAAATACAAAATGGTTTTAAATAATACAGATATTCGTCTGGCAGCTGAACTTCTTAAAAGTCACAAACAAAAAGGTAAATTGAAAGATCCACCGTATGGAATGTATCTTTAAAATTTACAAAAATTAAAATACTTTAAAATTAAATGTTATGATTAAGTAAAAATGAAAGAAGATTTAGTTAAACTTAACATTAACGATCTACTTGAGTGTATCAAAAATCCCGATACCAAAGTAAATCACGAACCTTACAATAACGCCAATGATGAATTTAAAAAGTACGTCGATAAAACAGTATCCGATCGTAGAAAATCAAGTTCTATAATTAACATGAGAGACTATCACAATTGGATTAAAGCAACACTTATAAGCAATGTATGTAATTATTATTATTCAATTCATCACAAAAAAATAAATCTTCTAGATATAGCTGTCGGTAGGGGAGGTGATATTAAAAAATGGATAAATACAAGAAGTGGAAAAACTCAAATAATAAATAAAGTATTTGGTTTTGATTCCGATGTAATGTCCATAGAGTCAAAAGATCCCTTTAACCAAGGTGCTAAAGAACGACTAAAAAATATAAAAAGAAGTAACGTCGATATACACTTTGAAGTAGGTAATGCATTTAGACCAACTATTCCACTTTTAGACAATATAATTTCATTTAGCCCAGATGGATATCAAGTTGTGAGTTGCCAGTTTGCAATGCACTACTTTTTTAAAGAAAAAGGATACCTCGATACCGTTTTTAAAATTGTAAATAGATTCCTCGTTCAAGGTGGGTACTTCATTGGTACAATTTTAGATGAAACTAAAATAAGAGATCCTGAAAATCAAAAAGGTGTTCTTTACAATTTAAATCCAATACAACCATTCAAGGATAGAGCACCTTACGGTAATGGATATACCTTTGAGATACTTGATTCAGGAGATGAAGGTAATTATTTTAATACACTAGGTATATCAACTGAATATCTAGTACATCAAAAAGAATTTGAAAAGGTAGCTAAAGAACACAATCTAGTTCCAGACAGAAACTTTTTTGAAAATTACAATATCAATGGTAAAAAGGATTATTCAAAAACAAAAACACCATTTAATTCATTTCAAAATATTATAAAATACTGGACACCTAGACCAGGTGGTGAATATTTAAACGAAAATGAACTTAAATTAAATAACCTTTATACAACCTTTGTTTTTAAAAAGAATTAAGTCATTTAAAAGGTAAATTTCATTTACCGAACTTGTAAAGATAACTTACGAAGTCTCTAATATTATAAGAACCCTTTTCTATATAAGCATCATATGCTCTTTTAAACAATGGATACTTATAATAATGAAGATCTATAAAGTTTTTATTTTCAAAGTTTGTTCTAAAACCATCAACGAGTCCTTTAATAACAGTATTATTATCGTAAAGCTCCCATTCAGAATAAACCCAATCACCTATCAATGAAACCGTTTCGATGGTTTCTACACTACTTAAATAAAAAACCTCGGTTAAACTAGTCTGGCTTAAACTACCATCGAAGTACTTACTAAAGTATTCATCTGGGGACCGTCTCATTTAATTAATTTTAATTTTTATTTCTTAAATGAATTTATTTTTTCTACACCACGATCCAAAAAAATGTGCTGAATTCCACTGTGACAAACATGTTGTAAAAATGATAATTGAACTTGTACAAATGCTCTATACGGCACATTATATTCTCAAATCAGACCTCCCCCCTGATCACTATAAACCATGTCATATTAAACATCCTACGTGTATGTGGATACGTGCTTCTTTTGAAAATTATACATATGCTGCAAGTTTAGCTGTTTGTTTGGGTGAAGAATATACCCACCGTTACGGTAAGATCCATAGTTCAGAAAAACATGCAAGGTGGTTAAACTCAAATATTCCTACTAATTTTGAAAAAGTTGTTTATACACCAGCAACAAGATTAAGTAACAATATTCATTTTACAAGAAAAGGTATGATTGATATACCATTGGCAATGCCAGATGATTCAAAATCAAATGACACAGTTCAAAGTTATCGTAAGTATTATCTTATTCACAAAAAAAGTTTTGCAAGGTGGAAATCTAGAATTGTTCCATGGTGGTTTAGTTACATAAATAATTTATGTAATTATTAATGTTCTACCCTTTTGAGTAAGCTCTTTAAATTTATTAATAAGATTATCAAATGTAACCATCATATAAGGATCATCTGCATATGTTGTTTTTAAATTACCCAATCCTAAAATAGAAGATTCCAGTTCAGAAAGCGTTCTTGAAAGTATCCATAATGATTCATCTTTAGAATATTCATTAATTTTACTGAATAAAATAGTTATATTTCTGATAAGATCCCTAAGATAAATTAAAACCATATCGCGTGAATCTCTAAAAAACCACCTTTTAACAAATTGAAAATTTGAAGAAGTATCTATTTGAAGATGTCCCTTGCGGATACATAATTTTTCATTTATTTGAATCATGGATATTATTTTTAAATTGGTTATTAGGTTATCTATGAATTCTTCATTCATTGAATTCATAATTATTATAATAGATTATTTTAAATGGCAAATATTTCCCAGAGTGTAAAACACGAGATCATTGTTAGTATAGTAGAACCAAGTTATAAAACAGATATAAAAAGAAATTTTAGACTTAAAAAACTTTTTAAAAACATGGGTCTTACCTTTGAAATATTGTCAAAATTGTTTGTTGGTATCACTAGCATTATTTCATTTGCTTCAGGTATATACCGTATTGAGGTACTTTCTTTTCTAGCTGGAACAACTTCGGTTGTATCACTGGTTCTTTTACAGTATTCTAGTTATTCTTATAGAGAAAGTAAAAAAATTACAGCAGAAATAAATGATATTTTTAAAAAATTAAATATGGATACTATAATTGAATCTTCCGATACCTCCAATTTAGATAATTCATCAGATCACGGATCAGGTGATCAACCGATAACTCCACTTAATAAAAATTAATTAATTATTTTTTTAAAAAAAATAAATACAGTGAATATAAAGGATGTTTGATACAAAAATAATAATTTTATTTGTTGTAATAACCTTGATTTTATTATTTAAATCAAAATCAAAATCAGGTTTTGACGATAAATTAATAAATACAAAATTAACAAATGAACAACCTCTATCATTCCCAAGTTTAAATGACGGTCCTCTCAAACTTCAGAAACCAGATGTTCCTGAAGAAATTGGTTTAGCAATGCCCTACCCACAGGGTGATGGTGTAGGTATGGAATTTAGTGATTCAAACTCATTTTATCCAAATAAACCAGGACCGCTATTAACTAACCACGTAGGACCAGAATCTTATGGAGAATCTAGTTTTACAGACCCTACTGGTAAAAATGGAGCTGACCAAGGAGCGAGAGTGATTAAACTAATAGGAACAGGTGATCAATTACAATACAAACCAGTTGAATCAGTTTCACATTTAAATACAAGTTATATAAATGGATTTTCTCAAACAAATTATTCAGACAACTTTAATCCCAGTGACAATCTTACAATTCAAACATCTCCCGGACAGCAATCAACAATGAGTAACTGTGAAGCAACATACCCCAACGTTGTTAAATACGGTGATTTCTGTATCACAGAGGGAGATATACCATATGGACAAGTCGTAAATGGAAAAGTCAATCCAAGACTGGTATCAAGGTGGGAATCATACACCGGTGACTATTCTAGGGAAGAAGCACTCAACCCAATTGACGGTGTGCTGTACCCCAATTTAAACGTTCTGACAACTTAAAAGTAAATGTAATAAATAAAAATAAAAGAAACGTATTCTTTCATTTTTGTTTTTTGTTTTTTTTAATTATAAACACAGCGATATTTAATGGTATTGTGCCACATTTTTGTTAAAACTAAAGATTTCTCTTTTGTTTCTTTATTTAAGATTAATTGTGAGTAATAATTTTTTTTTAATTTGTATTCTGTGTATGTGTCTCCTGGGCTATAAATAATGTCAGCTTTTCAAGCCTCCTCAGTAAGCTCAGCCTTCTTCTTCTTTACCATAATAGTCTTCTTGGGCTTATCGGCAACAGCAACTGGAGCAGGAGTTACTGGAGCAGGTGTAGCTGGCTTCTCAGCAACTGGTTTCTTTGCCTTAGGGGTGGCAGGCTCAGCTCCAGGCATAGGAAGGTAGTGGTGCTTGAGATAACGCTGGAGGTTGAAGTAAGTGACATCCTCAGCTGGATTACCAAGAAGTGCCCTTAACTTCTTAGCAGCATCGCGATCATCA
>Ga0209296_1002807_pt1 | contig 12175 bp, 23 predicted proteins | sample S_130206_EF_Meta_FD_187319 | JGI IMG/M metagenome (GOLD analysis project Ga0209296, IMG submission 187319) | Freshwater microbial communities from Lake Simoncouche, Canada to study carbon cycling - S_130206_EF_MetaG (SPAdes) (version 2) | ecosystem: Environmental > Aquatic > Freshwater > Lake ...
AGTGTTGACAAGATTTAACGAGAAAAGACAACCTAGTTTTTATAAAGATAAAAAAATAAAAATGGCACTAATTGCATTAAGCGGCGTTGGTTACACATCAAGCGACAAACGCGCAGAAATGGAAGCGTATAGAGATAAACTTGTAAGGGATCGCGACAGGCTTTTGCAAGCTGGCGTAATTACCCCAGGATCTAGCAAAGAACTTCAATACAAAGTAGCAATAAACAAAGTTACAGTAGCTTTGCAAGATTTACCAAGTGTGGCTGGAATTGGCCAATTTGATTGGCAAAATGCGTTTAGTAGTTTAGTAACAGCGGCTCCGGATATTATAAGCGCTTCTCGTCCTGGTGGCGGTTATGTACCAGGCCAATATCAACAGCAGCCGTTTATGCCAATGCAGCAACAACCAGAGCAAAAATCTGGAATTAGCACAAACACAATTTTGCTAATAGGTGGCGCAGCACTAGCAGCGTTTTTAATCTTTAAGAAAAAGTAATGTATTACAGTTATAAAAATAAAATTGGAGTAGTGCCTATTGCCGCTGTTGTTACAACGGCTGTAAAAGTATTACCTGGTTTGATCACTTTTTTTAGAGGTGCTTTTGCAAGCCCAGCTGGCGACGCCAGGGCAGTAATAAATGCCGTTAAGCAACAAATTACAAGCCAGGACGCTAGGACTAGATTAGCTACTGTAATTGCTGGAAGCCAGCAAAATTTTAGGGCCGCTGATGTGGACGTAAACGAAATGTTATTTTGGTATCGACAAAATTACCCAAATGATTATATAGAACTATTGCCAGAAGATAAACTTTTTTGGAATACTTATCTAGATAATTACAGACAAAAGTTTTTAATGCAAAGGCCTGATTTGCAAAATAATTTTTTAAATAGATCTTACTTTACAAAGGAGCAAATAAATTATAAACCAGAAACACCAGGAACGCAAAAGGCTGGATTGAATATGTGGGTAACACTAGGACTTGTTGGCGCTGGTATTTTCGCACTATCAAAAATGAAAAAATAATGACCGCAGCACAAAAAGCAGCAAAGGCAAATTTTAAAAAAGCCATTGAGTACAGGAAAAAAACTGGCGTTTCTTTAAAAGAAGCGTTTGCGCACGTTTACGGTAAAAAAGTAGGCGCGGCACCTAAAAAGAAAGCAACAAAGAAGGAAGCACCTAAAAAGGCGGCTAAAAAAGTTGTAAAGAAGGCAGCACCTAAAAAGGCAGCTAAAAAAGTTGTTAAAAAGTCAGCACCTAAAAAGCATACAAAGTATGGAAAAGTAAAAGCTCACACTCGTAGAGTTGCTGGCTTACATAAAGATACTAAAAGCCATAACGTTAATATTAGAGTAGTAAGTGGAGTTGGTAAAAGCATTAAAATTGGATCAATGCCAATTTATAAAGATAAAGACGCAGCAAGAGAAATACAGTTGTATGCAGATAATGACAGCCAATTATATTATCAAAGAAGAAACCCAATTTTAAAAAATTTATCAAAAAAATATTTAAAAGGTCAATATGATATTGAAAAAGCAGCTAAATTATGGAGATACTATATAGACGCAGCTTTACAAAAATATCATAAAGAATTTGGCGGCAGAGGTAGTTGGAGTAATTTGTTAAGTGTACCTGATAGAAATTTATTAGCCACTGAATATGCAAAAAGAACAAAAGAGGAATTTGATTTAGGTAATACTTATTAAAATGTACAAAATTTCTTTATATACTAAAAGAAAGGCAAAAGCGTTAAATGTAATTGTCTTACCTAGTGAAAAGAAAAATAAAAAAATTGATGTTTATGATGTTTACGGTAATTTTTTAGCGAGTGTGGGTGATCCTAATTATTTAGATTATCCGAGCTTTTTAAGATATTGCGGTAAAAAGATAGCTGACGAAAAAAGAAAATTATATAAAATAAGACACCAGAAGGATAGAACGGTTAAAGGCTCCCCAGGATACTATGCCGATCAATTACTCTGGTAAATTAAATACTTCACAACAATTTAAAAACAAAAAAAATGCGTAGAAGAAAAGCAGCAAAAAAGTCAAGCAGACGTCGCAGAATGTCTGGTATTGGCAAAGTAGGCGGCGCAGCTACCAGCGTACTTTATACAGTAGCGGGAGCAGCAGCAGCACAATTAGTTGGTAAATTTTTACCAGCAGCAACAAATGATAAGATCAAAGCAGCAGTACCAGTTGCAGTAGGTCTTTTCTTACCAAAATTTGTAAAAGGAGCAGCGGGCCAGGGCCTAGCAGCTGGTATGATCGCCGTAGGTGGTCTTAAACTTGTGCAATCTTTTGGAGTATTAAACGGTATTGGTGCGTTTGCTAGTGATGTAGATTACAAAGCGCCACAAATCGCCGCTTATTACAATCGCGAGGGTTTAGTTGACAAAAGTTATATGACGCCGTCAATAGCTGGCCTGGATGAAGAAGGCTGTTAATTTATTTTCCTTTCACCTTTATTAAAAAATAAAAAACTTATAACAAATGGCAACTCAAATGGGAAGCAGAATGGTTTTCGAAAATGCGAAAGCCTTAGTGCGCGGTTTAGGTTATAGTGTAGATCACGCTAAATTGACGCAATCATATTTACGCAGTGAAGTAGCTTTAAGCACTTCTATTGCAAACTATCATATTCCTGTACTTGTAAACGACACTCAAAACGGTGCAAGCCGCGTAAACGAGAAGCGTTTAAACCTACAAGATATTTTTGTTACAACTGAGATTTCAGTTTTAATCGGTATTGGATCTGGAACTAACACAGCTGCAAAGTTGTATTCTTATCCTAATGCTTCTGTATTTACTTCTGCAACAGATGATAATCTTTGGAGTATTTACAACGGTTATTTAAACTTGACTATTAACAACGAGCAAGTTTTACCAGCGTGGGACGTTTTACGTCACTATTTTGTTCCTCAAACGCAACAAAATACAAACTTTAACAGTGCTACTGCAACATCACCAGCGCAATATACTATTGATCAATTTGCAGCTTCTAGCGACGCATTTTATCCAGTTGAGCCAGGTATTGTAATGAACGGTGCTGCAAATATTAACTTCCAGTTAACTGCAAACGGTGCGCCTGCAACAGTTGTGGCTGATAGCTTTATTTGCGTTCAACAACGTGGTATTCTTTGCCAAAACGTTACTACTGTTAAATAGTATTGACAATATGTGCCTGGCGGGCCTAAAACGCCGCCGCCGACGGTCGGATATTACCGTCACTTTTTTTAATTTATTAATTTTAAGATATGCGTATCAAAAGGTTTGAAGCAGTTGAAATTAACGTTCCTAGTGGATCTACACTAACACGTTTTTATTTTCCTGATTTACCACAATTAAGAAACGCAAAGATCGAAGCAGTACAAGTTTATATTGCTGGCGCAATTAGTGCAACCCCTTTAACTGGATCAACCCCAGTTACAGTTGCGGACGCTAAAAAGTCATTTTTAACTTTGTACCAGGGTGATTTACAATTGATATACAATATACCATTGGTAGGCTTAAACAATATCCAAGAAGGTTCAACGCCTTTTATATTTGATTTGCCTAGTATGAATGATATTGATATTAGCTGGACAAAATCCTTTGTATCTTTGCCATCTGCACTAGCAACCACTAACGTGGCGTATAGTTTTGGCGTTTATTACTACTTGTAAAATTTTTATATTATGGCAGCGTTTAGGCCCGAAATATTTACCATTGATGAAGTCGTAAACTTTTACGACGCAGCAGAGGGAAGCGAATATAAAATATTTGCTGGCGTTAACCCGACAGCACAATATTTGCGTTACAACTTTATAGGCGAGAAAGAAATTGGACGCCAAGAGCTTGTTAATGCCCTAACACAGCTGCGCAATAACATAGAAAACTACAATCCGTATTTAATACAAGTTATCAGCGAGGGAAATACTGGAAGGGGCAAGAAAAAAGAAAGTCCAGTCCTTACCAGTATTTCTTTTCAGCTAAATAGGCCTCAATCAATGTTACCAATGCAAGCAATGTCTGGAATGGGAAGCCCTAGGACAGAAATGTTACTTGAAAAATTAGTTGAGCAAAACGCTATGTTACAAAGTAGAATAGCGGCAATAGAAGCATTGGACGATCTGGAAGAAGAAGAAGAAGCACCCAAAAGCCCTATTGATCAAATGATAAGCAATCCGCAAGTTCAGGAAGCACTAATAGCTGGCGTTATATCTTTAATGTCAGGACTAGCAAGCGGATTAGGTGGCCAAAAGGCAATAGCTGGGATAGGTGATGAAGCAGAAGCAACAGAAATTTTAAGATCATTAATGAGTAAAGGCGTAACAATAGATCATTTGAGAAAATTAGATCAAATGAGCAGCGCAAAACTTTCTTCATTGTTATTTATGTTATAATGGCTAGAAGTAATTTTTTAAAAGATAATAGCCAATTAATAATTGGCTTGGTAGTTGTTTACTTTGGATATACCAAAGTGATCAAGCCGTTATTAGAAAGTGTAGGGCTTCAAAAAAGTGATGAAGAAATTGAAATTGAGAAGCAGACAAGCAATCCAGGTAGTCCCTGGAACCCTAATTATTGGCGTAAAGGTGGATCGACTATTTTAACAAACGCCAACGTCAATAAATTTATTGAAACAATCTGGAACGCACCAGGCTATTTTAGCGACGATTTCGACGCTGTTTTAGGCGTATTTAAGCAGCTTAAAACAAAAAGCCAGGTAAGTTATTTAAGTGACAAATTTAACCAGGCAAAAGGTAAAGATCTATTAAGCTGGTTACAGGGCGGCGGGGCTTTAAGTTGGCCCGCAGATAGATTTAGCGCGGAGCAAGTAAACCAGTTAATAAAATACGTTAACGGTTTAAAAAACTATTAAGATGAAAAATAAAGGCGGTTTAATTATATTACTTTTATTGTATGGCGTAATTGTTTACGCTGCTACTAAAAAAAGAAAAGGATCTATTGAAATAGGCCCACTGGATAAAGGCGAGTTTATTAATGATCCAGCAGACTTATTGAGTGATTATGAAAAATCAATGTTTGAAATATGAAAAATAAGAATTTAATATTATTTGTGGCAGCGGGCCTAGCTTATTGGTATTTCTTTATGAAAAAGAAGCCAGCTGAGTTAATTACTTCTCCTGGTGTACCAGATCAACCAGCACAGCCAGTTGAAACTTTGCAACCAATGATCCAAACTGAAAGCGTTTCAATAGTAGAAGAAATTAGAAATTTTGGTGAGGGTAACCCACAACCGCAACATAGCGAAAACATTTACCAAAATTATTACGTTAACCAGGTAAGCGGAGTAAAGCGTATGGGCGTTCCTTACACTATTTAATTTTACTTTCACCTTTAATAAAATACAATGGCAAATTATAAAGTAGGAGCCGAGCTTATAAATTACGACGTAAACTTTACAACATACGACGTAAGCGGATATGTTACAAGCGACTGTAATAGTATTCTTTTTATCAATTACGGATCTAATGCCGTACAGATTGAAAGTGTTACGCTGCAACAAAATCAAAGTTTACAAATAGAAGGCAACCAGGGCGAATTTACAACGCGCCGATTTTTTGCCAACTTTATTAATTCAGGGGGCTTTAACAACCTCGTAACTGTTAAGAAAAATTATATAGGATAATGCCAGCAATAGATTTATCAATATTAAACCAAAGACAGACGCCAGCGTTTTACGCTAGTAGTTTGGCTACTAGGCCAACTTTTGGCTTTGCTGGACGTATGTTTATAGATACCGACGTTCCAAGCACCGGTATTTATAGGGATACTGGTAGCGCCTGGGTGCAAATAGCAGATCAAACAGGATCTTTAACTGGTTATATTCAAACGCAAACAGTATGGACAACAGCTTCTAACCAAAGAGATTTTAGGTACAATAGTAAAAGATTTTTAGTTGCAAATGATGATCCAGCTAATGCAGGTATAGTGCCATTAAATACTTTATTTATAAATTACCAAAATGATTTTTCTGTTGGTACTGTTATAACTGGCCGTTTAGGTATAAATACAGATACACCAGGAACAGCACTTGATATACACAACGCAACAAATACAATTTTGCAACTTAATCAAACAGTTGCAACAAATGATACTAGAATAGCTTTTCAAAATAGTGGATCTGCTTTGTGGCGTATTGGTAATTTATACAACGCTGGTGCCAATGATTTTGAAATATTTGATGTTGTAGGATCTCTTCAATCATTAACCGTTAAAAAAACAACCGGCCAAGTATTAATTGGCACTACAACTGTTGGATCTGGTAAATTAGTTGTTTCTAGTACAAATAGCGACAATGGAGTGCAGATAGTAGGTGCAGCGGCGCCAAGTTTAAGAATAGATAACGCTGCAAGTGGCCCAACAAAACGGGCTGGTTTAGGTATTTCAACGGCTGCAAACAATTTTATCCAGGGTAGTGTAGATCGCGACTTTTGTATGTTTAACGGATCTACAACAGCAAGCCCTATTTTATTTGGTATATACGATACTACAAACGTGGCAGAAGCAGCTAGAATAAGCGCTGCAAGAAATTTTTTAATAGGAACAACAACAGACGCCGGGCAAAAACTTCAAGTTAATGGCGGAGTATATGTAAACGGAAATACAAACTCTGTAACATATAAAGGAAGTACATTTGAGTTTTATGTAATTAATAATGCAGCAACTTCAAATTTATTACATCACGACGCAAGTAATTTATATGTATTAGGTGATATTTATGTTAGAGGTAATGGCTTTAATACAGGTACACAGGTAGCAACATTTTTAAATGTTACTTCTTCAATTTTAAATACTGTAACAAATAAGATACAAGTTAGCATAGGTGGAAATACATATTATTTACTAGCTTCTACATCTGCAACATAATTAAAAAAATATGAAACAAATACAACCTATTCAAATATGGGTAAACGGAGCAGATCAAACTGCAACCCTTTTTAGCTTAATCATCATTAATGATAATCTAACTAACAGCGCGACATTTTACTGGCAGTTATTAGACGCTGACGCAGTTAAATTAGCAGACGGAAATTTAACAATCGGTGAGCCTGATTATGACGTTTGGGGATCAACAGCAGACGTTAACCAGGCAGCATACGACTGGGCCGCTAGTAAGTTAAATATTACACTAGTTTAATTAATCTTTAAAATACAAAACCAATGGAAACCAAACAAGCACTTGCAATTTTAAAACAAATTTTAGACGCAGCTAGCAAAAGCGGTTTATTTGAAAACTTAACGGCAGCTATGACAGCAGCCGACGCTTACAATGCTATTGCTCGTGAAATATTAAAAGAAGAAAATGGCGACGGATCTGTTATTTAGTATTTGCATTTTTATTGCCGCTGGTGGTGGTTTTTATTTTACAACCAAAAACAGGTTAGATAAAATAGAAAGGGATCTATCCAGGCACAACAATACTAATACCGAAATATTGGATCGTCTGGCGCGCATTGAAACAAAACTTGATTTTGTAACTAAAATGTAACAATATGTTTAAGAACTGGAAAACTAGCTTATTCGGCCTAGGTGCTGTTATTACTGGCGTTGCAACCGTATTAAAGGGTGATTTGCCTAGTGGTATTACAGCCATTTTAAGCGGCCTAGGTTTATTTGCAGCAAAAGACGCTGACATCAATTTAAATAATCGTCCATAATGACAATCCAGGCTAAAAAATACCTGGTTATTGGAGTTGTGGCGTTAATCTTATTAAGTAGCACAATGGCAATAGGGGCAAAGGCCGAGGAACTTATTAAAAAGTTTGAAGCCGACGATATCAATAAGTATTTAGACGCTTATATTGATCCGGTGGGTATACCTACAATCGGTTATGGATCTATTTATAATTACGACGCAAAACGTAAAGTGAGGCTAGGTGATAGTATTACAGTTGAAAAGGCTATTGAGTGGCTTAGAAAAGAAACTAAAACTATTGCCCCCCAGATTAAAGCGCTAGTTAAGGTACCTATTAACCAAAACCAGATAGATAGCTTGACAAGTTTTGTTTATAATGTAGGGATCGGCGCATTTCAATCTAGTACACTTTTAAGGTTACTTAATAGCGGCGCACCTAAAAGCGAGGTGGCGGCCCAATTTGATCGCTGGAACAAAGGAACGGTAAATGGCCAAAAAGTAATTTTACCAGGCCTAGTAAGGCGCAGAAGTGAAGAAAAAGCACTATTTTTAGCATAAGCAAGCAAGTTGGTTAGATAAATTTCAATGGTCTAGTACAAAAAAGGAAGCCTGGTATGTCTATACTGGGCTTTTTTATGCCCCTATAAAAATAAATTTGGTGGTTTAAACGTTTTTACTATAATTTTACCAACGACAAACAAAAACCCTATTTTATGCAATTAAAAACCGACAGTAAGATCCTGGGCGAAATAGCCAGCTTACAACACAAAATTTTGCGCCTGGAAGCATTACGGGCCTTATCACCTTACGAACAATGCACATTTTTTTTCTATTCTAGTTCTGGTAAGTTTTTATCCTTAAACGAGAATGATTTGCCGTTTGATCTTTGTTTTGAAATAAGGATCTTAATAGACGCGGCGCTAGAACATTACCAGTTTGAAATAAAAAGACTAGAAAACAGTTTTCAATGCGACGCAAACTAATTAGATTAGCTGCAATAATATTTTTTATTGCAGTAAGCGTTCCAGTATGCCTATTAACATACAGCGGCGCTTATATACTTTTTTACCTATTTAAAATTTATCACTTTTTAAAACCAACAAAATGAAAAACGAGTATTTAAAAGATCTAGCCGACGGCTTTGGATCTATGAACAAAGTAGAAAACAAAAAAAACGACAAGCAACCCGACTACCAAGGCTATTTTAAAGCAGACGGCAAGCTGTTTGAAATTGCTGGCTGGGTAAAGATTAGTAAAGCTAGCAACAAGTATTTATCTATTGCAGTTAAAGAGTTTACAGAAAATAAAACTAATAACGAATTATGATAAACGCTATAAATACATTAGAAAATTATATTGAAAAACTTGATCTAATTATAGAAGAAAATAATGAAATAATATATAATAACAATGTTATTATAGAAGAATTAGAAAGAGAAAATGAAATATATATACAAAAAAAAGAAGAAATTTTAAACGCCATTGAAAAATTAAACAAATGAAAATAGATAAAAACGCACCAGCTTTTCCAGTTATGCCAGTTCAAGATCAATTTGGCCGCCTAGTGGCACCTATACCGGGCCTAACAAAATACGAACACGTTTTATTGCAAATACTTTGCGCCAAAGAAATGCAAAATAATCATAGTAAAATAGGACTATCAACACTTTTAAGAGAGTGCGAAACACTCGCAAACGAATATTTTTTAACCCTAGAAAAACTACAAAATGAAAACGAAAATTATACTAAGGTTATTGAGATGTAGCCCCAACGTACAAGCTGTAATAGCCCTAATTATTGCAGCCATTTTAATAGGCTTTTTACAAAGGATCTAATGATAGACGGACAAAACAAATTAACTTTACAAGAAAAACTAGCACAGAGAAAATACAAGCCCGATTTCATACCCCCCCCAAGCCAGGTAATATTCACTATTGACGATAAACCAATTGGAACGATCCAAAATTTTATCGTTTTTAGTGGATTGCCTAAGGCGGGCAAAAGTACTTTTCTAGCCGCTGCAATAGCTTCTGCATTTCAACCTGGTGATGTGTTTGGAATGAAAGTGCATTTCCCAGAAGGAAGGCGCAGAATAGCTTATTTTGACACTGAAAGCAGCGATTTTGATTTTTACAGACAAGTTAATAAAATAAAGCATTTTAGCAATTTAAACAGCTTACCTACCTGGGCTGACTGTTTTACAGTGCGCGAGGACGGCCCAGGCGAAATAAGGGCCTTAATCGTTAATTATTTAGAAAATAACCCTGACTGCCCGATTATTATAATTGACGGCCTTTTGGATCTTATTTTTGACTATAACAGCGAAATAGAAAGCCGCAAGCTGGTGAACTGGTTTAAAAAACTAACTAAGATTTACAACTGTTTATTTGTAGGCGTACTTCACCAGGGCAAAGGCCTGGGCGCGCAGACACTAGGACACTTAGGCTCAAATTGTGATCGCTGGGCTTCTAGCACCTTAGAAATAATTAAAGACAAAGACAAAAAGACCTTTACATTACAGCCGAGGTTTTTACGATCTAGCGAAGATTTTAACCCAGTTGTTCTTATGAACATTGGCGGCAACTGGCAACAAATATCTATTGAAGGTGAAAGCAAAAAGACTGAAATAAAGCACCCAAAACAATTTACTGAACTAGATCATAAAAACATAATAAACCAGCTTATTTACGGCCCTACTAGCTACAAAGATCTAATAGCAGACATACAAGAGCAGCACGCAAAAGGTATGAACTGGGCGAAACAATTATGTAAGATCTGGATAGATAAAAAATTTATTCACAAAAACGAAACAAACCTATATGAAAAAAGATACTAAACGTTTTATAGCCTATATGCTAATGCAAAAACATTTTAAACTTGTAAAGAAAGGCGCCAACTGGCGTATAGAATACAACGGCGTTTTATTACAGCCAGAGGATATAGAATTCTTAAAGTTAATTGCAAAAAAAAGCGGCCAAAAATTTGACCGCCTGGACAAAACAATTAACCCTAATTAACTGCTTATTTTCCTTTCACGACAAAGATATATAAAAATGGAATATTACACAGCAATTATTTTTTTTGAGGATCACAAAGAAATAACCCCTAAAAAATATCGAAATATAAACCGAGTTGAAAATTTTATAGAGTTTGCCCGCAAAGTTGGCGGACATTATGTAAATTTATACGAGAAAAAAACGAAACGATTTTATTGCCGCGTCTGGCTGAACAATTAAAACAAAGCTAGCAGCCCAGTACGCCGCCAAAATACCAGCCTAGTGCTGGTTTTTTTGTGCCTGGCATATATCGCTTAATTAGTGGTTTAATTAAAGGTGAAAAGAAAATAATTTAAACCGGTTTAAGTGGTTTAAAATAGGTGGTTTAATTTTTATCTTTTTACCAGAGGTACAAAGATAATAAATTTTAAACTAAAAGTTTAACCAACACACACTATTTTTAAAAAAAAGTTTTTTTTAGTTAATTTCGGTTAATTTTTGTACCTTTGTAGCAGTATGGCAGCAAAAAAATGGCTAGCAGCCCTAGTTGGCGCAGCAGCAGTTTACTGGGTTTACAGCAAGTACCGCTTTTCGCAGGGCGTTAGCTTTGTAATATCCAGGGTGGGCCTGGGTGGATCATTTTTAGATCCACAGATCAATATAGAAGTAACTATCAATAACCCCACAGCATTTAGAACAGAATTAAGCAATTTGAGGGCGCAGCTATATCTAGCAAGCGGTACAAAGGTGGCTGATGTATATTATAACAATAGAACGGTAATACTAGCAAATAGCCAGGCTATTTTGCCACTGGTAGCAGTTACGACACTAGAAGGCGCAATAAATTCTATTCGCGAACTTATAAAAAGCAAAAAGGCTGATTTTCGCCTAGCTGGTACGGCTCAGGTGGACGGTGTTTTATTACCTTTTGATATAAAATATAGTTTTAATGGTTTCTAAAAGCGTAGTATTAAAAAAGCTGGCGCCTTTTCAAAACTATAAAAAGGTAGTTAGTTCGGATCAAACAGTTACCGATATAATAGACGGAATAGTTGATACGCATTATAAATGGCAAGAAGAATACGACAAAATAAGTGATATTTTTGTCGGTGAGAGTGAATTAGAAACGGCGAGAAATATTTGGAATTTTTTAAAATCAAATGTACCTTATTACATTGAGAGCAATAAAAACCAAACTTTAAGAAGCCCTAGCGCCATTGTAGCAATGCCAGGTGACTGCAAAAGTTATGCTTTATTTGCAAATGGTGTGTTAGATAGTTTAAATAGAAAAGGTATTTTCCAGGTACCTTTGGCGTTTAGATTTGCAGGATATAAAGATAGTTCAAGAGAGCCACAACACGTTTTTGCTGTTATGTATCCAGGAACAAAAAAAGAAATTTGGATTGATCCAGTGTTGACAAGATTTAACGAGAAAAGACAACCTAGTTTTTATAAAGATAAAAAAATAAAAATGGCACTAATTGCATTAAGCGGCGTTGGTTACACATCAAGCGACAAACGCGCAGAAATGGAAGCG
>Ga0209296_1002808_pt1 | contig 12170 bp, 31 predicted proteins | sample S_130206_EF_Meta_FD_187319 | JGI IMG/M metagenome (GOLD analysis project Ga0209296, IMG submission 187319) | Freshwater microbial communities from Lake Simoncouche, Canada to study carbon cycling - S_130206_EF_MetaG (SPAdes) (version 2) | ecosystem: Environmental > Aquatic > Freshwater > Lake ...
GTTCGAGGCCAGAGTGTATAGCATCAAGTACCGTTTTGGTATCTTTGATATTTTGTGGCCAACGATTACGTGGGGACAACGCACTAATGATACTTGCAACAGTTTCTAACTTAGTATTATACCGTTCAGCAAGATCTTTACATATATAATGTGCTTGTTTATACCATGCAATACCATTATCAATGTCTCGATCCGTTGCTAATGCAAAGTAATTATCTAAATTATTATTTACTTCCGCTAATTGCTTTTTTGTTAATTCTTTCATATTTGTTGTTTTACAATTATATTATCAATTATTGATCGTGTTTAGACTGTAAGTTGTTGCTATTAGTTTTTTATTAGTACTATGCAAACGATTTCGCTTGCAATAAGGGCAACCACCGTTGTTCATACAAGACTTTGCTTTTGCTTTTCTTGCTTGCTTAATTGTTCTACTCATAGTATTTAATTTAGGAACTAAAAGGGGAATCGAACCCCTTAACCCGTCGGTTGTGACAATGCCCGGAGACTGAAACAGATCCATTTAGCCCAGCACTTAGTTCTTTGAACAGTTCTTATTTAACGAACTCACTGCTCCCTGAGTCGAACACGGCCTCTACACTACCTTACCGCGCGGATCAGCAGGACCACCGTGTATAGCAATTATACCGTAACTACTTTCTTAAATCTGTAGAAAGCTAAGATATATTTGTTTAAGAATTTACCTTTAGATGAGGCTTCTCTTAAACCATTCATTACGTGAGTTGGTACATTAAGGTACTCATACTCTCTACCGTTTTTAAACAGTACAAATAGTCTTTCGACATTAGGATAGTAAGCGACTTCTGAGATTGCGCTACTATCAACCGTTAGTGATTCCACTAAGTTTACATTTGCCATAGTTATTTAATTTAATTGATTATTCTATTCCAGTTGTTTCAACAAGAAACGCTAATTGCTTAGCTTTAATTTCATTATACGTTTTATTCTGCGTCATTGTACCAGACCGTTGAGGTGATGGCAATTCAATAGTTTTATTATTAGCGCAATCAAAGATTGATAGTTGACTACCATTGATGCCGTATAATATTGCAGTTTCAAGATCTGGTATATTAATACTTACATCTAAATACACATCATTATCATTAACCCATCCGCCTAAAAAATATTGTTCATTATTTAATTTGTCAATGTGTTTTAAGAAATAATTTTTAAGATCTTTATTATCAAAATCGTCAAAGTAAAATTGTTCTTCAAAGCCATTTAAACTAACCATATAGCCAGTTGTTGGATTAGATTCGCCAGTGGTTACATTATAACTGAATCCGCCAGTTAATGATAATTCGTGTACTAGATTGCTTAAGTTCATATTATTCAGTTATTAGATCGCCAAAGATTGCTTGGAACTCGTTTAACATAATTTCATCTAACTCTTCAGTAATACAATCAGAATTAAAGTCAATATTTTCTATCTCTATTTGATTAGAGTAATTAATTGTGAACTCTGCAGATTGATAGTCATATAAGTCAATAGATCCATTATTCATAGAAGTTTCTAAAGCATTACGTACATTTGCATTGAATTCTTGGAACTTTTCTTCAGTTATGCTAACAGTAGGTTTTAATTCAGTTGCCGCATATAATACTGTAGTACGCAATGTACTTAGTAGATTTACAACATCGTCTTTACTAAAGATACTTGGATAAGCATCTACAGTTTTTGTAATTTCTTGATCAAATAGGTCGTTTATTTTTTGCATTTTATTAAATTTTATTGGTTACATTTATATTATCAATTGTTATTCGTATTTAGACTGTAGGCTACCGTTTTCTTCAACGATCTCAGCTAAGGTTGTGTATAGCACTTCAAACACTTCCTGCATTTTGTTTTGTTGCTCACGTGTTTGTCGTTTAGTACTTGCTCCAAAGTCACGGAAGATTTGATTCATTAATAATTCGTTAGCTTCAAAGATAGCTAATTTAATTAGATTCTCTTCTTTTGTTGTTAGACTTCTCATATATTGTTACTTCTAATGTATTGTTAAACACTCTATCATAGGCCTCAGCCATTTTATTATTATCTGCATAGTGTACAGATCTTACGGTTTCACGCATCCATACTTCAAATGCCAATGCTTCCTGTAATGCTAGTTTTTCTTTTGTCATAATATTATGTTATTTCCAAATCGTTTTAATTCTTTTTCTTTTAAAGTATTCATATATCTTAATTGACATTTAATATCATCTAAAGTATTCCAAAGGAATATACCAATAATTGTTATTACTATTACCATAATGATTAGGTTAAAACGATTCTTAATTTGCCATCTTCAGACTCACCTTTAAGCATTTGACAGTCATTTTCAAATACTAAATTTACATTTAAACTTTTAGCTACATTCAATGTAGTGGGATTGATATGCCCTTGTAAACTTATTTCGTTTCGTTGTATCCATACATTTATAGAATAAAAATCGTCAAAGTTTACTGTTTTAGATAGATCCGCTATTCTTCTTGTTAAATTAATTTTTTCGCTCATAGTTGTTATATTTTATTTGTTACATTTATATTATCAATTATCAATCGTGTTTATGCTGTAAGCCACTTTATTTGACTTTGTATTCTTAAACTTTCAAATCCGTTATATTCTTTTTCCATTATTCAACTACTTTAATAAAATTACCGTCTTTATCTGTTAATATATTCAGTTTAAACTCACGATCCATGTGGTCTATAACTTCGCCATAGTTTAAGAATTGAGAACCAACTTGGAACTCATGGAAAGATAGTGTCATGCCTCGCTCACGAGCAAAGGTGTATAGCACACTCAAATTTAGAGTACGACTGTTACGCATAGCGATATACTGTTCTTTCATGATAACAATGCTACTTTAGCTAATAAATCTTTTGTTGCGATTGCGATCATTTTATCTTTAATAGATAACTCCAATCCACCTTTAATATTTTTATATATATTATTCACTGGTCTGTGAGAAAATCCAGTTGCTTCATAACAACTATTGTGCACTACAAACCCATCGGCTTGATATATAGAATCACCGCTATAATCGCCATTGTCTTTAAGAAATTCTCTCACTTGATTACTTATACTTGTTGCAAATGCTCTGATTTTTTCATCCACTTTATCTGCTATCAACTTATCTAATTGTCCTGTGTTTTCAGCCATTTTATTTTTGTTTTAATGTTAATACTTTTCTTTAATTTCTTTATAAGTTAAATTATTGTGGTTCCATAATCTAGTTACACTAAAGGTTTTGGCCTTACGATTCGCTGCACCTTTCATTTTAGTCTTGACTTGCTTGTAGTCTTCGCTAGTGAAGCTTTTACATAGGCCATCAATATTAACCACATTTAATCTGTGGGCTCGGTTACGCGCTTTCTTTTCTTCAAGATATTGGCACGCCTCTTTCATATTACTCGCTACTACTATCATATTATTTCTTTTGTATATAGGTTAAACCTTTGAAGTTAAAGAACTCACTAATACCGTCTTGCTCTTTGTCAGCATTGTAGATAAATCCAAACGTTGGTGGTAGATCGCCTACAAGATAAGGCGTGTATAGCACGCCGTCTACTTTAATCAAATTGTATTTTAAAAACTTAATCTTTTTCATATCATTACTTGTTATTTGTTACACTTATATTATCAATTCTTTATCGTATTAAGACTGTAAGTCTACAATCTCTGTAATATCTTCCATTGCCATTTTGTACCCAAAGTTAATTGCCATTTGCATTAGGAGAATAACCATAGACCCTTGATTTGCTTTGGCAAACAATTCTAGATTTGCTCTATTAGCAGGTGTTGCTACAATACCTCTATCTAACTCATTCATTCTACTCGCTACAAACTCGTTTATTTCTTTCATATTTTAGTCTTTAAATTTTACATCATTCATAAATACCGCCATCGCTATGGCTTCTCGTTTAGCTAACTCGACATAGTGATTAGCATTGGCAATTCTATCTTCACGGAATTCAAGTACATTACTTAATTCTCTACTATGATACGTTACATTGTCCACAGTACACTTGTAATAAGGTACATCAGGAAAACAAGGGTTACAATACTCTATAATCTTACTCTTCATCTTCATCTTCACTTTCAAATTCACAATGCTCCATGCACTCAGGACATAAGCCATATTCTTCCATATCGGTGTATGCACCACAACAATCACTTACCATAATTAATCTTTATTTACAACGTTAAAATCCACATCAAAAAAATCATCGCTATCCAATACTAATTCAGCATTGTTATAATCGTACTGCACAAACTTAATTGCATCTTCTTCACTCATTGCTTCAACAGTTACTATTCTAATAAGTGTTTCAACAACTTCTACTTCAAATTCTTTCATAATTTACTTTTTTTTTTAATTAATACTTATCTTTTACGTACTTCAGCGGCTTCATAAGCCAACTCTAAGAACACTTTTTGCACTTTTAATAATACCACTCTAATGGCAGTAGAATACTTTATCATAATCACTTGTTTTAGTTTGTTTTTGTTACACTTATATTATCATTTTCAATTCGTATTGTTTTTGTAAGAAGGTTGTACTTTATTTGCTCACTTTTAATTAAGAACAGATATAATAGAGTGATTCTCTACTTGTTACGGTTAAATACTCTAATTTGTTCTAAAATATCTTCAATTTCGTCTAATAAGTTGTCATATCCGCCTACTCGGTCAATTTCTTCAAAGATTAGGTCTTGTAATAAAGAAACTTGTCTGGGTGTTAATTCTAAAGTCATAGTTGTTATTGTTTTGATTCATATATATTATCATTTTGCCATCGTATTGGTCTTGTAAGAGTTGATCGTGGAGAACAGGTATAGCATTTACTAAAAAAAAAAGAGTGACATAAGCTAATTAAGTAAATAAGTAGTAGGCTAACGTCGCACTTGGGTATAGCATTTAACTATGGAGTAGGTTGGAGTCTACTCTTCCGACTTTATTGCAGGGTCAGGCCATGTGTATAGCAAAAAAATAAAATAAAAGAGTGACATTAGCTTATTAAACTAATAATGTAGTAGGCTAACGTCGCACTTTATTAATCAATATTACCGATGTATATGGTATCGTTGATCGTTTGTTGTATTTCTACCATTTCACCGTCAGCAGGTAAGCTTTCAATATCATCATTCCAGATGATTACAGCGTGTTGAGGTTGTTTTACTTCAGCTTTTTGTATATCAATACCAATTCCAATGCCAGCAGCTAAAATACCTGTTATTGCTGCCGTTAATATTATTGCATTTAAGATTTCATTTTTCATTTTGTATAGTTTTTATTTGTTATTCAATTATATTATCATAGATTGATCGTATTCGTCCCGTAAGTGGTGTATAGCATCCGAGGGATCCAACGATTACAGCGTGTTGAGGTAGTAACGGCTTATTCAGCCGCTACTTCTAGTACTTCTACTTTAGCTAGATGTCTAACATTACTTGGCATATCAGTAGATTGCGACCAATATTCACGCTTAAGCCAACAAGGCATTAGATTTAGTTTAGGTAGCATAACTTTTAATACTTCGTCATGATTGTAAGTTATTTTTTGATTCTTGTTGTTAACAAAGGTTATAACTTGATTACGACCTAGCCAAGATTTTCTTACTACAAAGTTAGCGCGTTCGATCGGCGGATAGATTAAAGCTAAGTCTTCGATGCTTAATTTAGAGATTGCTTCAGCGATTAATTCTTTAGAAGATTTTACTTCTACTACTTCAATTTGATTTGATTTTTTAGACATTTTTTATTTATTTAAGTTGTTATTTATTTACATTTATATTATCGATTATACTTCGTATTCTTACTGTAGATTAATTTTATTTAGTTACTGTAAGATCAATTATTATTTGTTGCGTACTTATATCAAATGTATATTTGATTTTATTATTATTTAAGTAATTTAGTAAGTTGGTTCTAGTTTGTTCGTTCATAGTATTTATTATTTGTTAGTTACATTTATATTATCATTTACTAGTCGTATTAAGACTGTAGAACTTTATATTTATGAAAATTTCTAGTTAATATTTTATCTACTTCTTCAAGATCTTTTTTATCTATCAATAATTTATTATTAAAGATTTGAAATTTAAAGTTTAATTTGTTAGAATTTATTAATTGATTATTAATAATTGATTTGAAATTTTGATTGATTTTTAAAGTCATTTTATTTAATTTTATTATTTATATTAATTTCTTTATTCATATATATTATCAAATTGACTTCGTATTATTACTGTAAATGCTATACGCGGTGCGTTGCTCGCAAGCTCGCATGCTCCGCCCTGCCAATTCCGCCTTGCAGAGTAAAAAGATCCCTGTTACAGGATCTATCAGTGGCTTAGCCTATTTAGAGGACTCGATCAGCGACCAGTACTTATGGCCTTGTCTTGTATCTGACCAGACAACAAACTCTGAGATCTTCGCATCGTCAGCAACGCAGTAGTCAACCCAGTCGCTTCCTCTTAGTAGTCTAGCCTCTTCGATTATTAATAATCTTTCTTCTCTTTGTAATTCACTTATTCTCATATTGTACTTATTATTTGTTACATATATATTATCATATCTAGGTCGTATTGGTCTTGTAAGGATGCTATACGCGTATGCTATACGCAACGCTTCGCTCCGCTCCGCTTGTGCTCGCTCATCAGACTACAGCGTGTTGAGGTTACGTCATCGCATCACAACGCATCTGATCATAACAAACACACGTCAACATATCATAACACATACACGATAAACGGACACGCCATACATACACGATATGCCAACCATAAAATGCCAATCCAGAATCCTGATCGTAATCCCATACGTAAACCGTTACACGTAAACCCACACACGATCGGGGGACCCGGTAAATGAAAATCGATTTCCCTTTTCGGATAGGGGACCCGGTAAACGTATATAGCCCCTAACTTATATATTCATCACGATGTTTTTTTTACCCCTCTAAAAAATTTTTTTAATATTTTTTTTTTGTGAATAGTGTGACAATAGGTAGTTATATTAAATAAGTAGTAGGCTAATGTCGCATTGTAAATAATGGGTGTTGTACGTGATTGTATAAACTATACTAAAACGATTAGCTATGGCTTTTAAATTACAGCATCAGACTCCTTTAAAACAGATGTCAAAAGATACAGACATGTATGGGAATCCTATTATTGCTAATCTAACAAATAACTCAGGATTGAATAGAAGTTACTATGAGCCTAGAACTAATGTTATGAATATTGGTTCAGATGCTGCCTCCGGTGTTAATAAGAATAAAGTTATAGCTCATGAGAATTTTCACGCTAAACAGAATAAAGAAGGTAGAAGTAATTATGATATTGCTCATCATACAGATAATGAACAATGGATGCAAATGCAAAAGCGTCCCAGCGTAGTTGCTAGTGGACCTGAATGGAATAAGTTTCATGATAGAAAATCAAGGGAGGTTGGCCAAGACTTAGATAGAGTTGGAAATAAAATACCGGAGACGCGGTTCTTTAGAGGAGCGGCGGGTGATTTAATGTTCAATAAGATAGTTGAGGGAGAACAATATAATAATCCATATTCTTTAGAAGGAGAGGCTAGTTATTACGAAAATACTGGTGAAGACTTTTCTCCTATGAAACAAAAGAAATCTCCATTAAAAAAACAAAAGTTATCACCTGCTGCTGCAAAAGCAAAAGCTGCTAGGGATTTAGCTTATGCAAAAACACCGGATAGGAGAGCAAAGAAAGCGGATGATCAAAGAAGGCATCGTCATGACCCTAGTGGCAAAGGTAAAGATTGGGACCATGAAGATGGTAGATGGGAAGATCCACACCAGAACAGGGGCAACGATGGTAATGGCACTAAATCAGAGAGAGGTAAGAATTATAAAATAAATAAAAAATCATAATATGGCATTTAAACTAAGAAGCCAATCTCCGATGAAACAAGAACGACCAAGTGTTATAGGTAAAGCCTATGCAAAGGCAAGTGGTTATTTAAGTGATGTGGAAGAAAATATTAATACAAGCCTAGGTAACCCGTTAGATAAAGCCGGTATTTTAGCTGATGAATATACTAAGAAAAATAAAGGCAATTGGAAGAGCGCAGATAAGTTAAGACATGGTGCTGCGGGTATGTATACTAAGGAAGCTATATCCAAGAAATTAGGTGGCGGAGCATTAGGGAATATAGGCGGTGTAATAGGTAGTAATGCTTTAGGCATTGGGCATGAATTAAGTTCGTTTAATAAGGATCATGGATATATGGCAGGTGCTACTGAGGGGTTAAAAGATATTGCAAATAATTTTATAGGCAGTATGTCAAATAAGAATACAATAGCTAGTAACATGAAGAAGTATGGAAACTCTGGAATGAGTGAAGCTACTTCAAAAGAAAGAGCAACTAAAATTAAAAAATAAATAAAAAATCATAATATGGCAATAGTATATAGTTATCCACAAGCAACAGCGCAATTAACAGATCTGATATTAGGTACTAGAATTACTGAAGATGGTTCTTCAACAAGATCTTTTTCTGTTGCGGATATAGTTACCTTAGCGGGTGGTAATGTAGGTAGTGGTGGATATGTTCCTTATATTGGAGCTAACGCGAATGTTCAATTAGGTAACCATGCTTTAAGCTTAACTAATGGTGCTAATATTAATACATTGTATCCAGATGAAATAACTATGGTTGATGGCTCTAATTATTTTAGTCTTACTACATCCTCAATTTCTTTCGCAAATAATCTTTCCGAAACATTTTCTACTTTAGGTAGTGACGGGGTTTTGGCGTTAAAATCAAATTTATTGGGTGCGGTGGGGTATTTAAAAACATCGGCATTAACTGCTAATGTAACATTACAATATCCAAACAAAACAACCGGTAGTTATACTATAGCTACTACCGCGGATTTGGTTCCCTATAAGGCATTTACGTTTTTAGCAACACAAACAGGTACTACGTTTACAAATAGTAATATTACTTCTATTGCAAATGCACTTGGAACTTATACTGGTAGTTATGTTGCTGTAGGTACTTATAGAATTACATTTGTAACGGCATTAGCAACAAATGCTTTATCTTTACAAACTAATATAATTTATAAAACCGTTGGTGGTTCTTCTTACTTGCTGGTAATTACAAAACCATCGGCAAATATTATTGAAATAAAAACATACGATGCAACTAGTGGATCGCTTGTAAACGGAGTATTATCAAACTATATAGAACTAAGAAGTTACAATTAATATTATGGCACACAAATGTACATGCGGGACTTCACCTGATTCCCCTTTAAACAAACAGCCGAAAGGTATAGGTCCACAAGGATTAGGTACTAGAACAAATAATGGATATACTATTGGGAAAGCTAATAGTCCGGCTAAAAAATTAAAAGATCTTAGTGGTGATGGTAAAGTTACCCAGAAAGATGTTTTGATTGGTAGAGGGGTTATAGATACGCCAATGAAACAAAAATCACCGTTAAAACTTAAGGACGCTTGCTATAATAAAGTAAAGGCATCGTATAAAGTATTCCCATCTGCTTATGCTAGTGGTGCTATTGCTAAATGTAGAAAGAATAAATAATGGTACGTAAGACTGCAGAAGGAGCATCGTTAAAAAGATGGTTCAAAGAAAAGTGGACAGATGAAAAAGGTAATGCGTGTGGATCTACAAAAAATAAAGGAGTTAAAGCATGCAGACCTTCTGTAAGAGTAAATAGAGATTCGCCAAAGCCTTGGAAAGAAATGTCTAACACAGAGAAAAGTAAAGTTGTCAATGCTAAAAAGCAAGTTGGCATGGGCAATAGAAGATCAAGCAAAAGTAATATTTCTTAATTTAAAAGTATATGGCACAAAAAAGTGTAGGTGGAACAAAAGATAATTCTCCATTAAAAAAAACAGCAGCATGGACACGCAAAGAAGGGAAAGACCCAAAAGGGGGATTAAATTCAAAAGGCGTTGCAAGTTATAGAAAAGAACACCCAGGTAGTAAATTGCAAACGGCAGTTACTAAAAAACCATCGGAATTGAAAGCAGGTAGTAAAGACGCTAAACGTAGAAAATCTTTCTGCGCTAGAATGTCTGGTATGCCGGGACCTTTGAAAAAACCAAATGGTGAACCAACTAGAAAGAAATTAGCTTTAGATAAATGGAATTGTTAATAATAAAATAATTTAATTATGGCAAAAGGAATGGGATTTAAAGCTGCGGCAAAAAATATTGCAGCTAAACAAGGAGTATCATTAAAGAGTGCCGGTGCTATTTTAGCATCGGGGGCAAGAAAAGCTTCTACAGCAGCAAAAGCAAAGAACCCAAATCTTAAAAAAGTAAAAGGTAAATAATGGCTATAATATATAGTTATGCATTAGATACAGAGATACTCGGCACCGACATATTAGTCGGATCATGTACCGTACTCGTAGGTGGTCAATCAAGAAACCAAACTAAAAGTTTTAGTGTATCTGGATTGAATACTTATATGAGTATAAATAATCCATTGCTAACTACAAAAGGAGATTTATACACACGTAGTACTGTCAATGCAAGATTAGGTGTTGGAACTAATGGTCAACTTTTATCTGCCGATAGTACTCAAACTACAGGATTAAAATGGATAAACGCACCAGCAACATCTCCATTAACAACTAAAGGAGATATATATACTTTTAGCACTACTAATGCAAAATTAAGCGTCGGAACTAGTGGACAAATACTTTCTGCGGATCCTACTCAGGCAACCGGACTAAGATGGATAAATAATTCGGGGGGTGGTGGTTCTGGCACAGTAACATCTGTTGCTGCATTAACTATAGGTACGTCAGGTACAAATATAACCTCTACAGTTGTAAACCCGACAACGACGCCCGTAATAACATTAAATATACCAGATGCATCTTCAACAGCAAGAGGAGTTATAACTACAGGATCACAAGATATAAATGGTACTAAAAATTTCTTAACTGATATTATAGTTAACGGTGTTAATATAGGAGCAGGTCCTGGTAATAATGCTTCAAATGTAAGAATTGGCCAAGGCGCAGGGGCAAATTTAGGAAACGTTTTTGGAAGTGGATATGATAATATATTAGTTGGAGCTTATGCGGGTGTTGCGCAAACAGGAAATGGTTCTACAATTATTGGGGGTAAAGTAAATCCTGCAAATAAAGACTTTAATCAAGACAATACTCTTAGTATAGGTAAACTATCAGAAGTTCCTTTTCCTGCAGATAGTGCATTACCTCATATTTGGGCTCCTGAGTTTTCTACAATTGATTATAATACTAATAGTATTGTCTTAATAGTTTCTCAATTATGTTATTCAGCATTATTTATTGATTATGTTATTTCTTATAATGATGTTTCATTAAGAGCAGGAACTATAAAAGCTGTTTGGAATAAAGATGGAATTATAAAATGGACAGAAGAAACAACCGATAGTATAAAAGATATGTCAGGTTGTAATTTTGAGATAGTTTATGATAATATTGATAGAACAATGAATTTACGTTTATCTAACCCATCTGTTACTGATAAATTATATTGTAATTTTACAAGTAGATTATTAACAAAACCTAAATTATATTAATTATGCCAGGACCACCAAAAAAATGGGTTGCAACCCCTGATAAGACAAATCACACTACAAAAGGTTATACAAGTAAAGTTATATTTAACTACCAATCAATTGATGGGGTTCCTATTGGTAATCATAATGAAATTTTAAGTGGCTTAAGGGTGGAGGATACCAATTATAAAGGAGATAATACATTGCCTCCTTATTACTTTTCCTATGCGGATGGAAGAATGTTTAGAATTACTATGTATTTTTTAAAAGATTTAGATGGTAATTCTGTAATCGTAGAACAAATTATGTATGATAACGATAATGACCAAAGATTTATTATAGCTACCCCTACAATTACCCCACCCACTGTAAACGCAGGTGATATTACATTGGTAAAATATGAATGTGATGTTTCAGTTTATTTAGCAAACATAGGGCTTTATGCTCAAGGTATTGGTAATTTAACTTATGCAAATAGTACAGATGGTTCAAATGTATCAGCGAGTGTCGTTGTGACAGTACGCGATGTTAACATTCCAATAACAGGAATTACATTAAACCTTACAATTGCAACACTTCAGCCGAATAATACGATTACACTT
>Ga0209296_1002811_pt1 | contig 12160 bp, 10 predicted proteins | sample S_130206_EF_Meta_FD_187319 | JGI IMG/M metagenome (GOLD analysis project Ga0209296, IMG submission 187319) | Freshwater microbial communities from Lake Simoncouche, Canada to study carbon cycling - S_130206_EF_MetaG (SPAdes) (version 2) | ecosystem: Environmental > Aquatic > Freshwater > Lake ...
GCTTTACTTTGCGCCCGTAGCTCAACGGATAGAGCATCTGACTACGGATCAGAAGGTTCGGGGTTCGAATCCCTGCGGGCGCACTTCACGTTTAAGCATAAAATTACTAACCGTCTTATTCCTAATCAGAAGCAACTCACTGATCTAGTAATCAGTTCACTTTAGGAGATATTTCTATCTGGGGTGTATTAACAGGATTGAAGAAGAATTAAACAAGGTAGGGTTGGAATCTGACTCCCTTGGTGCTCAACACACCTTCTTTATTTAGGTATTGGCCTAAATTAACTCACCTGCCACTACTGTTAATGCATTGGTTTCACGGCTCCCACTTCGCAGATTGCGAGCCTCGTTCTAAAGGCCTAAAAATGATTTATCAAATAGATAAATCTTTTTCTAAAAGTATGGAGTGCAGGTTAATGCATTTTAATCATTTTCGTTTGAGTAAGAAACAAATAACAGGAGTTCTTGTATTTTTGTTTACCGTGTTTGGCATTCAATCAAGTTATGCAGATTATTATCCAAACGGTATTCAGCAAAATGTTTCAGAACAGACTTTGCGAAATAATGGCTGGACATTATTCTATGAACAAACTTATGGAACAGTAATTGGTAATACAACAACTCCAATTAGACCAAGCGAGCAGTATGTGATTCTGTCTGGAAAAGCGGTAGGAAGCTCAACAATTTTATTGGCAGCCGCTGCTCCCACAGCTCAAGTCTTTACTGAAACAGTTAAAGATACTCCACAACTTCTTAACGGAACTTATTGGTATTACACCTTAAATACCAGTCAGTTGTTTGGCCAAAATTTGGGTTCAATCGGCTTTGCGCCGACAAGTTCAATCACTCAAAACTCGGCGGATACCTCAAATACAGATGACCCGCTTCGGTTAAGTTGGCATTTGCACGAAGCCCATCCAGTCCTCGCCAATGGTGGCTTCCGACTAGGTACATTACTATTGAACGATTCATCCGCTTACCTTAAGCAAGTTTGGACTTGGAATGGTGTATCTACTACACCAGCACCAGCACCGGTATATGTAAGACAAACTAGTAATCTAACCTTTGCGCAATCTCTTTATGCTTCAGACACATTATCTGATGAAGATGGTGAGCTTAGAAAAACAGTAGATCAGATTATGGCAAAGTACGGTTCACTTATTAAATAAAAGTATTTATGCAATACTTACCTACGAAGGACAACAGATAGAGCATTTGACTTTCTGATTGGGCGTAAGCACAGTCGGAAAGATAGGCAAGTAAAGGTGAGTTTTAGGGAACTAAAAGCTCAAATTTACTGGCCAACTACGGATCAGAAGGTTCGGGGTTCGAATCCCTGCGGGCGCACAATAGATTACATTTTTATTTATAGTTTTTGGATTGTACAAATATGGCCAAATCCAAATCGCCTCGAAATAAGTTTTTTCAATTTCAAAGGTAGAAACTTACCTAGCGGTAGTTTAGAAATTGGGAAGCTATCAATTAAGCTTGGTGGACCCCAGCCAGTGAATGAAATTTTTACATTATCTGGAAAGTTAATATTTTCATTAAACCAAGTTTACCATTATTGACTAATTTGAATTAAAAAATGATGTGATTTTAGAGCCTAAGTTTGAAAACAAGTATTCAGCACTATCCCACCTCAGGGGTAGATCCACTGATTTGTTCACTAGCAATCGAATAAATTATTAATTTGCCCGAATCTGTTGCAACAACTATCTCACCACTTGAAAGTACGGTATGAGATCGAACTCTTTCTTTGATTTTAATTTTTTCATCATATAAGACACTGTTGGTAGTGCCTAATCGAATCCTATGTATCGATCTATCTTTTAGAGAACCTATAATTAGATCATCTTTCCAATACTTTGAAAATTCTCCAAAAGTGATTTTATTAATTGTGGAAGGAGAAATTGAGGGAGTCCAAGAAAAAAGTGGTTCCTTAAATCCTGAGTGTTGATTAACTAAGGCCCCAACTTTTTTATCTGGGCCGTACGGCAAACCTAAAGTTACTTTCGGCCAACCATAATGCTTACCCTTTTGAATATCATTCAATTCATCACCGCCACGAGTACCGTTATCGGTATTAAATAACATATTTCTTTGGCTATCAAAGAAAAGTCCGCCAAGATTCCTTAACCCCTCTGCATAAACCCTAGTTTCAAGTGTTTTTAAGTTAATTGTTGAAACTTTACCGAAGAAGTTGGATGGGGGTATATTTTGCATCATTTCTAAATTGGAAAATCCGGTCCAAGGAAAAGTTCCAAGTTGCCAATCAACTAGCCAGTTGCCCCCAGCAATAAATAAATTTGTGTAATCAGTGGCTAGGCGCGCAGTCCAAACATGCCCACCCGTATCTCCTACGACACAAGGTGTACTAGAAAAAATTAATGAATGATCTGTGATTTGCAAGCTTTTTGAAAGTAATAGCTTAAATACTTTGACCGACCCGCAATTCGAGCTTGAGTAACTTCCATGTCCAATAGCAATATAAATATTTGTGTCAATTATAATTATGTCAAGGATCTTATTGTCAGGATGTTCTGATCCAATACCAATCTCTTTAAAATCGAATATTTTAACTAAAGAAAATTCCTCCTTATTTCTAGTCGTTAGAAAAACTTCTCGGGTATTTCTATTCGCAACAAAAAGATTATTACCATTGCTTGAGACTAATAATGGAGATCTTGATTTGTCTTGATAAATCACTTCTCCTAAAATAGAATAGAAATTAGTTTCAATTTCTCGAAATCTTGGATCGATTACATTATTATGTGTATAAAGTAACGTTTGATGAACAAGAAATAAAAAAGCAAAACTGGCTACTAAACGCGCTTTCGACCAATTCTTCAAAATTACTCCAGCTTCCTCATTTAATTGGATCAAATCTTAGCCAACGCATAGCTTCAGGTCTACCTTCGGAACAAATTATCCACCTATCATCATCAGGAATTGAAGCGAGTTCTGGAAACTGAGAAGGATTTTTTGCAGAGGGGTATATAAATCTAAATTCATGAGTTTGAGACGCTTTAAAAATTAAATCTTCAGTTTTTTCACGACTATTGGGATAAAATTCATGTAATTCTATAATAAAAATTGAATTTCTCATAGATAAAAAAGTTTCAGCATAAAATATATCGAATTCTCCACCTTCTATATCGACCAATACGACTGATAAGTCTAGGTGTTCGGAAGGGATTAAAGAGTAAAAATTACGGTCCGCAGCTCCAAAACAAACTGACTTATTTGCTACTAAGTTTAATTCAGAAACCTGCTTAATTATTTTTTGACCTATAGTACTGATTTCGAAAGAATAACTCCTATCAAATAATCCAACTGATAATGCACCTATGGAGTAATAACCGTCCGCAGCGCCCAAATTAATCAAATAACGATAATTCTTTGGTACATCGGACAACTCTTTTAAAATATCTAACTCATATAATCCAAATATCATAGAGGCTCGGTCTCCACTACTCCAAAATGATTGCCGTGTAAATTGAAATCCCTTAAAAGGTCCATAGAGAATTTTATATCCTGAATGTATTGAGAAAAAATCTGATAATTGTAATTTTCGCTTTACAAAAGGGCTTTGCCGTATAACTCCAAAAAAACTAAGGAAATTAAATAAAATTCTTTTTAGTTTCTTCTTAAACTTTCTAAGTTTTACTTCCATAATCTAACTCCCATACTTTGAAACAAGAGAAAGCTGCTCTAAAAATATCACTAATTCAAAATCGCCGATAGATTCTTGCAAATCAATTCAAGAATGAAAAAATGATCTAGCCCATCAGTATCAATTGACATTCCAGCACATAGGGATAGTGTTGCATTATTTGACTAATATGTAAAATTTAACACAAAAAAGCATAGGTGATAATTATCTACTTATGCTTTTAGCGTAATCTAAATGACTTAAAATTTGTTTACTCGTAGATTTTTTAATCTTAAAGGAAATTACCATGTGAACAGCTAATAAAAACTTCTTTATCGAATGTGAATAATAATTTTCTTATAGTTGTCTCTAAGATTTGAGACTAAATCAAGTATTTGTAATGTTAGTGTGGCAATTCAATCAATAAAAATCACTCCTAATCTAATGTAAATCTTCATAAAATAATATTTTGCAAAAATATTTAACCAGCGCACAATTATTCAGCTATTATGAAAGTGAATATCTGAAATATATAAATTCAAAATAACAATTACGATAGAAAATATTCGTAATCATATTTTATGGTCTTGCCAATATAGTCGTTACCACAAAACGTAATTCTATTATGGTGGTATTTATACTGAATACAATTTAATTAAATAGCAATATTTATTCTTTAAGAATTATATCAAAAAGTAAACCTTTAACAGGCATGAATCATAAATAATCTTTAAAACATGGGACTGACGAAAATAATATAGAATATTGTTTTATCACTTGTAATATATGGGTAGGTAATTTGAAACTTTTGATATTTGAATTCAGCCTGGTATATTTAGCTAATGAAAATCGAAAACTACTATAAGTTTTTTCACCCAAAATTAAAAAAATATATTTTTGAAAATCTTCCCAAACCTATATTAATTTTTTTATTAAACATCAACCCTAATTACAAATTTATAGTCACTAGAGTAAAAAAAAATATCTATAAGCTTGAATCTGACAACTTAATACTTTTTCTTTGTCGTCCAAGCAGACTTTTTAAATATAAATTTGGATTATTGGAACGCCTAAATCAGATGAAGGTAAAATATTTTCTTGATGAAGTCATTTTCCACGATAAGGATGTGATTATTGATTGCGGTAGCAATCTCGGAGAAGTACCATTGGCAATTCGATCGATATTCAAATGTTCATTGAGAGTAATTGCGATTGAACCCGATCCATTAGAATTTAATTGCTTAATTAAGAATCTAACAAACCGGGACCTTATATACAATGAGTTTATTTCTTCTGAAAGTAAATTAGTTCAGGTAAAGTACGATAACAATTTTGGTGATACCTCAATTATTACAAATGAACACACAAATATAGCGGGGAAAATAATAACAACACGATCACGGACACTTGATTCTATAATTACACCATTAAAAATAGAGTCCATAAAGCTTTTAAAGATTGAAGTGGAAGGTTCCGAACCAGAAGTATTACAAGGGGCCACAGAAATACTCAAAATATGTAAATATGTTGCAATAGATTGCGGGCCAGAGAGAGGATTTCTGGATACATTCGACGAAGTCTGCTCCATACTTGAAAATTTGGGGTTTAATTTGATTAAGCATAACAAAAGGTACTCAGTACTTTTTATCAATTTGAATATATCTTCAAGTTCTTAATTCATAAATTCATTTGAGATAATTTATAATTAAACATAAATGATTTAATAATCATTTATGTTTGCAGAGTTGCAAATTTGAGTTCAATGTACAATTAATGTTTTACCCTACAGTATCTAAATTTTGTTTGCAATATTTAGTTTTAATTGTCTAGTCAACTTCTTAAAGAATAATTTGCTGCTTTATTGTATTATTCAAAATTTAATTTTACTAAGTGGTGAGAAAATTGTTAAAATCAGTTAAGTCACTTTTGTTATTGTTATATTTTATGCAGTTAATTTTGATTATTTATATGTTATACTTAATTTAAATACTGAAAACAAATTAGTATAACATTCATTATTTAAGTCCCAAAATCTAAATTATCTTAGCGAGAGTTCTTTAAACAAATAGAAATACAAAAGTCATTTTAAAAGTATTGTAATATTATTTTTTGTTAAAACTTATGTGTACATAACTTATGTAGTAGTTTCAACTGAATGAGCGATTATCTGTTCATATTTATCTTTGTATCTTTCTGCAATGGTATTGTAATTCCAAAGATTTTCTGCTTTTTGCCGCGCATTTATTTTCATTTCTTTTTGTTTTTCTTCGGAAGAATGCTGTAAGTTACTTAAAGCTTTTGCTAGTTCTAATGAACTCCTCTTAGTAACAATAAACCCAGTAATCGAGTCAGAAACTATGTCAGCACAACCAGTGTTACTGAATACAATCACAGGCACCCCACATGATTGAGCTTCTTGAGCAACAAGGCCATAAGCTTCCTGAAACGATGGAACAAGCAATACGTCCAAAGATGAATAGAAATCCAGTAAATTAACATGATCCTTAATCTTGCCAACTTTCACAACATTGTTTGGTAATTCAGGATACTTACTTTGCCCAACACCTCCGAGAATAAACTTCCATGATTCATTTTTTCGACCATCCAAGATTAATTCATGAACCAAGCTCCACCCTTTTCTAATTTCCAGCCCACCAAGAAATCCAATAACAAAATCCTTTCTATCTAAACCTAATCTATTTCTGTACTCATTTCTATTCGTGGGTTTAAACATTTGGGTATCGATTGGGGGAGGAATAACCTCAATAATTTTATTTTTAAAAATCGGACTTTTTTCTATTTGGTTCGCCAACCATTGACTAGGTGCAACTAAGTTTAGATTACTAAAGTTTTTGATTTTTAGATTCCAGATTATTCGACTCAAGTCTAAACCTTTGTCGGATTCATTACGATTCGATTTTCGGTATCCAAGTTCAAGCCTATTGATATCCGATTCCGTTAAGTAGTGTTCAGTACCAAGTACAGCCCACATGTCAGGTAATGTCCACAAAATCGGTTTTTTAATTTTTCCGATTTCTCTTATTGATATAAGACCACCATTCATAAAATGAAAATGAACAATATCCGAATCTAATTGATTAAGTTTCTTTGCATTAATGCACCCAAAAAAATTTGTCGATTTCAAAATTGAATTTTGAGTCTTTTCTAATTTTCCAATTTTTAAATCTAAAGATTGCGACAGTTTTGCCCGAAAAAAATTGTAATACTTATTTCCAAACTGCGAAACAACAAATGTGTTATCTAACCGCCCTTGCCTACTACTCACCAAAAAGATATTTTCTTGTCCTATTGAATTCCCAGATTCAATAATACGAAGAGCAAAGTTTGTTGCCCCACCAATTTTATCCGTGTGAGATAAGTGTGTTATCTTCAAAATTAGTTTTTGAAATCTCTGTTCATGTACGGATTTTACACACTTGAAGTTAAATTTGCAAAATAACTTGAGCCTAAAGTTATCTAGGTTTTCATGATCAAGCACTATAATTGAATATTAGGCGATAAGTTGCTTTGCAGTGCAAATTTGAAATTGACTATATCAAAATTGAATCATATCAAATAGTTCTATTATGTTTAAATTTAAATGAGCTTCTTGGAAGTTGAAGTAGTAGCTTCTACCTTCAAATTTCAAAAAATATATTGTTTAATAAAATTAATAATGTTCATAAATTTAAGACTAAGTATTAATAACCAGCCAGCGATTTAATACTATTAAACTCCAAAGCATTTTAAATTGTACAAAATTAAAGTTCTTAGCTGAACTACTGAGTAAATCTAATTCTTTTCTGCTAAAGGGCAAATATTTTGTAATATTTTCTAAAGAGTCCTCGATTAACTCAGGATTATTCCTTAACCAATAGCCCAATGGGCTTATAAAACCATATTTAGAACTTAATATTGGAAGTTTCTTAAGTTCAGGATAGGCATTTTTTAATATCTCCTTATTGACTTTTGAAAAATTCACATCATTCATATTTCTATATCCACTACCAATAACTCTTTCAGATTGAAACGGACTACGGGCTTCAATTGAGTGCCACATAGAAATTCGATCCAGCTTTCGATTGGACTCCATGGGCAACCAAGTTTTAAGGTCTCTAAACATTAACTGAGCCGCGCCTGTTTTATCACAGCCATAAACCATATTTAGCTCGCCACCGTATATTAGTGGGTTGCTGTCAGGTAATTCATTGATGATTTTTTTGATCATGTTTTTACGACCAATCAAGTGCCAATTCAGCCAAAAAAAGTCTGAATTATGTGGAACCGTAGAAAGGAGGTAACTCTTTAGTACTCTATTATTAAATTCATTGCGTTCAATAATTTCTTTAACAACTTTAGAGTTAAATTTAGGGAATACTTTTAATTGATTTGCCAACTTATAGCGCTCATAGCCACCAAATATTTCATCTGCACCATCACCTGTTATCACTAACCTATGGCCATCTTTCGCAATTTCTGAGTATAGAACCATCATGGATAATCCCGTAGGATTTGAATTCGGCTCTCCCATTGCATGCACATATTCACTAAGAATTAGATCTAATTTTTCAGGTTTGGGCATTTCGATGGTTCTATGTTCAAAACCGAGCATAGATGCTATTTTTTTAGCAGAAATAGAATCATGTTTATATCTATCTTTATCTGAATGACTCCATGACATCGAATAAGATTGCGTATTAAAACCAAGTTTCGCAGATTCTAGTGCCAATATTGAAGAATCAACACCGCCTGAAAGTGATATTGCAAATTTATCATGTCCCTCTACTCTTTCCCTCAGGGCACTTTTCAATGTGTCAGAAATATTTGCATCCTCTGAATTTAATATTGAACTAGGTATAAAACTATCACTTCTAATGATTACTAGACTATCCAAATCTATTGTAACGATTTCCCCAGGCATAACCGAAATAACTTTCTCAAACATAGTCGCGGGATCAATCAAGTAACCTAATTCTAAATATGTTTTAATAGATTTTAAATTCAATTTTAGACCTTTTATATATTTGTTAATAATTTCTGTATGCGAAGCAAAGAAAAATTTATTTTTATCCGAAAAGTAATAGAGAGGTTTCTTGCCTAGATAATCTCTTGCCATAACTAAAATATTTCTTTTTTTATCAAAGAAAACAAAAGAAAACATACCTTCTAGAGTTGAGATAACATTCGTCCCCAAAACAGAGATTGCTTTTAACAGTACCTCTGTATCAGACTCTGTATCAAAGGCAATGCCTGCACTGCTTAAATCTTTACGAATAACTTTATAGTTGTATATCTCTCCATTAAATACAATCATATTCCCGGTACTTGCTTCAACCATTGGCTGATTACTCCTAGGCAAAGGATCGGTCATTGCCAACCTAGTGGATCCGAGCGTTAGCCCATTGCTGAGAGTTCTAATCGTTCGATTATCTGGTCCTCTTCGATCTAGCAGATCTATGTATTTATTAACAGCTTCTGATGAACCCTCACCAATCCCACCCACTATGCCACACATAAATTGATTATATCGAATTTACTATTTTTGTTTTGTATTTACTGTGATTATTGGCTTCAAATTTAATATTTAGCTAACATCTTTAAAGTTCTGTTCGTCCAAGTAAATTCTGAAGCAAAAATTGCTCCTCGAATAAGATGTTCACTCAAATTAACATTTGATAATGCAGAAGAAATCGATCTTTCCAGAGAAATTATATCTCCTGGTTTATAGATAAAAGGCCTAAAATTATTTTTAAAATTTCCCCTATATAAGGGTATATCTGCCATGATTGTGATTTTTCCAGTAGATAAGTATTCTAATAATTTTAGTGGCATACCAGCATATTCCTTACTGGAATATGCTGGCAAAATCAAAACATCAAAGCTTTTCATCAAACTAAGCGCCCGTGTATGTTTCATATGCGTTTTAAAATCCAAGAAACTTTTTCTAATTGCTAGTTCTTTTCTTATAGCATTTAATTTCGGAAGATCATTTTTCGTAGCTCCGACAAGTGTTACGCTTAATTTTAACTGATTTAGCTGAGCGTACTTTGCTAATTCAATTAAATCTTCGGTGCCTTTAGAATAACCTCCGGGTGCAATTTTACCTATGTAACCTATCCTTATACGCTTCTTACTTCTTTGCTTTAAGGAATTAGCAAACTTGATGCAATCTCTTTTGGACGCCAAGTATTCTTCACGAATTCCCATAGGTGCAATATTTGAATTTGCTTTAGGATTAAAACTTAGCAAAAATTCATTATTGGTCTGGTTTATTGGGAAATAATTTATCCTTGCATTGTATTTAATCAATTTTTTATGGTAAAAAATTCCACTCTTATCATGCACTTCTAGAATAATGTTTGCAGATTTAAATTTTTTTAAATATATATATGCAATCATTGGGTCTCTTAACCAGATTAATTCAGGGTTATACTCTTTTATTAAACCAAGATTTCTATTTATTATTTTTGCTATTCCCGCTCTCCAGCAAAAAAAATTTAGTTTTGATGAACCCATGGAGCCTAAATCTATTAACAATCGACTAGTAATATTTTTTGTAAATTCTGTAGTTTCCTTCAAAATATTTTTGTAATCAGAATCATAATATTGACCATTTAAACAAAATACCCTCGTTCTAACTTTATTATTTAAAAGCACATTAATTGTTTCTCTCGAAGTTACACCATAAGCTTTTACCGTTGGGAATGGAGCACCAATTACGTATGCAATTTTTATATCATGCTTGGGCATAGTCGTATACTATAGACTACCTATTGAATTTGATTTTATGGTAGTGCAGAGAGAATAACGTAAACAGGCAAAATTAAGGTAGTTTCATTTTTAATACAAAGTTTGAGGAGTGATTTAAATTTCTAAGCCAAATAAATTTGTTGGACTACAAGTTCTTTCAGCTCTTTCTGGAGTACTAATTGCGCTCCAATCTAGGATAAATGGCGAATTATCTAATCAAATGGGTGACTCTCTTGAGGCGGCTCTAGTTTCATTTGGCACTGGATTAATTTTCGTCTCACTGATTTCATTATTTAGAAGAGATGTCAGAGCAGGATTTGCCGATATTTTTAAAGCAGTTGCATTAAAAAAATTTCCAATATGGCGACTAAACGCCGGAATGTTGGGCGCCTCATTTGTGGCAATGCAAACTCATGTCGTCCCTATCGTAGGTGTTGCATTATTTACCGTGGCATCCCTAGCTGGTCAAACTGCAATCTCACTTTGGGTCGATCATATTGCTCTGGCTGGCGGAATTAAATCTGTGATCTCAAAGCGTCGAGTAATTGCAGCGATTATTACGGTGGGCGCAGTTGTGGTGTCTGCCTGGGATAGATTTGTAATGAGTGACTTTTCAATTCTTGCAATTACATTGGCTGTTTTTGCTGGTAGCTGGGTTGGGGTGCAGAGGGCTTTAAATGGACAAATTAACTCTTTTTCAAAGAAGAGCTTTGCTACCTCACAACTTAACTTTATTACTGGCTTTAGCTTTCTAACATTTTTATTAATACTTCGCTCACTCTTTACCGATCATTCAATTATGAATTTAACCTCAGGGCCTTGGTGGATGTTCTTAGGTGGCTCAATTGGGGTTTTCTATATTGCTTTCTCAGCCGTTGCCGTGCAATATGTTGGCGTCTTAGAGTTCACACTACTTAGCGTTGGCGGAATGCTGATTGGATCATTACTACTTGATGTATTTGTACCAACTGAGGGAACACAAATCTCACCTTACCTAATCACTGGAATATTCCTCACCTATTTAGGTGTGATAGCAAATGGTCAGTCCCGTTTTTCTCGTAAGTAATTTATTAAAGCAGAGAGTAATGAAGCGGTAATAAAAAAGGCAGCAAGGGCGTATGAAATATCTTTAACCCAAGGAATAGATCCAGAATAAAATCCTGCCAAGGTAATACCAGCTCCCCAAAGCAGGGCGCCTAATGCGTTAGCAGATAAAAACTTATAGTAATTCATCTTTACCGCACCTGCTATTGGTGGCACAAATGTTCTAACCCATGGGATGTAGCGGGCAATAACTACTGACCACCAGCCATATCTTTCATAAAAACGTTCAGATCTTTCAAGCATTTTAATCATTCGCTTAGATTTATGTTTTTCAAGGTAGGGCCGGCCGACCTTTCGCCCGATTACATATCCAACCTGATCACCAATAAAAGCAGCTAAAAAAACTGCAAAGACTAAGAAGGCAATATTAATATCATCCCTAGCTGCAGCAACAAGTCCTGCGCTAAATAACAATGAGTCACCAGGTAGGAAGAAGCCGATTAATAAACCAGTTTCAACAAAGATAATGCCAGCAATTACTACATAAAATAAAAAAGGCGCAACTGGAGATAATTGTTCATTAAATGAGGCAGAAAGGTTTAACACAATCCTCTACCTCATCTTTCAAGTTTTGATATTTAAAGTAATTTAAGTCGTAGTATAAAAGTAATCACACACAGTATATGAAGACTTTTACTGTTAGTTAAACAA
>Ga0209296_1002813_pt1 | contig 12155 bp, 27 predicted proteins | sample S_130206_EF_Meta_FD_187319 | JGI IMG/M metagenome (GOLD analysis project Ga0209296, IMG submission 187319) | Freshwater microbial communities from Lake Simoncouche, Canada to study carbon cycling - S_130206_EF_MetaG (SPAdes) (version 2) | ecosystem: Environmental > Aquatic > Freshwater > Lake ...
AACTTGTTTCGTATCAATTGCTCGCGTTGTTCCTGGGACATAAACAAGGGCCATGATTCTTCCTGGTGTTTATGTGATTGCTGTTGCTTATCCTGGATCATTTTGCGGCTAGTGCTTCTTTCTCAGCGGTAATCTCTTTGCGGCGTTCCTTGATGCCTTTGCTCATTTCCTGCAGGGCCTTGCGAGCACGAGCAGCCGAAGCTTTCACACCTTTGGTTGCAAACTTCTCGTTTTCGGCGAGGTAAGTTTCATATGCGGCGACGATTTGTTCATGTTGTGTTGTCATGATAGTTCCTTTATAAAAAAATAATTATACACTGTGCTCTGCACAATGTCAAGAAAAAACCTGGCGTATGGCACTCCTGCTTAGAGGTATATGTGTCGTCGGTTCCAGGTGTCCCATACTGTGACCAAGTCCCAGTCGTGCGTCCACGTCAATCTAAAATTCTCAAAGGCCTGTTGATGGTGTATCATCAACTTGTTGCCCGACACCGAAGCATGTTCTATTTTGTGTGCACGGATCCAAGTCTTAAACTGTGATTCGGCCTGCTGACTGCGCAGGATTACAATGTACAGCGGTTCGGCTGTACGAAAATTAGAAATGCTCATTTAGTGGATTGTGGCCCCATCAGGGATGCGAGATTGCAGTAGATGCTTGATATTTACATCATTTAACAGTTCGGCAAAACTTTCATCTATGTCAATCCTATCATCATCATGTTCAGCGGCACGTTCTTCATCTACGCCAATTAGGCGCATCATGGCACCCACATGCAGTTGCCGTTGACCATTGGCATACAAAACTGCCATGACCTCCAGCATTACTGTACGCACGAATTCATACAATGGATCTGTTTCTTGCATATAGTAATTATGATTTGATCAAAATAATCAACAAAAAGGCGACCGAAGTCGCCTTGTTTGTGTGCAAAGTTGGCACTCAGGCTTTTGCAGCCTCAACCAATTGCTCGGCGGTAACAGTGGCCTTAGCTTTGGCTTTGGCGTTAACGCCAGTAGCGGCTACCTTGACTTCGCCTTTCTTGGCCACTTTGGCTCGCTCAGCCAGCTTGTTGGCTACCACGTAGCCAGCATCACCTTCGGTGATACCCAGGGTCTGCAAGTGTTGCAGGGCTTCCATCTTGGTCATTGCACGGGGCAATTCTACCAAGTTGATCTCAGTGCATCCAGCCTTGTTCAGGATCTTGATGCGGGCTACCAGGTCGTTTGCAAAACGAGCCTTAACGGTGCCATCGGCGTTGATTGCGGTACCAGCCACGGTAAAAGTTTTTTCAGTTGCGGACATAATGTTGCCTTTCAAAGTTTACTTACAGAGTTTAAAAAATGTTTTGCATTACTGCTCAACATATCAATATTATAGCAAAAGAGTATATTTTGGTCAACCACTTTTGCAATAATTTTGATTTGATTTGCCCAAATCACTGGGCTCAAATACTTGGTTCAATCTCTATTTTTCCATCTGGGAAGATGCGAACAGAGATCTGATTGTTAGCAATTTCGACCACATCAAAGACCTTTAGTGATTTAATTTTGCTAAGTTTTCGACCAGGACCGGGTGTCTTAGTCGGGTTGTATAACGGTTGAAGACCGTCGTCGTTCATGCCATGGTAATATTCAAATCCTGACTTAGATTTGATATACACACCGTCTTTGCTTTTCTTGCCAATTGCCATTTTACCACTCCTTAAAAAATTACTGGGCCAATTCCCGGCTTTGGGTTTGGATGGTTTGCACACCCTTGTCAAACATTCGAGCAATGCCCGAAAATCCAACGGCACTAACCACCAAGCCTAAAATAAATCCGATTATGAGTTTGCTCATGACAGTTCCTTATACAATTTTAACACGGTTCAGTTGAGTTTTGCCATCGCGGTGGCCCTTGACAGTACCGGTAATGGTATGACGATCACCTGCGACAAGTGGATTGCGATAGCTGAAGAACACAGGCTGGTTAGCATCATTCACAGCAGTGATCCAGTAGATGTTGTAGTTTTGGCTGTAATTGGCACTCACAATCTCCACATCCATGCCCACCTTGTCACCAACAGAGCCAACCGTACCACCACGGGCCATCTGTATGCGGGCTTGATGTTCTTGACGAGCCATACTGCGCAGACGGCTTTGGGGCAAACAGGCAATTACTGCCAGTTCGTATTTGTGTTTCTGCGGAAAGAAACGATCTTCTACTGCCAGCACCTTTGAGGTGGCTTGATCAAAGTCTGTCAGTTGACCCTTGAGCGCACGGAAGGTAAGATCGTTACGCAGGAAATTCTGGCACTCCACACCTTCTGCAATATCTTCTGGCAACAGGCATTCGGGGTGATGCAGGAATTGCAACATGACATCACGGTTACGTGGTGTGGTACTCAGCAACTCGCCTTGCTCGCCTATGATGTTGCGGCCTTCTTTCAGGTACTCGCCATTGATGCGTTGAGCGGCACAGGCCGCGCCCCACACGTTGGCTACATCAAACCCAGGGTGACCAACCATGGCAGGCTTGGTCTTGGGTTGCCAAGTGTGATAAGGCACCTCGTCATGGTCATCCATTTGACCCAGGCGTTTAACTTCCAAAGCAGTCATATTTGACACGTCAACAAATCCAGGCATGTTCAGCTCCTTAGCAATAAAAAGGTGTACGGAAACCCAGGGCGGAATACACACATTCGCGCACAGCGGTGTCAGTGGCTTCGCCAAATTCCGCCTGCTCAGCCAATGCATTCAAGGCACGATAGGTCTGGGGCCAAGTTAATTTGTTCTCACGGGCACTCACAATCACGGCGTGAACTGCGGCGTTGCCTAGATCTGTAAACATGGCATAGTCTTCAACGGTGCCTGTCATGTTGTATTCAATTTCCATTTCAACTCCTTTTTGCGTTAACATGTCCATATTATAGCATTTGAGCAATTATTGGTCAACCGTTTTTGTTTACACTACTTCAGTAGTACTTTCTAATGCCTCGCTCAACAGCGTCAAACGCTTGCTCAAAGGATGGGTGTTTTCGTAAGTGGTACCAACATACCACACACCATCTTTCATGATGTAGTAGAACTCTGCACCACAGCCGTCTGCTTGGTCCAGGAACTCTTCAAAGGTGTTGGCAACCTTCCACACACTTACTTCGCCACGATCACGGCCGTAAAAGGTGCACCAGTCCTGAGTGAGCTCTTTGTATGCTTCCACTTCTTCTGGCGGCAGATCAAACTGGCTGAACGCATGCTTCTCGCCAATTTGTGGGCGCAGGGTGCTCATGTCGCCCAGTGCCACAAGGTTATTGGCCTTGGCTGAATCATAGTATTGCTCCAGCACCTGACCATTGTGCTCCAGATAGCCATCCCAATGGCAGTAAACTGATTTGACTTTGTCACCGTGCATGACACCAATGCGTGAATGTGTTCCCATATCCGATTCCTTTGTGTTAAACTAGTCTCTAGTATAGCAAATTGGCCTTTATTGGTCAACCGAATTCATACATGTGCTGGGCCATGCTGGGGTCCAGGCGCACCAAGTCCCGTGCGGCTCCTGTGAGTTCGCGGTAGCGGGCTTGCACCTGGCTACGGCTCAGTTCGCCATCGCAGGAAAGGTTTTCAGGGCTAAGAGCGCAGTCAATGGATTGAGCCACTCGCTGGCGGCCTGCGGCAGTTGCAACCTCGTAAGGTGTGTGATTGCCGAACATGGCGTTCCACTTGTTTTGACGATCGATCCAGGCTTGCAGTGCTTTCATTTCAACTCCTTTTTGTGTTAACTAGTCTCTATTATAGCAAATTGGCAATTATTGGTCAACCAAAATAGTTTTCCACAGCACCTTCAATGCCTTCTTCAAAGGTATCACTGTAAAAGCCCACAATATCCTGCTCAAAAAACTCTTTCAGTTCTTTCTTGGAGGGAGTCTTGCCATTGAGTTCTTTGGCGTAGACTTTGACGGCTTTGATAGCGGACTTTGGAACAGTGATAGTGATTTCCATTTGGAACTCCTTTTGCGTTAATATGTCCATAGTATAGCAGATTGGGAATTATTGGTCAACCCAAAAAAAAGCCCTACAATTTTTAGGGCTTTTGTAGTACTTGAGTATTACTTTTTAAACTCGCGTTGCACATAGTACTTGACCAAACTACGCTGGCACATGGTAATCAAGTCCCCATGGTCCTCTGGCACAATAAAACGATACGGGCATCGTCCCCAAGACTTGTGTGTGACAAACTGATTGTACCAACGTCGATGTTCTCGGTTGGCAGGATCAAACACAGTGTACGGACGAGAGTTAAATTGTAGAATGCTCATGTTACACCTTAGGTAAAGTCAAATAATTTTTCCATAGTGGTTTTTGCAACATACGGCTTATTGTCTATGTAGGACTCATCTTTGACATTTCCAATGGGTAATGTGTTGTGAGTGTCTTTGTATTCTTTGATCAATTGCCGTTCAAGTTGTTTAATATGTAAATGTTTGTCGGCGGCACTAGGGCTATCAACCTTAGTTAAATCCCGAACAGTAATTTTCATACCTTTGCGATTCAATCGAGTGTTTGTGTTGGCAAAATATCTATCGTCAATCTCTCGCATGTCATCACCAGCTGATCCGTTTGCCAACTGTTTGGACCAACCTTCAAGATGACCGGCTTGGCGATAGATTCGTTCTCCAGGGATCGATTTTTTATCAACACTGATACCATGTTTGATTATTTCACCATTGTACTCAAATGTATACACATATTCTTTTGTGCCAAAATCTTTTACAATTTTAGAGATATCCACAGGGTTATCGAGTTTTTCCAAATCGATCTCATATGTTGGATACGGAGATGTGTGTTTAATTGTGCATGCTGTCATTATAACTATCCTTAATTGATTACAAGATGTTTAAAATAGTCAAAGTGTTTTTCTAAGGTCCAAGTTTCGGGGTCAATTGTTGTGCCATCATGTGTTTCAAAACTAGCGGCAAACACTTGAGTATAACGTCGGAACGGCAACCACATGTCTGGTGTGCGGCTGGCCCAACCAGCGTCTTTAAGTTGAGCATGTTTGGCCCTACTCAACTTCACTGTCGGAGTATTGAGTGCCTGCTCCACTGTGATAACACTAGCCAACAACAAGTCTCGGATGCGAGCAGCCGGAATCAAATGTTCAAAGTCTGTGTCCTCATCTGCACCAACTTCGTGATAGTGGGCGCCCATATTATCACGTTGTTTGATGCAGTATTCATGATATCGGCGCAGATAATAATCAATGTCATTGCGAATTTCGCGCAACAACTGTTGGTCATTTTTCACAGCTAGGTATTCGTCAACTAGTCTAACCAAGTGATTGTTACAATGTGTTGACACTGTTTTGTACGTAGCAGGACTGCGTTGAGTCTTGCCGTACACTGGTGCGGTAAATTGTTCAAGTGATTCTTGCAAGTTCATTTTGCCAACTCGCACAATTCTTCAAAAGACTCTACTTCATAATGCCACCAAATACTAGAGCACGGATTCCCATCTTTTCCAAAATAAATAGAAATACAATTTCCACTAAGGTGTCTAAATGCGCTGTAAGGAATATGAAGGAAATATTGCTCGTTAAGCACAGGATTATAGATCACACATAGCATAGGTGCAGTAGTGTTGATAGAAATATATGCCCGGTAATAGTCAGAACTTGCGGGCTGTTTTACAGTAGAATATTTAATCTGGACTCCAGATACTAGATCAATATTGGCTGTGTTTTTAATGCACATTGCCACTCCTGATTGTTTGCTAATTGCCTGCTCGGCTAATTCTCCTACATTTATTAAGTTCTTAGACAATAGGAAATTAATAGCACTCTCCAAAGACATTGTACTTTGAAGTTGGTTACCAAAAAGAGTTTGTGTTAATGCGTTGCTCATTTTGACTCCTCGGGAAACAAGCCTGGGGCAACATTGCCATCAGTAATACCCATTTTAGCGCCTTCTCCGTGATAGGGCAAGTTCAATTTGCTACCACCGTTGCGAATATACAACTCCCGCATGAAGTTGCTCATAGCAGTAGGAGCAGTCCAGGTGCCGCCAGGATTCACATGTTCCCATTGCACCTTGGCCTTGGCATGGATCAAACTGGAACTCTTGAATGTTTTCTTTACACAATTCAAGAGTGTTGTCATCCAACCATCAGGCATTGTGGTAGCTTCAGCTCGACTTAACTTGTGCAATTCCAATAGACCAATGTAAACACCTTGATCAATTTCTTCCTGCATTGGAAACACTTCTCTAATAGCAATTAGGATTTCAAGCAATACACGACCTTTTTCATCAACCTCAATACCTTTTTGCGCATACTTAAAGTGGCTGAAGAAGTAGTCGTTGTCGCCACGCAAGTTGTCTGACGCACGTGAGCCTTTGTCTTGTAAATCAATACCTGTAATATCAAATTGATCTTGCATGGTACGAGCTTGCACCACCTTGCTGTCTCGACTGCCGTTTTTGTAACGCACCAAGGCATTGCGGTGCAAATCCCCAGGAGTCAGTCGTTTTACCCCTGTGTCATTGAGCATTTCAAATGCATAACTTGCAAAGTTAGGGTCATCCGTTTCTACCACAGCACAGGGAATTTCTCTAAAGCCCAGGATACCTGCGGCAATGGTACGATGCTGGGCGTCATACAAATAGATATTGTCTTTGCCAATTAAGCGGCAAGCAGATCCAGGTGAGCAGATGCGTGGATCCCATTTACGCATGATGTTGATGATGTGCTTGTGCAACACATCACGCTGAACTTCATAGTCAATCCAAAGATCTTCAATCTGGATCATTGAACTGACAGGGTATTTGTGACTGAGAGCTTTTGCACGGGCACGCCATGCATCAAGTTCTTTTTGTGTGACGTTGTAATGTGCTTTGAGTTGAGTTTCAACTTCGGCAATAACGTCAGTGAGTTTGCGAGTAAGGCGTTTTGCAGCCATTTAGTTTCTCCTTCGTTACCGGTACAATACCGGATTGGTTAAAAAAGTAATTATACAAGATTACAAATAAATTGTCAACCTATACAATAGCCGCTTTCTGAGTTCTGCGATCACTGTAAAACACAGTTCCAATGCGTCGAATGGTGTCAGCGGCATGCTGTGGTGATGCTTCAAACATTTCAACAATGTCGTCTTTTGTGATGCCTTTCACAGTTTCAAACACATAGATTTCATAGTGCCGCTGAGGGTTGAACTGAGCCCTCAGGCGCCAGTGCATGATGTTGGGTGGGTTGGGTGGCTCCGCCCCTTTGAGCAAAGCAAAGGTAGTGTCAGCAGGATCTGGCAATTGCTCCACAGCCTCGAGGCCGTGGCAGTCCCACATGACCACAAAACGATTGTTTTTCACAGGCGGAACCTTGCCAGCACAGCCTGCGCTTCGGCCATGTCTTCTACTGCTTCGTCATCAACAAGAGCCAGTTCCGTCATGGCCAATTCAACACGAGCACGGCGGAACAGTTCTGCGGCATACTTGAAATCGTCTTCGGTGGCCATGTGATACCAGTCTTCCATGGTTTCACGATCTGCGTTGAGCAGGAAGTTGAGATTGTCGCGGTCCCAATCGTTCATTCAAATCTCCTAAAAACATGCTGTAAGTATAGCATGGTAGGGATTTTGTGTCAAGTACTACTTAGGTATTACTTTTTGCTATCAGGGCTTGCAGGTCAATGCGATCATAGTCCCTGCGCCACATCCACACTTGGTTAGCATACAAGAGATCAAAGTTTTTCTTGTACAGTTCTCGCCAATGGTCAATTGGCATGCTCAACAATCTACGCACTTCAGTCAACCAACTGGCCAGACGTTGATCAAAATCTTCTATGGCATCATAACTGTAGTCAACGAAGTCTGGCAGCAAGATGCCACGGCCGCGCACCATGTCGCAAAAGTGTGGTGTGCTGAACGGCAAAATAAAATGTCCTTTGATTATGGGATCCAGAGTTTTTTCAGTTATGACCTGAGTGGTTCCTGACTCCATGGTCTCACCAAAGATACTGAGGAAGGTGTCTTCATAGTAGGCATTATGCGGCGGTATACCATAGAAAATTTGAGTTGATGCTATTGGTTGATTTTTAATCCAGTTTACATTATTCATTGTGGGAAACACATAATGAGAATGCAAATAATCATTGGGATGTTGTTCACTGTAATCTGACATGTGGCCTAGATGATAATAGCTTTGTCGCAACAGCTGAGCCACTGCTATTCTAGCCCGCACAGGATGATCGGCTCTGGCATTTGCGGTGTTCACTGGTGCTACAAATATTTTGGTTTTGTTTGACGCATCTGTTAATCTTGGCACAATGTAAGTATAAGAACCATTGTGGTAATAAGGAATCCAGCCTGGGCTGAACGGGAATTGACTGTAATAGGCCTTGAGTCTGTTAAAACTGAATTCTAGCGGTACAATATTGGGATTGTTTACTGTGCTATCAGTTCCAGCCACAGTGATCATGTAATTGTTGCTGTGGTAGCTGCCAGATTGATTGTACCACGCAATGCAACTTTCAAACCCGTGCCATAGGTCAATCTCAACTGCTATTCTATGACGATATTGTGCTCGTTGTTGATCTGCTTCTGTTCGACGATACCAAGGATATGTCAGCAACACATCAACTGGACCATCTCGGTCGTCCTCAACTATGCAATAAGGCTGTCCGTTGAGGTCGAAAAACATCTTGGGGTCGCAGCCTATCTTCATGTAGTCTGCTGTGGCCAACACAGTTAGCACGGGTTAACTCCACTGTAACACAAACGCAAAGAAGTCACGATCAGAGTCAAAGTAAAAAATATATCGGCCAGGCCTTTTGTCTGTGCTGCCTTCAACCAGTCGCCATCGCCATTCAGCTATCAGTTCGGTCTTGCACCAGGCCAACACACGATCTAGCTCGCCGTAGGGTTTGAGTATTTCTCGTGCATAACGGAAACTATCTTCAGGGCGTATTTCTTGTGTGGATTGACGTTTTAGCAGGTTCATCAATAGTATGTATTGACAAATTCCTGTGGTTGCAAATTTTGATCCAGCACATGGTTATACATGATGTTTTTTACTGTGTTTAGGCGTTCAGCTTTGTTGCGGCTACCCAACACCACAATCACATACTGCTGACCGTTTTGTTGAGCAACTAGCCCCACGCACCAACCTGCACTAGAAGTTAAGCCAGTTTTGCTCACCACAATGTTGTCAAATGTGAACAGGATGTTGCCTGAAGTATGAGCCAATCGAATAGTTCGGATTTGTTTCCGGTAGCGAGTTTCAAATGCCACTTGTTTTTTGGTGCTGGTGTCGCGGATGAACCAATAGTTTGCGGCAACGGTCATCATGGCAGCCACATCATTCACTGTGGAGATATTGCCAGCGCTCAGACCTGATGCATCTTCAAACCGAGTGTGCTTGAGGTCCCAGTTCTCAGCATGCCGATTCATCTCTTTAATAAACGCAGTTCTACCGCCTGGATAATCTTCTGCTAAGGTTTCGGCAGCACCATTGTCAGATTTCACCAACATGGCTTCTAGCAGTTGTTCTCTAGTGTATTGTTGCCTGGGCAAATGACTGCCCACACGCTTGGTCAATGTAAGTCGTCTGCTGAGATCCTTGTCGTAGTCCAAGGCAACCATGGCAGTCATGATCTTGGTTATACTAGCAATAGATCGCACACGGTCAGCATTGCGAGCCAGTTCAATTTTATGAGTGGTAGAGTTCAGTAGTAACACTGAGTCTGGTGTGGGCTTGGCCCAGGCCGACCCTATCAGTAACAACAGTGGCAGAATCCATTTCATAGTCTACTTATCTCCACTTTGATGAGAATGCTGCGGCATCTTGTTGGTGTTTGAATTTAAAAAATGTATTGCCAAACACTGCGCTAACGTGCCAGATATAATAAGGTTCATTCAACCAACCACCAGGACCAATGTTTTCTTCACACCACCGCACCATCTCATTTTGTAGATGATGACTGTGCTTGTCAAATACAAATTCAATCATGACCATTTCAACTGATAGAATGTTGCCAGGGCTGGATCTCGAAAACTAAACCTAGCATGATGTCGTTCTTCACCACTAAACCCATCACTGTAAGTTGGTCGATATTCCCATTCAAAGTCTTCATGTATAATCAAGCCATCTCGCAACAGCTGATCCTTGAGACCAATGGCCTGAGCAGCATCTATGCCTTTAAGGATAACTCTATGCATCGGCACTGTCCATTTCTCAACACAAACAACAGTCTATCCTGTGGATCACGAAACCACCACACCATTTCATTTATGTTAATGTCAGTAATGTAGCGATCGCCGGGCAAGCCAAATGTTTCTATGCCCCAGATAGACACTTCATCCCACTTGGTTATGGTGTCGTACGGTCTGCCCCAAGCCAACCAGGCACCGTGTGGGAATTCACGGTCTTGCAAGCCAGTCAACTCGTATGATACTGTCGCACTTGACCCAATCGCGTTCGTAGTACAGTCGATTGTCTTGGATACCAAAGTGATTGCAGAAACTTTGCCCATATCGTAGATTCATCAATGCGTCCCAAGTGTATTCACGTTTCCATTGTTCATAGAGTTCTAAGCTGACACTATTGTCCTCGACCAGTTCTTGATAGTCTTCAGTCATGTCACTGACCATATTTGCAAACACAGTTTCGCCCATATACACCTTTAGAGTTAAAAATCAATCCCAGAGAGCCTGGTAGTATTTGCCAAACAAGCGGAAGCCATTGTCAATCCGCGTTTGCACTACCTTCATTCCTTCATAATCGCATTTGTAGGTGTCGTTAGGACCACGTCTCATTTCAGTGTACTTGTGATCGCCCTTGGCGACTTCGTTACCGTCTTTGTCCACAGGCACCCACAGTATGTCGTGTTCACCTTCACGGAAAGCATCTTCCCAAGAGTCATCAACCTTGCACTCAAACGCAAAGATCATTTCGCCCATGGCCCAGTCCCAACGCTTGAAGTGGTTTTCATCTGTGTCCCACTCGTTCTTCTTGGGAGGTGCCGCAGTGCTTTTGAGTTCGTCAGGCACATCCTCATCGTCTACAAACGGGCTACCGTGTTTCTTTTCTTTGAGTTGTTTCAGCATGGGCAGAATGATAGGACTCAAGGTATGGTCCATGCTCCAGGTGTCATAGTGATCAATCTTTACATAGTTGATGGCTGGATGCACACGGTCCAGTACCCATTCAATGGCACGACTGATGGGTGCAAGTCGATCACTCCAACGTTCTGTCCACTCTGGACGTTCCACATATTTGTGTTCACGCTCTTCGGCCAGTGAACGAATCACAGTGTTGTCTCGGGCGCATTTGGACCAGTCAGTCCACCAGAACATGTAGTCCAACATGGTGTAAGGTGAGATCCAGTGATTTCTATAACCGCTAATGTAAACTTTCATTTGTCGACTCCTTAATTATTTACACTTGTGATTTGAATGCCAGGTTCTGTCTCTGAGCATTTGAGAGAAGCGATCCCAACACTTGGGACAATACATTTTTACAGTGTGATATTTCATGGATGGCCTTTGCGAATCAGTTTATTTACAATGTCAAGATCAAACTGTAATTTCATAACCTTCTCTTTGAGAGATTGATACTCTGCACTATGCACATCACCGTCATTGACCACAATATCCAAATACTTGGCCGCTGCCTCGTCAAAAACACGGGCAATCTCTTGTTCTAATAAAACTCTTCTATCTTTTAACATTCTTGTTTCCTTTGCGGATAATAGTATTGACAGTCACTCCGATTACCATACCAATCTCCGGCCATTCCGCCTAAGTATTGTATAGCACATCTAGCACGTTCTTCACTGCCGGGACACGCATTCACAACCCAAGGAGTGGCCTTTCGGGCACGAATATACTGTTTGAGATAGTGTACACTTTGTTCACGGGCCCACATGTTCAACTCCGTTAAATTTCACGTCTGCATTCAAAAACCAACACTGCATTTGTGGTGTTGTTATTCAACCCCAGCAATGTTTTCTGCTCTACCACCTTTTTGAATCGTTCACATTCACTTGCGGTGTAGAATGTTTCTATTTTGTTTTGCAGAACTTCTAACTTTCCGTTAGTCACTAAAAATGTTAATAAAATCAGTTGATACATCATTCAACTCCATACTGTTTCTTCACAAATCGTTTCATGTCTTCCAAACTGCCAG
>Ga0209296_1002814_pt1 | contig 12153 bp, 16 predicted proteins | sample S_130206_EF_Meta_FD_187319 | JGI IMG/M metagenome (GOLD analysis project Ga0209296, IMG submission 187319) | Freshwater microbial communities from Lake Simoncouche, Canada to study carbon cycling - S_130206_EF_MetaG (SPAdes) (version 2) | ecosystem: Environmental > Aquatic > Freshwater > Lake ...
AACTTCAAGAAAAAGGATTCAAAGCTAATACTATGACCAAGACTAGGTTCTTGTCATTGGAACGAAAAAGCGCTTTATCTACTATTTCTCAACGAACACTGAACAATGTAAATGTTGCGGTAAACACTTTTTCTTTGTGTGTGACTAAAGGATGGAACTATCGAATCAGCAGTGATTTATTTCCATTGGCTACTTTACCAGAAGCAAATCTATCACTTGATATTCTTACTGACAAAGATCGTATTTATAATGAGTTCAAACGTGGTGCAGAAATCATTAAAAAAAATAATCTTCGATGTAGTACACATCCTGACCAATTTGTTGTGCCTGCGAGTGCTACAAAGACTGTTGTAGAAAAGTCCATTGTGGAACTAAAAAATCATGCATCTATTATGGATTTGTTTGGTTTGCCACAAACATATGAGTCTCCCATTAACATTCATATGAATATTTATAAAGGGGGTACTAAAGAAATTGCTAAACGGTTTGTTGATGTATACAATAATTTACCCGTCAATGTAAAGTCTCGTTTGGTACTTGAGAATGAAGACAAGCCAAATAGTTGGAAGGTAGAAGAGTTGTATGAATTAATTTATTCAAACACTGGTATTCCAATCACTTACGACAATCTCCATTTTCGTTGTAACCCAGGCAAATTGTCTGCTAAAGATGCTGTAAAGTTGTGTTTGTCCACGTGGGGCAAGTATCGTCCATTGTTTCATTTTAGCGACAACGATATTGCCAATAAAAATCCACGTGCGCATGGTGACTATGTGCGCAGTATTCCTGAAGAATATGTTGATCTGGATGTGGATTTTGAATTTGAGTTCAAAGCAAAGGACTATGCGCTTGAACGGTTTGAAAAAGAATTTCAACTTTGAGTAAAAAAGTCTTGACGAAACGGTGATACTAGTGTAAAGTAATTTTAAGTTGGCAATAAATAATAAGTTTCATAAAAAAGTATAATCTATGAGTGAATTTTTCCAATCTGATTCAGTCGTTAATAACGATATATGTTCTACTGATGTTTTAAAAAATATTAAAAACCGCATTAGATTACACCATCAACTGTATGAGACTTTGCCTATTAAAGACAAGTATTGGGAATACACTCTTTCAAATTCATTTAAAGATGCAAACTTTAAATGTAAATGGGATCCTGACAGTCATAATGCTGGAAAAGATATTACGGTTGAAGGGTTGAAATATGAACGTATTTCATGTAAATCTGGAATGATTAGGTATGGTAAAAGAAAAAAGAAAATCACTAAACTAAAAATTAGTGGATTTCGTACAACGGCGTTAAAAACTCTGGATGAAAAACTCAATTATATTGATGGCAATCACGAAGACGTTGTTTTCTCTTTGAGTTCTTCACTTTTTAAATCTCAAAGAAAATACGTTCTAACTATTTTCGTACCGCCTAAGTTTAAAGATTTGACTTGGACGAATAAAAATGATGATTATAAGTCATCCAAATTTAATGGAGTTACCGCATCTATATTAGACGCATGCAGTCACCAATTATGGTATGAACTAGATTATGATTGTCCTCTAATTTTGGAAAAACATGAAATACAACTTTAATTTAGAAGATTTTCTTAACAAAAAACATTCAATCAGAAATCTGACTGAATTAGAATTTGATTCTGCGAAAGTGGAATTGGCGATTCAACTTGAAAGTTATGATTACAAGGTAAAATTCTCAGAAAAAGAATTACGAACTGATTGGCAAAATTTGTGTAAGTTCAAGGATGATATTAAACAGATAAGTTCTACTGTTAGACATGGAATGAAGATATCTGAACATTTCATGGAAAATTTTTATGACATTAAAGATCCTAAAGGCAGAAGTTTTTCTAATCAATGGACCGCAATAAATCTTGAAAAAATATTGACTTGGAATAGAAAGTCTCATAGTACGCCTTATCTTTCTGAAATTAAGAGAGGCGTATATTTTTGTACAGGCATGACTAAGAATACAATGTATAGACCTACATTGACTAAACTTATTTGTAATAAGTATGCTAAATGTGGTTATGTATTAGACCCATGTTGTGGTTGGGGTGGTAGAATGATGGGGACAGTGGCATCTGGTGCTAATTATATTGGATTTGAACCCAATACAAAGACATATAATAATTTACTAAAGATAGTATCATTTCTGGGAATTGAACATCTAGTTCAGATATACAATGATGTTGCGGAAAATATTCATAAATATGATATTCCTAAAATAAATCTAATACTTACAAGTCCTCCTTATTATAATTTAGAGATTTATTCCGATGAAACTACACAATCTGTGAAGAACAATCAATCATATGAAGAGTGGATCAATTCGTTTTTAAAGCCTGTTATTAAACATTGTTTGGATAAAGGTCATGATGATGTAGTGAGTGCGTGGAATGTCATGAATTTTGGAAAAATAAAGATGGTATCTGATGTTGAAACAATTCATAATTCATTTGGACACACCGTATTTGATAAATTTGATGTTATTAGCAGTAAAAGACAATCAAATCAAAATACGACTAAAAATAAAAAGAACTGTGATACGACTGTGTGTTTTCGTAAAATATAATTAAAAAGTTGTTGACAGTTTGAACAATGGATGGTAAGATAAATTTAAGTTAGTGAAGAATCTAACGAAACAAAAAAAACAAATAAAAAAAGAAAGTAATAAAAATAATATGTATACTCGTACAAATGCTCGTAACAAGACTAACTTCGTAGGCCATAACACCGCTGGTGTTGAGATTTACCTCTCCACTCCTCTGGCGAAGGCCAAGAAGGCTTCACGCTTGACACTACGTAGTGGTAAGACCCGCGTTGACCTAGATGGTCGCCAGATTAAGGCACTACGTGAAGTCTTGAATGCTGGTTATGCTGTTGCAACAGAACAGCCAACACAAGTCAAGTCACTTGACGTTAAGGCTACACGTGCAATGGTTGCTAGTCGTAAGGCTTAATTGAAATAAATGTTAACTCATATGCATAGATAGTTATACGCATATGAGTTATATTTTCAATAATCAAACAATGATGTGGCTACTACTAATAATAGTAGCCATTTTTACTTTTGCAAACTTTTATTTGTTCATCAGATTGCTTAGACATTTTGATGATCACCAAATTCTAACCGTAGACGCATTAGAGTTACTCAACATTAAAAATAATAAAATATCAAAAGACATTGAAATATTGAATAAACGTAGTAGAATATTAAATAATGAAAGCAAAGAACACATCCGAAAACAAAGTTAAAGTTCGTGGTTTATTTGATCATATAAATCACATTCGTGAGGTAAAGAAAAAAGACTATTATAAATGTTTATCGGAAGAAGAAAAGAAGTCTTTTAACAAATATATGATAATCAGATTTCTTAGTATGGATGTTGACATCATAGAAGAAATATCATTTGTTTCAAAGTATTTTCAAAATATACCAGATGAACAATTTTATCAAGTGTTGATCGATTTGGTACCCAAAGGAAGAAAGTTCTGCAAGTATATTAAAAATAGTACGGAGGGGATCAATGAAACAATTTTAGATTGTATTTGTAAGAAATATAAAATTGGAAATCGTGACGCTATAGATTACTATAACATATATACGTCAAGTGATGTTAATTTAAAAGAATTGTGTGAACTAATTCAAGGATTTGGATATAGTGAGAAAGAAGTAGAAAAGTTATTTAAATAATATGAAAATTATAGGTGTATCTGGTTTTGCTCGTAGTGGCAAGGATTTGTTTGCTAGAGTTGCTCAAAACGTTTTGGAAAAACAAGGATCTAAAATTGAAAAGTATGCATTGGCATATGAGTTAAAAAACGATCTAAAAGACCTTATCCATAATAAGGTTGGAATTGATGTTTTTACAGAGAACACCGAAGAAAAAAATATTATTAGACCGTTATTAGTTGCTTATGGTGACGTAATGCGAAAAGTATCAATGGGTAAATATTGGACAAACAAGATTGAACAAAAGATCAAACAGTCCAATGCTGATGTAATTTTTATTACAGATATCAGATATGATGTATATGTAGAAGATGAATGTACTTGGTTACAAAATAAACAAGGTGGGAAATTAGTGCATATTACAAAGTTTAAACAGGAACCAATGCCTTCAGGCAGACGGTTCAGTAAAAACAAAATTGTTAAGATTTATAATTCTGCTGCAAACGATCATGAAATGTTAAATGATCCAAAAGTAAAATCAAAAGCTGACTGTGCTTTTGAATGGGAAGATTATAGTGATAAATTAAACGGATGTCTACTAGACGATCATCCATATATTACATCAAAAGTTATTGAATCATTAAAGATTATTAACGCAATTTAAGTTTTGTAATTAAATTATGACCATTATGATAGAATATAATTTCTTCATCTGTGGTCTTTGTACGAAAATAGTCAACCAATGACGGTACAACTGTGCTGACTAAATTAACATAGATTTTATCACACTCGTCGTGTTTTATTGATTTTCTTTGCTTCTGACACGAACAGATCTTATCAAACGTCTGTATACAATTTGTTAGTGTAGCAAATGCGCCAATATTATCTTTTGATACAAAATTATTAAATGCTACGTAACTTCCTATAATCATAACAATTTATTTATTGATAAATACAATAACAGACTGCAAATATAGTTAACTGGCATAATCATAATTATATAACGTAGTGGATAATTCAGTGTGTATAACAATACAACAATGCTAAATAAAGTTGTCCAAAAACATAAACAAATAACACAGCTTAATAATTTGGTAACATAGCCAGGATACTCTGAATATAAAAAGTTTGGATATGTACCCATTGGATCAACACTACTTTTATACAATTGATATTCGTCCAATTTAAATAAACTCCGTGTGTTTGTTAATTTAGCAATCGTTTGTACTATATCGCTATTTAACCAAATAACCATAAAAAATGTTATTCCGAATATAATTGGTATATTGTAGTCTGTTAAGTTCATTTTATAAGATCGTAAATATAGTTACCTAAAATTTGAAAAAATATATTGTATATAAATATAAATGATATTATTATGAATACCTCAAATTTATCTAATTTGCCATTTTGATTAATATCAAAATATTTTATAAATAAACTTTTCCAAAGATCAAGTAGTTTTTTCATAACAATTTTTTATTATACCATTCGTCTTTTATTTCTATCAATTGTTTGCTATAAGTATTTAACTTATTAATGCTAAGTTTGAATATATCATATTCAAGTGTTCCTACTTGACCACTATCTTCTAACATTAATTGAATCATATTAAAGAATTCAAAGCTATCATTAGATATTTTAGTTGCATCAAATTCAATAATAACATCGTTCAACTTTTGATCTTCATATCTCTTTAATTTTTTGGTTAGATTAAACTTTGTATTTTTTTGTTCAGCGTTAATGTAACGGTCATATGGTACATCTGTATAGATTGTGTCACACCAAGGTTCCAAAAGTGCTAGTTTATATTCATCACAGTTGCGTACAACGAAACCTACATCATAACGGTTAGGTACAATTGGCTTCATAACATCATTGTGTTTAACAAAATGTCCCCATTTACGAATGAAGTTTCTGGCACTGCGGTTGTTTTGAGCTAACCATTCGTCACTTTCTTTTCCAACTGTAGTCAATGTAGGATTATATCTACTACCTCTACACGTCATATGATATACGCAACCTTCCCACGTTTGTATAAATTTATATCCGTTTAATAAGAATCTATTGAAGATGTCACTGTCTTCTTTGCTTTGTGGTGCATATAGATCATCGTGACCACCAATAGATTGGAAATCACTCTTATAAATGGCCCATGGCGCAAAGATTCCTTCTGTGGTTTTGTCCTTTCTTGTCAGACGAGTATCATTGAACCATTTCAATAAACCAGCTTCATTAAACTCTTCTGGCTCTGTGCCAAAGGCTTGTACAATTTTTTCTGGTCCTGGAGGATGTAGAGGTGGTTCAATGCGGGTAAGACTAACAATGGTACCTGGTTGAATATACTTTTCTACATATTTATCGAAGTTGGGACACGCATACATATCGGCGTGATAGATCATTACCACATCGTTAGTAGCTACTTCGTTTATAAGACGGTCATATAGAATTGTATGACCCAATCTGGTTGGACCTTCGTTGCGGATAAATTTGAAGTGTGGATCTTTTTCTGACGTTTCTTTGCACCATTCCAATGTACCGTCATTACTGAAGTCGTCCGCAACACAGATTTCATGTTCTTTGTGACTTAAATTTTTACGAATAGCTTCGTAACTCCATTTAAGATATTTTAGGTTGTTTCTGCTTGGTTGAATAAAACTAATTTTCATATTTAAAACTGTATTTTTACTTGTTCCATCAATTGACTATAATCGTGTATTCCTGTTTTTACAACACTATTGTCTATTACAGGAATGATGTTAGCATTTGAAAGCTTACGAAAATAACTATTAGGCCCAAAGTAATTAGGACGTAATTCTTTTCCCTTATGTATATAACTAAGAACGGTGCCTCCAAAAAGTGATGATAATATTGAGTTTCCGCCACAAACTGTAACAAATCTACTACAATTTGCCATTATTTTTAATTGTGTTTCATTGTAATTATACTTTGATTCTTTAACCAAATCATCTATCAATATCACATTGTCAAAATACTTACATAATTCAAAATCCGTTATAACGCCTATACCTTCTACGTTGGCTTTAATATCGTGATATCCTAATTGTAATGAATTATACTCATTTTGATCTATAGTAAATTCTTTTTCTTTATTAGTAGCTCTCTTGTATATTACGGTGTATCCCTTTTCTTTAAAATAATCAAACATTTCATACAAACATGGAATATTAAAATAACCCAATGGAATTTCATTATGTTCCATATTATATTTGTTGGTGATAAATACTACGGGCTTATCAAATTTATATTCATCATTCTGATAATATTCTTTGAATGGCGGACAAATCCATTTACTAAAATCCAATACACCATTAACCTGTTCTTGTTCATCGGCAGTCAAATGATGATATTCTTTGCCTGTTATTGATAATGCGTTATGATGTATCCAATTGTTTGGTACTCCGACCAAAGCAGCGTCGTTATCTACTGTCCTAGATAAAAATTCTTCTTTTACATTATTACAAAAGAAATAATATGGTTTCATTCCTTTACTAGTAACCACGCCATCTAATTGTCCATTTTGATGTAACCAATATGCAAATGGTATTGCTAAAGCGAGTTCGATACCAAATTCAGGATTTACTTTTAATATCATATTAAGTATATTTATCGTCTAAACAAACACCTTCTTTAAGAATAGCGGCTGATGCTAATCGTTTGCTGTGTTTTTCCATTACGTATTCTGACAACGATTCGTCTGACTTTTCTAACCCCAATGCTTTTCTGTAACTAATGGAAATTGGTCTACCGTGATCTTTTTCGGCTAATTTATTTTTAGCTGCTACTTGACACATCTTACACATATCCCACATTCCTGATTTTTTATTAATTTCAGCATTACCTTTTTCATTTACACCTGACCAATTTGTAAAGTCATCGGGTAAATCTTTACGGTTATATTCATTTAATTTGAACAATCTGGCTATAGCAGATCCGTTTGAACAAGGCCAATATCCGTCGAATGAATAATTTACACCACATCTATTTGGAATATTACATTCTGGTATCATTTCTTGACCTGAATCATATGGGGCTACCAAACTACATCGGTGTACTTCTCCCTTTTGATCCAATGGGGTAAAGTTGGTAACCGGAATACCTCTGAAAAAATTTACCTTTGATAGTAAGTCTGCTAACGATACTTGATTGGGCATTTCAAATACCATTTTATCCAAATTGGGAATCAATTGATCTTTGGTGATCTGATTGTCATTTAAATATTGTGCAATTGATTTAAAAATTGGACTTATATGATCAACATATGATAACTTAATCTTATTAACTTTATCAAATGGGAAATACTTAATAACACGATCAGGAGTATCCAAAGTGTCCGCCTTTAACATTTTAGGGTGTAAATTTGAAATAATAACAATATTTGGAACTGGATCTCCCCACAAATTATCACGTAGTCTATCTACTATATCTGCGATGTTTGGGTGTGTCAGTGGTTCTCCGCCAATAATATGTATTCTTTCAATTTTACCTTGTCTTTTGCAATCGGCTATTAATTTGTCAACGTGATCCATTGTTACGTTGGTATTTTCATAATAATTAAGACCAGCTGCATTATCTTTATCAAATGGATCTGTCAATGCATTAAAATTACTATGTCTATTACAATTAGGACAACTAAAATTACATTGCAGTGTTACGTCAAATTCAATATTCATAGGTGTGTGTTTATCATTTTGAGTATCTTAAAGGCCTCTGCATATTTACACTGACCTTGTATACCTCTAAATTTTGCGAGTACTTCTAAATTGGATTTTACATTTAATCCAACTTTTTCATATTTTGAAATTTGACTTTTATGACACATAGATGCTTCGATTTTTTTATCAAATGAGTTATCTATATTTTCATAATAATTAATGTCCATTTGATTTTCTGTCATTCTGGAAATTGGTATTTGTTCATAACAAAATACATTAGGAATATATCGTGCAGCTGCCATTGTGGTTCTGAATGTGGAAATGTGATCTTGATTTGCATCTCCTGCCCAATGTGTATAAATTGTATCTATTTTATGTTTTTTGATCAAGCTCTCAAGCTTACTCACTGAATCAAAACTAAATGGTATGTGTAGATCTTTAAATGGTAAGAATTCTACATCGTCACATTGCAATACTTTAGCAGCATTAATAGTTTCCAATCTATTTTCTTCAGCTGTTCTCAATAATATTCCATTGGTACCGTCTACAGATTCTGTATTGGTCATACATACATATACCACATAATCGCCTTTTAATTTGTGGTTATATAGTGTTCCACCACAGCCAAATTCAATATCATCAGGATGAGCGCCTATTGCCATTACACGTTTCATATTAATTTAAAATTATATTTTTACTATTTGTTCCTTCGTTAAACAATAAATCTAGTATACACATATACGGTTTAAAGTCACCATATAATTGTGTGTATTTAGGGTGCGTATAATGTTGCCATACCAATTCTATATTATTGTCTTTAAATTCTTGTTCGTTGATATATCGTATTGAGCCTGGTCCAGTACCAGAAATGTATTTTGTAGCATTTAATTTTTTCAACAAATATATTATACGATCACCACCAGAAACTTCACTGGGACATATTTCAGAACAAAATACAATCTGTGTTTTGATATCCATCACATTTAAAAAATATTTAATTAAAGCACTATTTAATTCTGACAACGTTTTGTAGTTGACTTTAAGAATTGATTCTAAGTCGCCATAATAAACATTGAAGTATTTTGACTTTCTGTAGAAGTTTTTTATTAAGTTTAAATGATTATCACTCCAACCGTTGTAATTAATTTCAATTTCATTAAACGATTTCAATTCACTTTTTCCATTTAATGGAACTGTTAACCATTTAGGTTCTCCGTTTGTCTTAATTAAATTTCTGTGGCCAAAATGTTGTTTTCCTCTGGGAAATTGAACATTGTCAAAAATAACAAATACATCACTTCTGGCTATTTTATCAAAAAACCCCATCCACGGTAAATAATTTGGCTGATGAATACTTACAATCATACAATTTTATTAATTACATCTGCAACATAATCAACTTGATCCATAGTCATTTCTACGTACATAGGAATGGATAAATGTCTAGATAAAAGTCCATCGGCTAATTCATATGTTTGATTTACAGTGTATGGTTCAAACACCTTTTGTTGATGACAAGCTGGCCAATAAGCATTTGCTGTGGGTATGTTATATTCTAAGAATAGTTTTTTACAAATTTCTGATCTTTCATTTAAAGTTGTAGACCTTGGCAATTCTATAATATAGTGCCACCAAGTATTGGTTATATTATCCGGAACGTCTATAAATTTAATCTTTGGATTTGTAATTTTTTCTTTGTATCTTTTTGCTATAACATTTCGCTTTTCTACAAATTCATTAACCCGTTTCAATTGACTGATACCAAGTGCTGCAACCATTTCTGTCATTTTATAGTTGGATGATATAAATTCACAACTTACACCAAAATCTACACCATTTACTGGTGTTGGATTTCTGACAGCGCCGTGATTTCTCAATGTCTTACAAGTTTCTGCAAATTTTTCATCATTGGTAGTGATTATTCCACCTTCACCTGTGGTTATAATTTTTGTAGCAAATAATGAAAAACAACCAGCGTATCCTAAGTTTCCAGCGTGAATATTATCAATAGTAGCTCCTAATGCGTGAGAAGCATCTTCAAACAATAAAAGACCGTGTTTATCACATAACTTTTTAATATTGTAATAGTCAGGCGTGATATATCCTGCCATATGAACCAACATTACACCGGCTACATCTTTGTCTAAACTTCTTTCGATTATATCTGCACTCAGACAATGAGTGTTTTCATCTATATCTACAATTACGGGTATATTGTTGGATCGAACAATTGCACTTACACTTGCTATAAACGTTTGGGTTGGAACAATAATCTTTTTACCAACTAAACCAGATGCTCTTAGAGCTACTTCCAAACACGTTCCGCCAGAACAAGTTGCAATCGCATATTTTGTTCCACAATATTTAGCGAATAAATTTTCAAATTCAGCTACATACTTTGATTGAACTAATGACTCTGTATTTAAAATATCCGCAATTCTATCCAATATTTCTTTGTGATCTTCTTTTGGGATATAAGGTTTTGTTCTTGACAATTTATTCATAACGTATTTTTAATATAATCGAAAAATCCAGGTAGATTTTGTTTGGTGCTACTAAACTTTCTTCCTAATTTTAAAGGAGATAACAATAGATGTTCATCGATAAATGGAGAACTAGTACCATTTTCAATGACATTTGCTTTTTTATTTAAAAACATACTTATTTCTTCAATTAGAGTTTTGGCACTATAAACATCTTCATTTACAATATTATAACTGTCTTTAACATTATATTTATTAGTAGTAGACATATCCACTAGTGTATTAACAATATCATTAACCCATATAAAACTCAATAATTTATTTCCATCACCGGCAACTTCTACTGGTCTATTATTGATTATATTTCTGATATAATAACTTATTCTGGGTCTTGGACAATCGTGGCCAACAATATAGGGCGGTCTAATAATCATATAGTTAGTATCTATTTGTTTAACTATATTCTCACAGTCTGCCTTTTCAACACCATATTCGCCAAATCCAGATAAACCGCCAATAGGCATATATTCGTTATACGACAAACAATTTGCATCTTTATACGCAGCTGCGCTACTGATAAAGATATATTTTTGATTAGGTTTTAACCAATTTTTAAGATGTTGTGCTTGAGTTGGTTTGAAAAGGCAGAAATCCAAAATAACATTATAATCATTTTCAATTGTCAATGGTTCATTACGATCCCATTTGATTACTTTAACTTTATCAGGACCAGTTCCAGATCTATTGAGTACACTCACACTTGCCAATTTACTTAACTCATATGCGACTTTTTTACCAACAAATCTATTTCCACCTATAACCAATATTTTCATTAGATGAGTTGTTTAATTTCTTCAATGGTATACTGTTCAACTTCGTTACTGAATGGACCATTTTCAAGAATTTTTTCGTGTTTATTTTCACCAGCTTGTAATCCAATAACTTTTACATTTGGTCTGGTACCAATAGGAGCATATTTTTGAATAAGTGCTTCTAATAGATTTCCTATGCTCATTCCCTTCATAGTGGGAACATAAGGAGTAGAATCTGTGCAGTTTTCCAAACAGTTATAAATCAAATCAATTGCTTGATCAACCGTCCAAAAGAATCTAGTAGCCTCAGGTTCAGTGACAATTAAATCTTTACCTTCGCTGATCAAATCTCGCCATTTGCATAAAACGGATCCTGTTGAATATAATACGTTACCATATCGAACTATACGATAATCTGTATTTGCATTGAGTTGTTCAAATTGTTTAAACAATCTTTCCATTAATAGTTTAGAAGCACCATATACACCAGATACTTG
>Ga0209296_1002815_pt1 | contig 12151 bp, 13 predicted proteins | sample S_130206_EF_Meta_FD_187319 | JGI IMG/M metagenome (GOLD analysis project Ga0209296, IMG submission 187319) | Freshwater microbial communities from Lake Simoncouche, Canada to study carbon cycling - S_130206_EF_MetaG (SPAdes) (version 2) | ecosystem: Environmental > Aquatic > Freshwater > Lake ...
GATCGCGCGTCGACGAATCCTTCTTGAACAGCAGATTCCGCAGAATCTCCGTGGTCATGATCACGACATCGGCGTCAGGGCAGAACTTGAGGTCACCCGTCATGATACCGACGCTCGGAAACATCGCCTTCAAATCGTGATATTTCTGGTTGGACAGAGACTTGATAGGAGTCGTATAGAAGACACGCCGACCCTTCTTGAGTGAGTGCGCAATCTGGTACTCGCCAACCAGAGTTTTCCCCGACCCCGTTTTGGCCGTGACCAAGACATTCTCGTCGCGGCTGATGGCCGCAATAGCGTGCTGCTGGAAGGGGTCTAAGGGAAACTTGAAGTCCATGGCGAGGCTCTGAGGCAAGTTGCCACAGGGTTCCGATGGATTGACGATGGTAAGGTAGGACATTTGTAAGGGCTACGCGGGGGCCAGTGCCCTATCAATTTTTGCCCTATTATCGGACCGGAGTGAATGCGCCATTGTTCTCTTCAGCGATTGTGTTAAGCCCCGCAGGCGCCGCAGGGAGCGGCGGGAGACCCATTATGGAGTTCGCCTTCTTCTTGCGGGACGCGCGCGGCTTCTTCGGCTTCGCCCTCGACATATTTCTGAGGGATGAGAGAGGCGCGAGATTACTCTTCCACTCATTCGCGCGAGCCAGGCCGGCGGAGTTGTTCGTCTTAGCAAGCTCCTTCGTGAGGGTCGTCGACAGACGCATCATTTCACGCACCGTACTGATGGCAGATTCGCCCATTGTCTGAATGCTCTTTACAGTAGAGGCGGCAGCCCCATTGTTCGCACGAACATTTGCGGCCGTGGACCCCATGAAGTTTGTGAGATTCGCATTGCGGTTTGTATTCTTCGCCGTCGTATTAGTGACAGTCGCATTCCGAGACTTCTTCGCAGTCTTAGTAGTTCTGTAGGAGTTTAGGGGCTTTCCCGCAACGGCATTTGCAAATGCGGAGTTGTACTTGGAGTCGCCCTTGGCTTTCATTGAGGCTAGGGTAGCTACCATCGCCACAGAAGGCTTGGCTACTCCTGCACTCTTCAGAATTGCGCGCTCGTCGGCCTGTGCGGCAATAGTCTTCTGTTGTGCGGCGGACTGCGTACGCTTAACTTTAGTAGTCATGGCGGGGACACTGGGCATGGCGCTCTCAGGTAGTTCCACCGCGTCGAGAGTATCTCCAAGAGGACTATTACTGTTGTTAACGGCAGTCTCTTCGACACCATTATTTTCCATACCAGTCTCTTCAACCCCAGCCTCTTCAACCCCAGCCTCTTCAACACCAGTATTGACATTTTCAAAGTTAGCACTTTCCTCTCCTTCAGGGGGGAGTATGCCTGTTTTTCCAAACGCCGTCTCAGAGTTATCTTCGCTCATTCTATTGTATCCCCATATTTTAGAATCTCTGGCCCATCATCCCTTGTTCATAAGGGTCCTTCTTCGGCGGCGGAGGCGGGGGCGGGGGAGGCTTCGGGCCACTCGTATTCAGCAAGAATGGCAGAATATATAAACTTATATTTACAAGAATAAATGTAAATAGCATCGAACTCTCCTTCAAAAACATCGCAATAATGCCCACGAGAATCAGGAATGCTATATGACCTGTAAGAGCCCGGGAACCATTTTCTGCCGCGTATCGTTTTAGCGCATCAATCATCTCATTTTTGCCCGCCGGTATTGTCTTGAGCGGCCCGTAATAGAAGATGAGATCGTGGATTACTTGCACAGAGATTAGGACACAGACAAAGACAAACGGCGACCAGGGGCGCCCCACTGCATAAAATGTCGTGTAAAACCATCGCGCAACCTGGAACATAATAATGACGAAGCTCGTGTTTGCTAAGATGCCTTCTAAGCCAAATGTATCAAAATACATGTTCAAACTATAGCCACCGAGTCCACCAAATCTAGAGAGCAGAACTCCAAGGTCCATGCTAATCAGTGACGCTGAGGCGATGGCGACAACATCGTCGACATTCTTATAGTCACCAATGTCACCGAGTATAAACATATCCGTTTGCTGCGGGGCCTCGAGCTGTCGCGCTCCACCGTACATCTATTTGTATCCAACCTTATAAGATGTGGAAGTGTTACCTTTTGGCAACCAACGATGGTGGAAGCCAGAAGACATATGTTGGTGTTACACCGGATTTGGACCGCCGTCTCAGGCAGCACAATGGGCTCCTATCCGGAGGTGCGAAGGCTACGCATGGCCGTCAATGGGAGCGAATCTGCCACGTCGCCGGATTTCCGGACCATACCGCGGTTCTCCAGTTTGAATGGCGCTGGAAACAGTTGTCGCGTAAGCGGTTAGGCCCCCCTCTTGAGCGCCGCCTCCAAGCTCTTCAAGAACTTTTGGCGCTCGAACGGCCCACGAGCGCAGCTATCGCCTACTCCGAGTATCCTGAACCGCTCGATGTCATCGTCGAAACGGAGAGGCCGCTTCCAATCCTATAGAGGGATAGTTTTGCTAGCACAGATGCGGTCCGGCGTCCCTTCAATACGATATCGCTTAGAAATTTCGCATCTTCGTAGCCTAAGGCATCTTCATCAAATCGTATATCTTTAAAGAGGGATGTGGAAACAGTTACGTGCCCATAGGTGATTGTCACTGTATCTTCTAACTCCTCATCCATAGGAATCGGCCTGAAAAATGTGACTTCTCTTCCAATAGGAAGAATGGAATCAGGCGGCGCCTTTAAAATCTCGGAACGAGAGACGATTTGATTTCCATTCTGAATCGCCGATTCTTTCTGGAGCAAAATAGAATCCCATACATGGCTTGGAGTGTCAAATGTATCCCATTCTGTGATTTCACCTGCGAACACTTTAGCGCAGTCATGAAATACTGCTTCTGCGCCCTGTAAGAAGACCCGTTCGAGGATTTCAAGGCGCCTCGGATGCATCAAATCGTCCGAATCGAAAAAGGATATTACATCAAAATCCGGAGGCACGGCTGCGGCACCCTCATTCCGATTCTGTGCCTGGAACTGTTGCGCAGGAGTATCGAGAATCTGTAGGGGAAAGGGCCACTGCTGTTTCGAAAGGGCAGCAAGCTGGGCCTTCGCTTCCTCTGTGTCACAAGAGGATGCGCGAATCACAACAAGGTCAGGAAGGCGTGTTTGCTCCGCGGCGTTCCTACACAGTTCATCCAAATAGATAAAATGGGGTTTATAGGTCGGTATGACTAGCGCAATCTTCATTTATTTCGGAGAGCATCTTATTTCAAAAGAAAATCTCACACTTTCTCGCTTTTCACAATCTTCTGGAAGGATTCTTCCAGAAGCCGCGCGACCACCTCTTCGCGCTTCGGGTCGAGGTGCGGAAATGTCTCATACAAGAGCTCCAAATGCTTCTTTGCATCATCCAGCTTTTCTTTCAGGGACACGTCCTTTGAGCTTGTAGACTTCCACAAGATTCCTTCTGTCTTAAATTCAATGGCAAAGCGGTCACGGTGATATCCGTTCGCTTGGACATACCAGATGTGTTTCGGAATCTCTTCAGATCGGATGCCACACAGGGGCGGCAGCTCGACATTGCGCCGCTTCTTTGTCTGATTATTCAGAGTTCCGAGATCTACGAGTCGAAGATTCTCTCGCCGATTGTCCAGGCCGTTTTTACTGATGTGCTGGACAGCTTCTTGAGGGCGCGGCTTTAGGAGAAGGTTATGAAGATACAGTTCCCGCTTCTTCTGGACCGTGGTGCCGGACATATCCACATCGACCACGATGGAGGTCGCAACATACGAGGAAGAATAGTGCCATTTGTAGGGCTGAACCCCTGAAAGGTCCGCTGCATCAATGACAAACTCCACACACATGCCCTTGTACAAAAGAGAGCCAATCACATGGTTTTCTACTGTACGATAGTCTACCTTACCCATTTCCTATTCGGGTATGGGTGGAGAGTAAGTCGGAGATTAGCGCAGTTACTTACTCTTGTTACTTCTACTGCGCTTTTTCCTGGAAATACGCCGGGGCTTGCGGCCGCCGAATAAACTGGGGGAGCGCGCGAGAGCGGCCGCATAGGCAGCTTGCTCAGTGGCGATATTGGCGGCACTTCTTGCACCGGTGGCGTTGGCGGGCGCTTCGTAGTCCGTAGTTAGGGCGTTGGAGACGCTCTGCGCGCCCCAGGACTTACCCATCTTGGGCGCGTTGACGCGCGGCGGCGGCTTAAGCGGCGGCGCGGCAGCTTCACGGGCGGCGGCGGCGCGGGCGGCGGCGGCAGCAGCAACAGGGTCATCTTTCTCCATCATTGCTTCCTGAAAGGCCCGGTCTCCTGCTAGAGCCACGCTTTGGTTGTATGACCCTTTTGGCAGGCTCCACCCGATTCCGCCACCCGTTGCGCGACCTACAGCGCCAAGCCCGAGAGTGTCTGCCGCCTGCAGGAGGGCGGTTTGAAAGTCCCGTGTAGCGTCATCTACAGCAGACCAGTTTTCGCTCGCTACTGCCTTATTGTAGTTAACAATGGCAGTGTAATTGTAGCCCTTGGCAACAGCGCCGGTGGCGAGGGGAATGTTGGCATTGGTAACGGCGCCGATGATGTTGCCGTCGTTATCCACGAATTTTGAAACAGCTTTTTTTAGGGCTGTCTTGGCAGTTTGGGTGTTGGAGTTGGAGTTGGCCGCCAGGGCGGCCTTTGCCGCCTCCACCAAGTCATCGGGGATACGGTCTGCGGAGCTTATGCGCTTCACGGCAAAATCGAGAGAGTCGCGGATATCCTGCGATGTTGAATCAATGATAAAGGCCATAACAGCTGCCATAAACAAACCGCTTACCGCCCCGATCTGGTTGTATATTACCTCGTATATACGATCGGCTGATTCAGCTAACCAGGGTTCATATCTGCCGTTTCGCAGGCTGTAACCGACCTTTACTCCATAGAATGCGCCTTGCCCCAATGACGCCGCATCGCGCATGGCCTGAGAGGTATAGACGGGCTGCGCAATTACTTTGCCTTTGTAAAGCATTCCGCAATCATCAGTAAAACTTCCTCCCTCTTTTCTTTTGCATGTACCATTAGAACTAATAAAGTCACCATTCATCGCATCACATTCCTCGGCTTTATACAGCCGTTGGTCGCCAGCCTGTACTCCCATCTCACTACATGTTTGAACTAGTATAGATAACTTCATCGAATTAATATCATTTTGTAATTTACTTATATATTCTCTTAAAATCGGGGTGCCTTCATTGGCATTGTTTGCCGTAGATAGCGCAGCGTCGACCATTGGTCTAAGCTCCTGTATCTCTGCCTTCAGCTTATTAATATCAGTTGCTGTCGCAGAGGCAATATTCAACGCATTGGTTGCATTTGCGTCCGCTGTTTTGGCATTCTGAGCCGCGGTACTAGCGTTAATCGCGATGTTGGGCATCTTCCCCATTATCGCCTTTGCATCTAATGCTGCGCCCGTTGCCAACTTCCCCGCGCTCTCTGCCGTCTCGCCCGCGCGCTGTGCCGTAGTGTTCGCCGCCTTTGCTTCTGTTGCTGCGGCCGCCGCTGCCTTCGTGACCGTATCTGCCATTTTACTCAGCGCCGTCGCCTGCGTCAAGGCGGATGACGCTAACTTCCCTGCGCTCTCTGCTGTCTCACCCGCACGCTGCGCTAACTTCCCCGCGCTATCCGCTGATTTACTAATCGTAGTAAGCTGGGTATCGACGGTAGGTTTCCACGCATTTAACGTATTAAACTTAATCCGATCGGCGCTCGTAAACATATCCTATTTAGTATTTATACTTTATAATCCGCATACATCCCATCGATATCGCTAAAGGATGGGCGCTGGATTCCTACACGCCTTGATGTCGCGTACCAGCGGCTTTCTTCTTGAATGAATCTCCACGCAACATCAAAAGAAAAGAGACCTCTGGTCCCTGTTTCACGAAGTTTATTCAAGGCCCATTTACATAAATTAATCAATGTATCATAAATTCGAGAATGTACAATATAGGCCGACGTAGTTGTTGCGAATTGAATGGCCAGGAGATTTGGCGAGAATTCGGTAGATTTGTAGATATTGTAGCCCAGCATAATCACATCATAGTCGCCGTCAATTTCCTCATTCGCCGAATCAAGAATATTCCACAGTTCTTCTTTGCCAACGATAAAGGTAAAATCATCTTCAAGAATCAGCACACTCGGATAGCCTCGTTCTTTTGCGAGGGTTAATACTTCTAAATGCGACATCATACAACCTATTATTCCATTCGTAGGAACATCTACTGCGGAAAATCGTTCACCAGAAATTCCCATGCGGCTTATCTCCTCTTCAATCTCAGCACGGCGATCCGTACGACGATCCAGGTTAATATAAAATGTCCCGCCCAGTTCAAACTTCTTCGCCATGCGCCTATAGAGATATATTATTTCACTGGGAAATCGTTTAGCGCAGACTTTACTTTATTATTTCCGATAAGATTAGAAATTTCACCAGCAGGCCTTCCTGTTCTACTTAGTATACCCATATGTCTAAGGTAATATACCTTAAGCATATGATTTTATGTTCTAAATTTTACTCAACTGGAAATATACAAAATACAATATATAAAGCCGGGGTACCCTGGGTGGACACCAGTAACTTAATTCGAGTAAGCAAGGCCACCCATGCCCGACATCACGCGGAGCACATTGTAGTTCGTGGCGAACACATACACGCTCGACGACACGACCGTGCCAACCGCGTTGTTGGACACCGTCAGCAGGAGCGTCGTGTTATCAATACGCGATAAGTTGCACGTTCCGCTGGGCTGGTGCTGCTCGGGCTGGAGAGCAAACGAGTACACGTTGATGCCCGTGGCCGGTACGTTGGTGTGGTGCTGGAAGGGCTGCACCTCGTTGAAATAGCGGCCCTCGCGAACCTGGAAGCGGTCGTGGCCGTTGAGCTGGAGCAGGGCCGTCACGCAGGGGTTCTTGCCCGCCATGCCCTCGATGCGAGTCACGGAGTAGCCAGACTCCAGGACGGAGCGGTCCCACCAGTCGGAGAAGTTGAAGGGCTGCTGGCCCTTCCAGCCGTTCACCACCGTGTCGTCGCACGACACGAAGGAGTCGCGCTGGACAACCCACACAAGCTCCTTGCACGGGTGGTTGAAGTTCAGCTTGAGCTTGTTCGCCGAGCTCGTGATGCTCTCCGCACCCGTGAACTGGAGCGTCTCGATGAGGTACTCGTGGCTCACCTGGGCGAACTTGCGGCGCTCGTCCGTGTCCAGGTAGATGTAGTCCACGTAGAGCGAGGCCGCCTGGAGGTTGGCCGCCGCCACACGGTCGCGGATCGTGTGGTAGTTGCTCGTGATCTGGGGCGTCACGTCCCAGCAGAGGTTGCGGAGGTCGTTGAACTCGAGGTTGATGCGCACCTCGTGGTACTGGAGCGCAATCAGAGGCAGCGCCAGGCCAGGGTTGCGGCAGAACCAGAACTGGAGAGGGATGTACAGCGTGTACGCAGGCGCGCACGCCACCAGCTCGTTGGACATGTTGGGCTCGCCGCCGGCGCAGTCATCGTCGCAAGGCTCGCCGCCCTGCACGAGCAGGTTCGTCAGCACGGGCACGTTGCCAACCATCTTGGCATAGCCGGCCTGCTTGCCCGCCTCCTGCGAGAGCTCATTCCAGATGTGGAGCCAGTTGCCGTAGTGCTTGTCGATACGCTGACCGCCAATCTCAATCTCCACGGAGCGGACCAGGTTGTGTCCCACCCAGTTGAGCCAGCGGAACTGGGCACCCGAGCCGTCGCTGGCCTGGAGGGTCACCGCAGGGAGCGTGGCCTGGAGGTACATGCGGTGGATCAGATCGCCGTTACGCTGGATCGTGCACGTCACACGCTTGCCGAAGCCAGGAGAGCCGTTGAAAGGGTTCTCAATGGACTCCATGGCGAAGTTCGTGTGGCGGCGGTACACCACCTTAAAGAAGGTAATCTGGGGATTACCCGTGAGGTAAACATCCTGCGCGCCATAGGCAACAAGCTGCATTAAGCCACCACCCGTCATTTGTTATACCCCTTCTTCAGAAATAATTTCTGAGAATCCTGGATTTTCTTGAAAAATACGGGGCTGCCGGAGACATTCTTCCTAGTTCCGCCTATTTAGCATGGTGCTGCCGGGGAGATCATTTTTTGACCGTTTTCCCGCTCCCCATTTTGAACCCCGAATGCCTAAACAATCATTATGAGAAATCAGAAGGGACATGTTATCAAAGGAGGCATTCTTCAAAATCCGTCCAACAAAACGAAGCAATCCCGAGGCTAGAACAACCCTTGACTGCCTTCACCAGTTCCATGTACAGAGTATTTTGAATAATGAGTCCGATCTAACCCAGAGTAAGGCGCAACTGCGTAAGATTGACGAGGAGCTCGGCACAACTGTCGATGAGATTCGCCATGAACAGCTTCGTAAACAGCGAAATGAGCAGCAAAAGGATATTGAGCGTAGCACAGGGAAATCGGAAATGTTCGACTATTATCTCGACACAGGAGACATATTATACAATTACTATGAGGTTCAAGAAAAGATACAGAAGGGGGCGGATCCGTCGACGCGGCGGGTGACAAAGGCAAAGCAGGGGTCCGTGCTAGCTGCGCTAGAATCGGCCGCGGCAACGGAGGGTGCTCCAGAGCCCGTCTATGTTCCTCAGACACAGGGGGCGCTGTTGAGCCGTGACAAGTTGCTTGAGCAGTATCTACAGAAGGTGCATCCTGAGCATGCGCGCGGAGGTGTCACGGAGACTGATACATATGGCGAATGCGCTGAATGTGAGAAGGAAATGGTATTCAGCGCCAATGAGGCGATTTTTACCTGTACCGAGTGCGGCTATCAGCAGTTTATCCTGGTTGATTCTGATAAGCCGAGCTATAAGGACCCTCCTCGCGAGGTCTCCTACTACGCCTATAAGCGTATTAACCATTTTAATGAGTGGCTGGCGCAGTTCCAGGCCAAGGAATCGACTGAAATTCCTCAGGAGGTGTATGATGCGATTTGCGCGGAGCTCAAGAAGGAGCGCATTCTCGACTACAGGACTCTCGCACGCCAAAAGGTCCGAGAGATTCTGAAGAAGCTCAAATTCAATAAGTATTATGAACATGTGCCCCATATTATTAATCGGCTCAATGGCCAAAATGCGCCAGTAATGAGCCGAGAAATCGAGGAGAAGCTGCGTTATATGTTCAAGGAGATTCAGCCGGCCTTCCAGAAGAACTGTCCCAAGGACCGCAGCAATTTTCTTTCGTATTCGTATGTTCTGTATAAATTCTGCGAGCTACTCGACCTCGACGAGTATCTGCCTTCGTTTCCGCTCCTGAAGAATCGCGATAAGCTCTATATCCAGGATAAGATTTGGGAGAAGATTTGTGCCGATTTGAGCTGGCAGTTCATTCGGTCTGTCTGAAACATGACGCTACCGATCTAATCTATTGTGTTTAAAGAGGCCTGGCCCTCCTGCTACGGTATACCCTTTCAGATTTTCTATGAGGAAATTCTCCATCTTTTCGAAGAGATTATCATCTTTTCCATCGGGTCCCACACCTGGCCGTGAGTTAAGAATAGGAAATACTTTCTCTTTTAAGAAGGCGACTGTCGTGAGAAACACGTGATTCGACCACCAACTGTGGTCAGAAGAACATTTGTACCATTTATGCTCGTAGTTAATGATTTCAAAGACACCAGGAAATTTCTTTTCTGGTTCCTTGAAAAAGTAGAGGGATTCGACCTTGTGCGGAAATCCTTGGTCCATCGGGTGGTCCTCTAGCTTATCGTCTGGTACATCAATCCATTGACGAGAGCCGATGGGCGTTCCGGGATTGGCCCTGTCTCTGAGACGCACTAGATCGACGCCATTCTCCTGCATCAGGCGAAAGCACTCTTTTAGAATGCCGATTGTTCGCGACTCGTCGTTTACCAGTTCGAAATCGCACTCGGCGAACATGAAATACTTCGTCTTGGCATGTTCAATAAGACCCATAAATGCCCGTAATATCCCGACATTTTCGGATGTTCCTATGATATCTGTGATGCCATACGACTCTGCGACCTTGTCCAGCTCGGGGGTTCTCTCCTGGAAATAAATGACAGGGTGAACAAGTTTCAGAAGGCCATTCTTTCTGAATGATTCAAGAGTATTGGCCACAGTGTTGGGCGATTTCCAGGCGAGGATGCCGAGGGTAATTTGTTTCAGATCGCCGGCAGAGTCGTCATGGCGGCCACCACGCTGTCGGCGCCGACGTGTTTTGAGTTTCTTATTGCGGCGCCTTGTCCGTTTCCGCAGCGCCATCTAATTGTAGCATACATTTCATCCTAAATGATGTGTATCGTCAGAAGACTCTTCGCACGATACACCGCATTGTGAATAATCAAACTATAGTATTATCGGCTAGGTGCTAGCGCCTTAGAGGCGAGCGCCAGGAAAGCCGACAAGGTTAGCTCCAATGCCGAAGCCCGCACCCTGGCGTGCCGTAGCGCCTATGCTCGGCGACACTACATCCAGGATGGCAAAGATGGCCGCAGCCACCACACCCAGTGTCAGAATCTCATCCATCGGCAGGCGGTGACGAGGAATAAAAAGCGCGGCCATCGCAACGAAGAGGCCCTCCACAAGGTACTTTATCACACGGTTGAGTACTTCGGAAGTGGGGTTCATAGGTTCTATATTCATACGGGATTTTTTTCTTATAGTCAAATGCCTTTCACCTCTGCGTATTTCTATCTAAAGAGGATGTGGTATCCTATACCAGAAATGGCAACTGAGCGCGAGGACTTTCTTGAGGAGGATGCGGAGATTACCGGGCAGAAGTTTTGCCTTCTAAGTTTCCTCAGCCCGGAGAAGGTTCTCAAGGATAAGAATCTCTTCATGTTCGAGAAGTTTCTGTCTACCTACGAGTTCCAGATCCGGACGAATAGTCTGGAGAAGTATCTCATGGACACGATGACCGTGATTAATGCGAAGCTGGACGCGGAGGCGGATGCGCTGGACGCAAGGGATCTCAGCGGTTCCGCCGCCGAGTGCCGTAAGGCCAAGATTCGCGTGGACACCACCATGGATTCCTTTCACGAGTTTGTGAAGGGCAACCAGAAGGAGCTGAAGGAGTCGAAGCTCAAGGAGCAGTACGAGGACTATCTCTACGCCACCAAGGCAAAGCTCGAGGATGAGTTCTACGCAAAGAATGAGTTCCGGACAACTGTTCGGGGGCTGAAGGTGCGCGGCGTCTATGCGTCGCAGGGCGAGGCGGTGGCCCGCTCAAAGAAGCTCCAGCGCCAGGATACTCTTCACAACATCTTTGTCGGGGAGGTGGGCAAGTGGTTACCGTGGGACCCCGAGCCGTCCGATGTGGCGGAGCAGGAGTATGCGGAGGACCAGCTGAACACGCTGATGAAGAAGTACAAGGAGAACGAGGAGAGCCGTGAGGTCTTTCAGCGCGAGCGCCGTGTTGGTGCGAAGCCGAAGAGTTCTGTCACGACGATTGAGGGCGGTGAGACGGAGGGCGAGGCTGGGAACTTTACGAGCATGTTTGGCAGCGAGGGTCCGGCCGACCTGGCCATGGCGCGCAAGATGGGCGCAGCCGCCGCAAGTCCGGCCGCAGATGTTTCTGGCCAGGCACAGTAAGATTGTGTGAAATCTATACGATACGATTCGATACTCTACAAACTTTGTAAGGTATTGAATGGTATTTGAATAAGGGCTATTTATCGGGGAAGTAGTCATTCGACTCCGTAGGGTACCAGGGGCGGCAAACATTCTGCTGGCAGAATTCACCCTCCTTGCACAGCACGCCCTTGCAGTCAGAACGCAGGCTGTCCATTCCTATAGCATTTGCCATAGCCTGAAATCCCTCAGGAAATCTGGGCGCAAATGTACGGCGTATCCAAGGCAGCACGGTTACTGCGACAACTAATACAAGCACAAGGCCTACTATTCCATAGCCCCCACGAACCTTCATTCTATTAGTATGATATCATATTTCATTTCGGGAGCGTCGGTAAGTTGATTCCCCAAGCCGCGGGCAATGTAGACGCACTTGCCATATCAGATACACCTGGTAGCAGTGCAGGAGGCTGCGGCAGAACCGGGAGAGGATTCCTATCATACAACTGGCGCTGCACCGGGTCCCCGCAGATTCCATTCATACAGCGCAAAGGAAAATCACACGGCGGAAGGTCTGTTCCACAGCGTGTATAGGGTGA
>Ga0209296_1002819_pt1 | contig 12145 bp, 11 predicted proteins | sample S_130206_EF_Meta_FD_187319 | JGI IMG/M metagenome (GOLD analysis project Ga0209296, IMG submission 187319) | Freshwater microbial communities from Lake Simoncouche, Canada to study carbon cycling - S_130206_EF_MetaG (SPAdes) (version 2) | ecosystem: Environmental > Aquatic > Freshwater > Lake ...
TCCGCGATTAGCAAAAACATTTATGCCGTTGCGAGGCGCAGCAAACGCTTCGATATCTCTTATAGGTCTTGATGCTCCAACAAAAAGCGCAGAGCCTTCTGGAACGCCAGCAGCAATTGCTGTTAAGGCGCTCTGCTCACTCCAACCTTGATCCTGCGAGATTGCAACATCAGCGAGCTTTGAAATCTCATGCCAATCTGAAATCCAACTTGGATTTAGCGAAGTTACTTCTAATTTAGGAAGTGCGAAAAATACTTGAGAGGCTGTTCGCTTGGTATCAATAGTAGAAATTCTTGGATCAACTACGTAGGTCTTTGTCGCAATTGCAACATAACTATTAATGCTCCGCGACAGCGTCGTGCGGCCAATGACGATTGCAAAATCTGCCTTCAAGTAATTTCTAATAGATTCATCACTCAGCATTGCACTGGCATGCCTAATCGAGTTCGCAAAAGTTAAAGGATCTTCCGCAATTACTGGCAGCCCAGAGGCTTTTACAAACTTTTCGATATCCGCAACTGAAATAGTTCCGTGATCATGGCCGATAACAATTACACCATTCCCGGTTACAGATAGCGATTTGGCGCTTTCAACTTCAATCTTTGGCGGCACAATCTTTAATCCGGTTAACCAATCATTGGAATCATTTGAGTTATTGGGAAGCAGCGGCTCATCAAATTGAATATTCAAGTGAGTCGGACCGTTGCCTAATTCGAAGGTAACGCCAGAAACTAAATCAAAGGCTGGGATGTTTGGAAACATGCCAACTTGATCTGTTGTCTGGTTTGCACCAGTTTTGCGCAATCGTTCTGGTCGGTCAGCGGTTATTGCAATTAATTTGTTGCTTCCATGCCAGGCCTCTAACAGTGCCGGATGAAAATTAGCTGCCGCAGTTCCGCTGGTACAGATAACAGCAACATGTTTATCGGTTGCCTTAGCAATTCCAAGTGCGTAAAAAGCAGCACCGCGTTCATCCAATTTAATATGCAGCTCGATAATTCCATGAGATTTAGCTTCATTAAGCGCAATTGAAAGTGGTGCATTTCTAGAACCTGGTGAAACCACAAAATCACTTATGCCAAGTTCGATTAAGTTACGGATGGTTTGACGGGCTAGATCAGTTGCGCTGCTCACGTTGCCACCTTTCACCAAAACCATTTTCCCAAATTCTTTCAATGCGATTCTGCCACCAAAGTCTACGGTCTGTTGGTGCCAAATATTTAGCTACCAATTTCTCGTCAGGGAAGGTGCGATTCACGGCGATAGTGCCAGCAGTTATTTCAAGTGCCGGAAATACAACATCACTCTCTAAGAGTGAGAGAGTTGCTAGCCCACATTCAAAATTTAGTTCACTCTGGTTTGCCGCTAATGCGAGCCCATGTGAAATTCCAATTCCAGTATCTAATGCACTCGAAATAACCGCAGGTAATCCAATTCGAGAAATCAATTCGTTAGCACGAACCATGCCCCCTGAAGGCGCCCACTTAATGATTGCGATATCTGCAAATTCTTTGGCATCTGTAAAATCATTTGATAAAGCTGTTCTAATGGATTCATCAATCGCAATTTTCATCGGAATCTCTGCTTTTAATTTCCTTAGGTCTTCAATTTCTAAACAAGGCTGCTCGATATATTCAAAGACTTTGCCAAAGCGTAGATAGAAGTTATAAAGGTTTAACAAGGCAGTTTCAAGGCTCCAACCACCGTTAACATCTAATCTAATTTTTAAATCTGCATTGAAGTCCAAGGCAGCTTCTACTAATTCACTATCGTTTTCAAAATCGTCAATCTTTATCTTTACGGTTTTTACGCCAGGAAATCTTCCAAGTATTTCAGGGACTCGATCAACATTTACTTTCGGAAGAGTTGCATTTATCCCGATAGAACTCCGCTTGGATTCTGGCCACGGAACATATGCGCCTTCAAGGGCTGCATATAACCATTGCTCTGCTTCTTCATCTGAATATTCGATAAAAGGGGAGAACTCGCTCCAACCGGCGGTTCCACGAAAAAGTGCAGCTTCGCGAACAGTTACACCGCGAAAATTTGTGCGCGTAGGAATGGCAACAATAGTTAGATCATTAAAGATCTGGTCTAGGTGCCACATTTTTATTAAGGGCGCTTAGGAAATTTATTGAAGTTTGGTTCGCGATTCTCTTTAAAAGCATCTCGACCTTCTTGGCCCTCTTCTGTCATGTAGAACAGAAGCGTGGCATCGCCGGCAAGTTGTTGCACACCAGCAAGTCCGTCATCAGCAGCATTTAATCCTGCCTTTAATAATCTAAGTGCCATTGGTGAATGCCTTAACATTTCACGGCACCATGAGACAGTCTCTGCTTCAAGTTCGGCAACTGGAACAACGGTATTAACTAAGCCCATTTCCAGTGCTTCGGTTGCATCATATTGGCGACATAGGAACCAAATTTCACGTGCTTTCTTCTGGCCAATGTGCGCAGCCAATAAACCTGCACCGTATCCGCCATCAAAAGATCCGACCATTGGTCCGGTCTGGCCAAACTTTGCATTTTCAGCTGCGATTGTTAAATCACATACAACGTGTAAAACATGTCCTCCACCAACAGCCCAACCAGCAACCATGGCTACAACTGGTTTTGGCAATCTGCGAATTTGAATTTGCAGATCTAAAACATTTAGTCGGCCAATGCCTTTTTTAGCGAGTGGATCATTGCCTAAATAACCATCGTTACCGCGAACATTTATATCGCCGCCAGAACAGAATGCTTCGGTTCCAGCGCCGGTGAAAATAATGACGCCAACGGAATCGTCATCACGTGCGAGTGAAAAAGCTTCCTGTAATTCAAAGAGGGTTTGTGGGCGAAATGCATTGCGAACTTCAGGTCGGTTAATAGTTATTTTCGCCATGCCTTCGGCAACTTCGTAAATTATGTCTGAGAAAGCCTCGCCACCAGTTCCAATAATCCATTTGGGAATGGTCCGACTACCTGGTTCGCGCTTAAACGGTTTGCTCACATATCCTCCTACAAAATATATGGATAGCCTACGCGGGTCATGAAAACTTCGGTAATTGATATTGGGCTCCAATGGGAGGCGCCAGCGCTGACGCTTGCCCTTTCTGAAGTATTTAACCAAGGCGAAGCGGCCGAAGTCATCGTGAATACAACTGGATCTTCCGGAATTCAAAAGCGAACCCTGCTTTCAACAGATGCAATCGGAAAATCTGCTGAATTATCAAATGCGCACGTTGGTGCAGAGACTGGAAATACTTGGTCACTCCTTCTACCAATAAATCATGTTGCTGGATTAAATGTATTAGCTCGGGCAATAAAGCTTGGAAGCGAAGTTGTGAGTGTAAATGAAACTGCTGATTACACGGCAATTGTTCCGACCCAATTACATCGCGCATTGTTTGGTGATGCCAAACTTTTGGAACATCTACAGAAATGTAAGTCAGTATTAGTTGGTGGAAGCCCTGCCAGCAAAACAATTTTAGAAGCAGCAGCCAAAGCAGGAATAAACATTGTCACTACATATGGAATGACTGAAACTTCTGGGGGCTGCGTTTATAACAATAAGGCGCTTCCTGGTGTTTCGGTCAAGGCTGATGAATCTGGTCTATTAATGATTAAGGGGCCAATACTTGCTAATGGTTATGAAAACAACCAAGAACTTTGGAATGAGAAGTTTAAAGATGGCTGGTTCCTAACAAGTGACCTTGGCACAGTTAAAGATACTGAAGTGCAGATAATTGGTAGGGCAGATGATGTAGTCATATCAGGTGGCGAAAATGTTTCACTAACCTCAATTGAGATTGAATTGGCTGCTAATTTCCCTTGTGTGAAATTTCTTGCAACAGCAATTGCAGATGCCGAATGGGGCCAGAAGATCTGCCTAATTTCAGATTATGAAATAGATGAGGACCAAGTGATTCAAGTTCTGAAAAATAATTTAGGAAAACAATTTGTCCCCAAAGAATTTCTGGTAGTTAAGCAAATACCTGAAATTGGAATTGGAAAACCAGACCGTGTCAAAGCCAGCCAGTTATTCCTAGATAAGCAAAGATAAGCAGATGAATATTTGGATTGTGGGCGCAAGGCCGCGCACGCTTGCTGCAGCAATTGCTCCGGTTTCAATCGGTACTGCGCTTATAAACACTGATAGCCAAAAAATAAATTGGCTCAATGCCCTTCTTGCCTTAGGTGTTGGTTTACTGCTTCAAATAGCGGTTAATTACTCAAATGATTACTCAGATGGAATTCGCGGAACAGATGATTCCCGAGTTGGGCCAGTACGTTTAGTCGCAAGTGGGTTAAAGAGTGCAAATCAAGTAAAACGAGCAGCCTTTGCTAGTTATTTTCTGGCTGCACTTTGTGGCTTGATCCTTTCTCTTAGAACCTCACCATTTCTAATTCTGGTTGGTGTAATCGCAATTATTGCGGGCTGGAATTACACCGGTGGAAAAAATCCATATGGCTACAGTGGCTTTGGTGAATTTTCAGTATTTGTTTTCTTCGGCTTAGTTGCAACTATGGGCTCGTATTTCGCGCAATCACAGAAAATTACTTGGCAATCGCTCTTGCTCGCGATTCCAATGGGTGCTTTATCTTGTTCGATTCTCGGCTTAAACAACTTGCGAGATCGCCCAAAGGATGAATTAGTTGGCAAGAAAACTTTAGCTGTCCGACTTGGTGACTCTGGAGCAAGAAAATTCTTAGTTGCATTGCTGCTATTTGCCTTCGCCGCTTCGCTCGCTTCCGTAACGATTTCACTTTGGGCCTTATTAGTCTTAGTAACTGTTCCTTTCTATATCGCTTTGATAAAGGGCATTACTGCTGGACTTAATGGTGGCGCGCTTATTCCCCTGCTGGGTAAGACGGGCGAGCTGCAAATGCTCACGGCACTGTTGATAACGTTCGCGCTATTCCTGACAAAGGCTTAAACTTCTCTTATGCGTTTATGGCTCACAGTCTTTTTACTCGGTTTATCTTTTTATGCTTTCTTTGATTGCGCTAGACGAGCTCAAGAAGAAGTTCGCAAATTACCTAAGTGGGCCTGGCTTGTAATCATTTTTCTTTTCTCGCCAGTGGGCGCACTCGCTTGGCTCTTTTTAGGTAAACCACGACGCAATCCTGGTCCTGGGCGTGGTGGTCGCGGAAAAATCATTCCACCAGATGACGATCCAGATTTCTTGCGCAAGCTCTGAAGCCGGCTAATTACCTAAAGCCCGCTATAAGTGTGCTTCCCAGTTCCCCAAATATTCACATACACATAATTAAACAAGAACGTTGATCCGGCGAATAAACATAACCAAGCAGCTTTGCGACCACGCCAGCCAACTGTTACGCGTGCATGTAAGTATGCAGCGTATGCAACCCAAGTAATAAATGCCCAAGTTTCTTTTGGATCCCATCCCCAATATCTTCCCCATGCTGCTTCCGCCCAGATTGCACCAGCGATGACAGCAAAAGTCCAAAGTGGGAATACCAAAGCAACGAGACGATATGAAAGTTGATCTAAGGCTTCCAAAGTTGGCAACTTAAGCGCCCAAACTGGTCGGCCACCATTCTCTTCGTATCGATCTAAAATTAAATATGTTGCTGCAATGCAATTTGCTAGAAGAAATACGCCACCAGAAATTATTGCGGCAGAAACGTGAATGACTAACCAGGTTGATTTCAGCGCTGGAACTAACGGTGCACTTGGGCGATAAAGAATTGTGATTGCAGTTCCAAGAGTCAATAGAACCGAGATTGCGACAGGCAATCCAAGCCATCTAATTTTATATTTCCAAAGGGCAAAAATATAAGCTCCGGTAAAGGCAAGTGCACCGGTTATGGAGAACTCGTACATATTTCCCCAAGGAACTCGATGGGCAGATAGGCCACGAAAAATCACTGCAACTAACAAACAAATGAAGGCTAGAACAATCATTACTGTTCCAAGATCGCCACTTCGCTTTGTTCTCGAGAAATCAAACTTGGTTTTCTCTTCCAAATTTCTAACGGAAAATGCAACTTCTATTGCGTGCGCAATAAATGCAACTGTAAAAAGAACCATCGCTGAATAAATTCCGTAGTTGGATAAGTATGCATAATTAGTTGAAGTCACAGCCCTATCCTTTCATCTCTTTAACAAGTGAAGCAATTTCATTTTCAAGTCCCGGAGCTGCATTCTTTGCAAGCCCTGCAACTTCAACACCAGATTTATTTGTATTCGCTTTAATCCAAATTCGACGAGACCTTGTGAAGAGCGACATCAATAAACCAAGAATTGCAAAAATAGAGCCAAGCAATGCGTATATCTTGCCTGGGTCGCTAACTATTTGCAGGTTGACCCAAGGTGTCCAACCTTCGAATGTGATTGAACCGTCACCAAAATTATGGGTCTCATTCAATTTTAAAGTTTTTAAACCGATTCGCTGCATATCGGTTGTATTTAACCGATAGATGGATTGTGGATTGCCGGAATCCAAACCAAGATCTCCGGTCCAGATAGAAAGAAGCAACCTAGGATCTAAAACTTCTGGATAACTAGAGAGCGCTCCGCCACCTTCGCTTCTGGAATAGGTAGGCGTGAATGATCCTATGAACCCGACTTGCGGTTGCATATCTGGAACTTTAATTGCACCGGTCGAAGTTAAATTTCCATCTTGCGGCAAGAATATAACTGCGCCCTGGTATTTAATCTCACCGCTCTTATCTCGAACTGTTACAAGAGGTGAATAACCATTCGCTTGTAAATAAACTTTAGTGCTGCCAAACGTTACTGGTGAATTGACTCGAACAATTCTTGACTCTTCTTTACTGCCAACTGGATTAGCCACATTTACCGTTAGTTTGTAATCACTTGGTGCGCCGGTACCTAGTTCATACGTAGCTTTGAAGTCAGTTGCGGTTATTGAAAATGGGTTTAGGTTCTTCTCGGATTGCAATTTTCCAAATGAAATAACGTCGTAAGAGGTAGGTGTATTAATAAATCTTTCTCCGACATTGATAATGGCATCGCCTTTCATGCCAAAGAGCGAACCAAGTGCAACGCCAACTAAAATGAGAATCAACGAGAGATGGAACATTAGATTTCCAGTTTCTCGCATGAAACCCTTCTCAGCAGAAATTGATTGTGCATCTCTCCTAATTCGAAAGTGCCGCTTTCTAAGCCAAGCTTCTGCGCTATCAAGGCTGCCAGTGGAAAGTTCGGCATGGAACTCCATACGGTTTAAGTTCTTCGGAGTCAGTGATGGCTTGGCTCTAGCGCCCTTTGCGTGCTCAAAGCTTCTTGGTAGTACGCATCCGATAAGCGATACAAACAAAAGAATATAAATAGAACTAAACCAGGGCGAGCTATAGACATCAAAAATTTGAAGTTGATCTAAGAATTTAGCAGTGCCGGGATTGCTCTTGAAATAATCACTAACTTTCAACGGATTTTGTGACCTTTGTGGGAATAAAGATCCTGGAATTGCCGCTACCCCCAACAGCAGCAACAAAATAAGAGCAGTTCGCATACTTGTAAGTTGTCGCCACAGCCAACGAAGTGATGAACGTGCATCTAGTTCAGTATTAGTGGTCACTTAAACCACCGGAGCAAAATCTGAAATAAAGCCACGAACCGAGTTCATTGCATCTGCCCATAATCCAGTAACTTGTAGTATCCCAATCAAAATTAAAAATATTCCACCAATTAAAGTTAAATAATTGCCATGTCTTGAAACAAACTTTCTCAAGCGATGTGATTTATCGAAGAAAACTCCCACAAGAATAAATGGAATGCCGAGTCCCATGCAATATGCAAAACTCAATATTGCGCCACGAAGCGCACTTGATTCTTGAAACGAGAGTGTCTGCACTGCGCCAAGTGTCGGCCCAATACATGGTGTCCAACCAACACCAAAGAGGAAACCAAGTATTGGTGCGCCAGCAAGTCCAGCACGAACCTTCCAAACTGGCTTAAATGATCGATAAAACTTCTGATTAAATAGAAAAACAACTCCCATTGCAATTGTTAAAAGTCCTAAAACGATTGAAATGATATTTGAATTATTTGAAATTATTGAACCTAAAGAACCGAATATTGCACCGTATGAAATAAATAGAATTGAGAATCCTAAAACAAAGAGGATTGAACCGAGTGCTGCCCGACCTCTACTTCTAACTTCAGTCATGCCTGCTGCATATGATAAATATCCAGGGACTAACGGGAGGACGCAAGGTGAAGCAAATGAAATTAATCCGGCAAATATTGCAACTGCTGATGCGATTAATAGATTCCCATCAAAGACAATATCAACGAAGAAATCAAACATTGATGTCACTTCCTGAAACTTTTTCTAATACATCTCTCATCGAAGAAACCGTAACCTGGCCACTAATTCTTGCCGCAACCCGGCCAGTTTTATCAATCACTATTGTGGTTGGAATTGCGTTAGCAGGAAGTGATCCTCGGAAACTTGAAATTACTGCATCGTCTATCAACGTTGGGTAAGTCAGCCTAAATCTTTTTACAAAGCTCTGTGCTGAACTTAAGTTATCTCTGGTTAAAATCCCGACGAATTGGATATCAGGATTTTTAATTGCGAATTCTTCAAGGGTTGGTGCTTCGGCCCGGCAAGGTGAGCACCAAGATGCCCACACATTAATAACCGTTATTTTTCCAGATTCAGAATTGAACTTTGCTCCATCAAGTGTTTCACCCGAAAGTTTTGGGGCAAGGGCTCTTTCTGACTCTTTAATTACAATTGCAGATCCGTCACCAGATATGTAAGCGTTCTCACTGTTGCTTGAAATCCCACCTGTGGAGCATGAAGTCAATGTAAATATTGCTGCAATTGCTAAAATTAATTTCATTTACTTGGTAGCAAATGTTTAGCAGGTTCAGAATATGAAACGCCGTTAATCATTCCTTCGTCATCCAAATGTAGAGACGTGACTGAAGCAAGTGTGCAGATTCGTTTTCTTGGGTCATGCAAAAGCCTGCGACCTTCTATAGCCGAACGTAGAATCCAAATTGGTAATTGGTGAGAAACAACAAGGGCATCTTTTCCATTTGCAGCATCGCGAGCCGCAAAAACTGCAGCAAGCATTCGTTCAATTTGTTCGGTGTATGGCTCGCCCCAGGAAGGTTTTGCCGGATTGCGAAGATGCCACCAAGAAGATGGGTGGCGAAGTACACCACTTCCTAATTCAAATTTTTTGCCTTCAAAAATATTTGCGGCTTCGATAAGGTTTTCATCAGTCGCAATTTTTAAATTATGTTTTGCGGCAATAGGAGCCGCTGTTTCTTGTGCCCGTTGCAGTGGGGATGCATGAATTGCACCTAGATCTAAATTCGAACTCCAGTCTGCAACTGTTTGTGCCATCTCTTGGCCACGAGTTGAAAGGCGCCAACCAGGTTGCCGTCCGTAAAGAATCTTTTCTGGATTCTCTACTTCCCCATGTCGCAATACGTGAATTGCTCGTGTCATGAGGTAATCATAACTTGAACGCTAAGGTTGGGTTATGACGAATCTTGGCAAACGAGTTGCCTTCTTTGATGTCGACAACACCATTATTCGTGGTTCCACGATCTTCTTTCTTGGCCGCGGCATGTATCAAAGAGGTTTCTTTAGTAAGCGCGATATTTCGGCCTTTGTTCTAGCAAATCTAAGATATCGCCTAACGGGTGCTGAGAATCCAGAAGAGATAGCAAAATTTCAAAATGCGGCAACTGATTTTATTGGTGGCCACGGAGTCAAAGAGATTGAAGCCATAGGTTCTGAAATTTATGATGAATTCGTCTCTCCTGCACTTTGGCAAGGAACAATTGAAATTGCGAATCAGCATTTAGCCAATGGTGAAGAAGTCTGGTTAGTCACCGCTGCCCCACAAGACATGGCTGTCTTGATTGCGAAAAGATTAGGTTTTACCGGTGCTCTTGGCTCTAAGGCGGAAGTTGTTGATGGAATTTACACCGGAAAAATGAATGGCCTGTTGTTGCATGGAAATCAGAAAGCGATTGCAATTAGAGAGTTAGCTGAAAAAAGTAATATTGATCTATCAAATTCTTATGCATATTCAGATAGCCATAACGACTTTCCACTTTTAACAGCCGTTGGAAATCCGGCAGCGATAAATCCAGATACCTTGCTGCAAATTCGGGCAATTAGAGATAACTGGCCAATTCATGATTTCCGGCGCGGCCGAGCATTTAAAGCGCTTTTCGGCCCAGTGCTTGCAAGGTTTGCCGCAGTATTAACTTTTCTCTCGCCTAGAAGATTGCGGTCAAGGTAGCGTCTAAAACTCGGTAAAGTAGGCCAGTTATGTCTGTTAATTCTTTTGCCGATGAATTGCGTGCCCGCAGCGATGAAGCGATTGCGCATCTTTTTGCAGTGCGCCCAGATTTACTCTCCCCAGTTCCAACGGATTTATCCGCACTATCAGCCCGCGCAAATTCCACGCCAAGTTTAATGCGGGCACTTGAAGGGCTAAACAAATTTCAATTAGAAGTTTTAACTTCTGCAAGCGTACTTACTGAACCATTTTCAAAATCAGAATTGCTCTCAGTTTCCACGCCAGAAGCCGGGGATGAGTTAATGCGCCTCTGGGCTGCAGCGCTTGTATATAAAGATGGTACAAAATTTCGGTTGCCTGGAAATCTTCGGCATCTAATTGGCGATGAGCCAGCGGGCTTGGGACCACAGTCACTAAAGAAAATAGATTTCAAGGCACTTAAAGATATTCCAAGCGATTCTGCTGCTGTTTTAGCGCGTTTAACTTGGGGACCACCGCGTGGGCAAGTTGGAAACATAAAGGCGCCTGGCAAGCCAATTGGTTGGTTGCTAGAACACGATTACTTAGCTGTGATGGATTCAAAAACAGTTGTCTTGCCACGTGAAGTAGGAATGCATTTACGCAATGGCAAAGTATTTAAAGAGTATTCACCAGTCGCCAAATCATTTACTGGGACTACACGTAAGCAGAAAGATATTGATCGCGCAGCAATTGCAAATATTTCTGACTTTCTTCGTTGGTGTGAAGAACTTGCACATCACTGGTCAGATGAGCCTCCAATCGCACTTCGCTCTGGCGGCCTAGGCATTAGAGACCTCAAACGTAGCGCTGAACATCTTGGTGTTGATGAGAACTGCGTCGCTTTTGTTGCCGAAGTTCTCTACCTTGGCGGATTAATTGTTATTGATACTGATGACCAAATTTTGCCAACCAATTCTTTTGATATTTGGATGTCTAGGTCCCTTGAAGAGCGTTGGAGTTCACTGGTCAATCTGTGGCTCGAAACTTCTCGTGTAAGTGGTTTAGTTGGTAAGGCAGGCGAAAAAAATATTGCACCACTTGGTCCAGAACTTGATCGTGCTGGGATCGCATCTATGCGCAAAGTGACCTTGAATATTTTGTCGGAAAATCTAGAGAATGATCCTGCAATTAAAAATCTGCAGGAAATTATCGCTTGGCAGATGCCACAGCGGTTCAATGCTGAATATATTGAATGGACTTTGCGCGAAGCAGAATGGTTGGGATTGACTGGCCAAGGCGCACTCTCTGAATTTGGAATTGCATTTCTAAATGGTTCCGATGATCTTGGAGTAGAACGCGCACTACCAAAACCCGTTGATCATATTTTAATTCAAGCAGATAACAGCGCTATCGCACCTGGGCCATTAACAGTAGAACTTGCAAACATGATTGGAACAATTGCAGATATTGAAAGCCGGGGCGGTGCTTCGGTTTATCGCTTCAGCGAGAGTTCTATTAGACGCGGTTTAGATCATGGTCAGACCGGAGAACAGATAAAAGATTTCCTAAAGAAAACATCAAAGACACCAGTCCCACAGCCACTTGAATATTTGATTAATGACGTTGCAAAGCGACATGGTCGACTTCGAGTTGGTATTGCTCAGGCTTATATTCGCTGCGAAGATGAAGGTTTGTTAACTCAAATATTGCATGACAAAAAATTAGAATCTCTTCGCTTCCGTAAATTAGCACCACAAGTTTTGGTATGTGATTTTGAGGCCGGTGATGTGATTGCAACTCTGCGCGAAGCAAATTATTTACCTGCTGCAGAAAATGCGAGCGGTATTTTGATTTCAGCTCCTGCTATTCGTCGCGCAAAATCTCGCCCTAGACCACCAAGAGTTCTCAGCGAAACATCTGCGCCAAGTGAAATTGTTATT
>Ga0209296_1002822_pt1 | contig 12135 bp, 4 predicted proteins | sample S_130206_EF_Meta_FD_187319 | JGI IMG/M metagenome (GOLD analysis project Ga0209296, IMG submission 187319) | Freshwater microbial communities from Lake Simoncouche, Canada to study carbon cycling - S_130206_EF_MetaG (SPAdes) (version 2) | ecosystem: Environmental > Aquatic > Freshwater > Lake ...
ATCTTCTCCCAAGTATTTTCCTTCCTTATTCATTTCGGCAAAGTAGTGATATGAATTATGATATTCTTTTTCGGTAATTGGATAGTTTGAATTATTCAATCCTGGAAAATACTTTAATTCACTATAATACCTATTTAGTTTCTCAAACACATTTCTATGAATTAATACAAATCCCATACCAATTCCACCAATCTTTACCAGATTTCCACATAACTTTACAGGATTATAAAGTTCATAACAGTGTCGTATTGGGAGTGTTTTCATAGGATAAGATGCAGACACAATTGATTTTTGATACGAATATAACTTCAACATATCTTCTGGTTGAAAGGCAACATCAGCATCCAGACAGAACAAATACTCAAACTCTGTATTATTCACAAAGAAGTTAGCAATTCTTGACCGTCCGTGAGTAATCAAAGACTCATTTGCCACAGTCATTATACCGTGGTCTATATTATTACGAACTAAAAGTTTACCAAGATTAAAGAGTGATGTTGTGGTTTTTTCATTCACCAATCCACCATAACAAGGTAATGATATAAGAATACTCATAAATTAAGAAGTTTTTTGTTTTCCTGCGATTTGTATTTCTATTGCGTATGGTGTGTTTGAGAATGCAAAGATTGATTGACCGATACCAATTCTCTTTGGTGCTTCACAAAGTTCAATTGAGGAGTTTCTTGGAATTACCATATTATATGCTAACCAAGAGAAGATTGTATCACTATTACCAATGCCTACAGAGACTGGATAATCACCACCAGGATAGATGATACCATCACTAATATTAGAAACTCTGATAGACTGAATGATTGATGGATAGACAATTCCAGTTGAATAATAAGCAACTGGAATTGTGGAGAGACCAGCAGTTACTGATGTAGTATTTGAAGAAATAGCAACAACAGTTCCAGTACCATTTTGGTAGGATGTGTCTGTTGATGACTGATAAACAACCGTAACTTGTAATGCACCGTCTTGTGGTGTAACGACTTCTGTAAATGACAATGCAGTGGCAACACCTACCGTTGCATTTACTGGTCTTGTAATTGGAATTGATACTACACCCGTACCGGCATAAGACGTTGTAATACCAGTATAAGAAGCACCTACATAAGTATTTGTTTGTATTCCTCCAGAAGCACCAGTATTTTGAACCAAATTACCTATGGCAATTGAGTTGAAAAATGATGCCGCTTGGTTAGTTACTGTTAGAACTGAACTACCAGAAGTATAAGTAATCGTATTTGTACTAGTTGTACCAATACCAGTACCTGCACCAGTAGATTGTAACACAATGCTGTCAAAAGCATTCAGAACCATCGGTTGTTTTAAGAGTTCAACAGCAGAACCCACAGGAACTGGAAGTCTGGATGAAATAAGAGATACTGGTGAGAACTGTAAAACACCTGTCGCACGACCACTCATCGGTTTACTGAGTGTAATATTATTTCCATCTACACTGGTTACATAAGTATTGAACTGGAATCCGGCAGTTGTACCAATACCTGTAGTTTCACCAATATTACCAGTACCAGTCACTGCCATACCAACAGTAATGCTACTGGCAGAACCTACGGTAAATGTATGAATACCTGGTCCACCACTTTGTCCAATACTGACTGAGATTGTTGCAGGAACTTTTCTTGCATTCATTACAAAACCAGCAGTGATTTCTGCATCACCATTGGATATATTTGTAACGTGAATTGAATGAACAAGATATTTAGTTGAACCAGAAGGAAGTGTTGTGATTTGAGATGTTGTTGTGCCGACACCAACAATATCTAATGTTCCTGTTGGTTGAACATAAAGAACATTATCAATTGCAGTATCAAACTTACCAGAACCACCAGCAGCAGCAGTTGCCCACTGAGTTCCTGTTACTGTTGATTGAAGAACCTGACCTGATGTTCCTGGAGAGTTTGTGGAATCTCTAAAAGCACCAGTGATTCTTGCATCACCTTGAACTTGTAAAGGATATGCTGGTAATGTGGTTCCAATGCCAACATTACCAGTTTCAGTAACTCTAAGTCTTTCTACATTATTGGTAGCAACTTTAACTGGATTTAATGTAATCGAACCTAATGTTAGACTACCATTAGAAGAAATGACATAGACACCATCGGGGTCATTAAATGGACCAACACCTGAAAATGTAGTGGAATTGACACCAAAATCTCCATAATAAGAAGTTCCACCAGTTCTATCATTGTTAACAATAATATCCGCAGAAGCAGTTGACCCAGAGTTTTTATTCTGTACGACTAATTGTGCATAACTGTTTACACTATGTGTAAAATCGGCAATGATATCAGTATCAGAGAAATTGAGTGCTCCTATACCTAAGAGACCATTTGTGCCACTCGAACTGGTTGGAGTACCTGATAGGTAAAGAACAGAATCATTTGCTGTTGCACTTGCCGTTAGGTCAAGTTGAGATGCAGTTACAATACCAGTAACTTGAATTCCATTAGAAGTAATTGTGACTCCAGAACCTACTGCAACACTTGTATCAACTGTTGCGGTTCCGTTTACAGTGAAGTTACTTGTAACTGTGGCAACACCAGTAATTAAAGCATTTCCTTGAACTGTAAGTGCTGATGTTGGAAGTGCGGTTCCAATACCAATATTACCAGTGGGTCCAGAATGTACATAAGTTTGTCTGGTTTGGTCAAAGACATAGACAACACCAGTACTTGTTGTTGCACCTATTTCATCAAAATAAGCACCAACAACGATTGTCTTACCATCATCACTTGTTGCTACTGAATATCCAAAGGAATCATTACCATCAACCGCAAGAGAACCAGTTAGAATTCCTACTTGATTAAATGAGTTTCCTTGACGATTAAACACATAAGCAATACCAGTACCTGTGGTTGCTCCAATTTCATCTTGATAAGCACCAACAACAATCGTTTTACCATCAGCACTTGTTGCTACTGACCATCCAAAGGCATCACTAGCATCAACAGCAAGAGAACCTGTAAGAATTCCTACTTGATTAAATGAGTTTCCTACACGGTCAAAAACATAGACAACTCCAGTACCTGCTGTTGCTCCAATTTCATCCTGTTGAGCACCAACAACAATAGTCTTACCATCAGCACTGGTTGCTACTGAATATCCAAAGGAATCACTATTATCATCAGCAAGAGAACCTGTAAGAATTCCTACTTGATTAAATGAGTTTCCTACACGGTCAAAGACATAAACAACACCAGTATTTGTAGTTGCTCCAATTTCATCTTGATAAGCACTAACAACAATCGTTTTACCATCAGCACTTGTTGCTACTGACTGTCCAAAGCCATCATCAATACTAACCGCAAGAGAACCAGTAAGAATTCCTACTTGATTAAATGAACTTCCCACACGGTCAAAGACATATGCAAGTCCATAATTTCCACTTCCAGAAAGTTCATCCTGTCGAGCACCAACAATAATAGTTTTACCATCGGCACTTGTTGCTACTGATTGTCCAAAGTTATCGGGATCAACCGCAAGAGAACCAGTTAGAATTCCTACTTGATTAAATGAACTTCCCACACGGTCAAAGACATATGCAAGTCCATAATTTCCACTTCCAGAAAGTTCATCCTGTCGAGCACCAACAACAATAGTCTTACCATCAGCACTTGTTGCTACTGAATAACCAAAGGTATCACTATTATCAACAGCAAGAGAACCAGTAAGAATTCCAACTTGATTAAATGAACTTCCTACACGGTCATAAACATAAACAACACCAGAAGCATTGTTTGCTCCAATTTCATCAAAATAAGCACCAACAACGATTGTCTTACCATCAGCACTTGTTGCTACTGAATAACCAAAGGTATCACTATTATCAACAGCAAGAGAACCAGTAAGAATTCCAACTTGATTGTAAGTAGAAATACCGGCAATACTTAATGCTGAATTGGAAATATCAGAAGCAGATGCATAGGATACTAAATGAGTACCAGATAGGTTTCTTAAGTCACTTCCACCACCTACAAATTCTGATGAAGTAGTTGTGGATGATACTGAAACTGTTCCTTGAACTTGTAGAGTAGATGTTGGATTTGTGGTTCCAATACCAACTGATTGACTGAAGTATCCACCACCAGTAACTTGGAGTGGTTGTGATGCTGTTCCTGTTGATGTTTCTGAACCAATGAATACGGGTCCATTAGAGAAGGTAGAAATACCAGAAACACTCAATGCGGTTCCTACTAAGTTAGTACCACTTATAGAACCTCCAGTAAATTCTCCATAAACACCACTAAAGATTCTATTAGCAGTTACTATTCCAGTAAAGTATCCATTCCCATCAACCCAAAGTTTTGATGTTGGATTTGTAGTTCCTATACCAAGATTACCAGCACCAGTAAGTATCATCTTATTGGTGACATTTGCACTTGTTGCTACTTGCTCAAAAGTGCCAAGAGTACCTGTATCAATAGTATCAAATCTAAGTTCTGCTGCTACTAAACGAATCCTATCTGGGCCACTGGCATTGTCAATATCATTTCCTTTAAAAAATAAAAGTTCACTTGATTCAAAAGTATTATATAATCTTTCACCAATAAAGGTGTGAGTATAAAGTGTTTGGTCGTCGAGATTAGTTCCTCTAAAAGCAATATAGTTTGATGTAGTGGAAATACCAACTCTTATATTACCATCAACTTGTGTGTCACCAAAAACTTGTAGTTTTGCTTGGGGGTTTGTGGTTCCAATTCCAATATTATCACTTTCATTGATAATAAATCTTGGAGTTACAGTAGAACTATCAAATACAGTAGTTCCGACAGGAGCAGTTGTTGTTGAAGTTGGATTAGATACAACAATTGCTTGAATACTTTGAGTAATATTATAAACTAACTTTGTGAAAACAGATGCTTGGTGTTGTGCCCAGATTTGTATAGTACTGTTTGTAGAAATACCTACAATTCTTACATCACTTCTAATAGAACCATAAGAAATATACTTATAATCAAATGTACCTCTGTTTGAAAAACTGATGTCAAAGGGTGTTTGATTATCATTTATCCAAGCACCAAGAGTTCCTTCAATTCTTAAATGGTCAAATGTATTTCCACCACCACCTGCAGGAAGAGTTGCTAATAGATAATATGTTGTACTTCCAGGGGCACTTAATCTCCATCCATTTCCAAACAAAGAATTTGTAAAGTCTGTTGCAATTCCTGTTCCAGGATCTTTTCTTACATTAAGACCAGAAGAAGTTACAATGCCACTAAAAGTCGCATCACCAATTACCGAAAGTTTTGATGATGGGTTTGTAGAACCAATACCAAGATTACCACCAATATACGCTCCATTGGTTCCTAAAACTTGTAGTGGTTGTGATACTGTTCCTGTTGAACTTCCTCCACCAATTAGTAATGGTCCCGCAAAGGTTGCAATTCCAATACTACTAAGATTTCTATTTTGATCAACAACGACTGTATCTGTGACTTTATATGCCATTAATGCTCACAGAAATTCTTATACTATTTAGGTGATATAAACGTTTATATCACCTAAACTGATTTTTAATTTATCAAGTATTCTTTGGTTTTCTTGTTGTTTTTTTAGCAGTAATTTGCTTCAATTCATCAATTTGTTTTTGCTGATCTTTGACACATTCAATCAAAAGACCAATCAAACCATTATAGTTTACAGTCTTTGGATCAGTATCACTTACCAGTTCTGGAAGAACTGTTTCAATTTCTTGAGCGACAACTCCCATAGTTGCTTTGCCAGTTTCTTTCCAGTTGAAACTTACTCCACTAATCTGAAGAACTTTTTCAATTGGATTTGCGATTGGTTGAATATTAGTCTTCAGTTTTCTATCAGAAGTTGAGTTAAAGTCACCAGCAGTTACGATTCCACTAACTCTAATATCACCAATAATATCAAGTCTTGATGTTGGAGTAAGAGAACCAATACCCAAACAATTACTTGATGTATTATAAACAAGAGCAGTTGCATCAACGTATTGTGCAGTTGTAGTAGCATTAGCACCAGCAGCAAGTAATGGATATCTAATTCCAGTATCATCTTGAGAAACATTAATACCACTAATTGCTCCAGTAGAAGTTACTGCTTGCCAAGTAACACTACCACCAGCACCTACAGTTAAAACTTGATTAAGGCTGCCAAGTGCATTAGTACTATCATAAAGACCGGCACGAAGTCTTATTTCACCATTAACATCAAGATTTCTTGTTGGATTAGTGGTTCCAATTCCAAGACTTCCATTACCACTTGGAATAAATGTTAATCCACTAGTATCAACATTTAATGTAGTAACTGAACCAGATGATGCAGATGTAAATGCTAGATTTAGTGGTGTTGTTGTTGCTGTGTCATTAACAATATTTATTCCACTAATTGCTCCAATAGAGGAAGCATTTAATGTTGCCCAAGTAACTCCAGCACCACTAGGACCAGCAGTTAAAATTTGATTAGAAGTACCAGTTGCATTATTATTATCAGTAATAGAAGTGCGGAATCTAACACTTCCATTAACGTCTAATGGTGTTTGTGGGTTTGTGGTTCCAATACCAACAGAACCAGAAATATAAGCACCACGAGTTGCACCTGAAGAACCAACTTGAAGTGCTTGGTTTGCAGTTCCTGTAGAAGTTGCTGCTCCAATTAATACTGGACCATTAGAGAATGTAGAAATACCAGTTACTGAAAGGTCATCAAATTGGTTAGGAGCAAATGCAAGTTCTCTTTCAAGTGTTGCTTTTGTTGTCGCATCAATTGTTGCAATACCAGCAAGTCTAATCTGACTACTTACAGTAGAAAGAACTGTAGTAGCACCAACATTAAAGGTTGCAGCAGTATTAATACCACTAGAGTTGATATTGGTATTAGTAATATTTGTAGCATTAAGTGTTGGTAATATACCAACAGAAGTTAATGAAGAGTTTACAACTCCAGAACCTAATGTAGTTGAGTTAAGTACAGAAGTACCATTAATCTCATAATCACTGCTTGATGATGCATTAAATCCATTAGTAGCAGTTACAATGCCAGATGCATTGATATTAGTAACTGCAGTAATATTTCTTGCTCTAATATCTGTTGCGTCAAGATAAGTATCATAAACAGTAAATCCAGCACCAACAGTTAAACGACTTCCATTTTGAAGTGTTGCTGTATTACCAATAGAAACACCATAGTTGAATACCCAAGCATCAGTACCCATACCAGAGTAATTATTCTGCCTAACCCACATAATTTGCTTATATGTGGAAGGATCTGTATTGACTCCTGCCTGTGGTGGAATATTCAGGAATGGTGTTCCTTCAGTAGATGCAATAGCAATACCACCGTGATTTGCTGTTGTATCGGTCGAAACATCATCACCAAGAGCATTGGTGGTAATGCCAAGAGTAATATCTCTATCAGTAATTCTTAACTGTTGAGCACTTAAGACGAAAGAAGTACCAGAAACACTAACGTTTCCAGAAACACTTAAGTTACCAGTAATAGTAAGTCCACTTGACTGGGTAACAACGCTACCAGGAGCTTGACCAGTTAAATTATTTGCAATCTGATAAAAAGAACCTGGTTGTGAATTTAAATATTGAGCATTTAAGTTTGATACTAATGTTGAAGAAGCAACAGAAATTGGTGCAGTTCCTTGTGCTGCGTTGGAAACAAGTTGAGAAGCAGATGCAATACCACTAAAGTAACCAGCACCTTCTACCCAAAGTTTTTGTAATGGATTTGTTGTTCCAATACCAACAGATCCAGAAATATAAGCACCATTTGGAGAAGCACTCGAACCAACTTGTAATGCTTGTCCTGCCGTATTCGTAGTAGTTGCGGATCCTGCAAGAATTGTGGAAATCGTCGCAACACCAGCATTTACAATATTTCTGGCATCATCAATAATAGTTCCACCAGATTGAAGCTTATAAGCCATATTGGTAATCCTCTAATAAGTAAGTACTTATGTTTCTTTTATTTATATACAATTAAATCTTGATTTAAGATCTTCTATTTCTTGTTTTAATTCTTTAATGGACTCAACTAAGACACCAATGAGACCGTTATAATTTACAGTTTTGTGATCTCCACCATTAACTAATTCTGGAAAAACTTTCTCAACATCTTGAGCGATAATACCACCAGATTTGGCATTATTTTCTATCCAATTAAAAGATACTCCATTTATATGAACGATTTTTTCCAATGTATTTTCAAATGGTTTAATATTAGTCTTAAGTCTAATATCAGATGCAGAATTTATATCAGTAGCAGTCAAGATGCCAGAAATATAAGTATCACCAATTACTGTAAGTTTTGATGTTGGATTTGTGGTTCCAATACCTAAATTGCCCGATGTATCAATTCTTACTGTTTCTTCCCAAGAAAATGCTCCAGTTCTTCTACCAAAAACAAAATTGGATGGTCCGTTTTGTACATCTCCTGCAACAGCACCAAAGAAAGCATTTGTTACATTATCATCATTATAAGCATAAATGCTAATTAAGGCAGCACTTCTACCAAAAAGAGTGCTTCCAATACCAACTCTTTGCGATGCTCTAGTATTTCCAAGTTCAATAACAGTTCCTGCTGGAGTATAAGGTTTATAAGTTCCTATTGTTCCAGTATATGTTTCAGATGTTGTTTGTATGTTAATGACATTGGTTGCATCTGGATAATTTGATGCTCTAATATCAACGAGAGCATTTCCAGTTCTTCCAACAGTTCCACCAATTTGAACAGATGTAAATGGATTAGATAATGCGTATGTATATCCAGGAGCAGTAGCACCAACTCCCAACCCAGTACCAAAAACAAAAGTAGAACCAGAAGAAACTCTAATATCTCCAGATATATCTAATTTTACTTGTGGATTTGTGGTTCCAATGCCAATATTACCACTTGAAGTTATAGCAACTCTTACGTCATTTGATGGTGCAGTTCTTATATTTACATTATTCCAAGCACCACCACCTATTCTCAAATCAGTATTATTTTCTACAATTGCAAAAGTTCTTGGAGTTGAATCATTTGGTCTTAAAATACTAAATCCACTTTGAAGTGTTGTTGCTGAAGATCCATCTCCTGCGGTTAATCCTCCAAAAACTTGTAGGGTGTTGACTGGATTTGTGGTTCCTATACCAACAGAACCAGAAACATAAGCACCACCAGTTACTTGAAGTCTTTGTGATGCGGTTCCTGTTGAAGTTCCACCACCAATCAATACTGGACCATTAGTAACTGTTACAATTCCAGAAGCATTAATATTTCTTACATTGATGTCTAAGGCATCAATATTTCCTGCAGTGATAATTCCAGAAAAATAAGAATTGCCATTTACCCATAATCTTGACGTTGGATTTGTGGTTCCAATTCCAAGATTGCCACCAGAAGATCCATATCCAATTAATACTGGACCAGTAGCAAATGTAGAAATTCCACCGACATAAAGTTCACCAAGAGAAATTTTTACACCTACTAAAGTATCAGCAACATAAAAATTAGATGCAGTTACAACACCAGCAAAATATCCGTCTCCATTTACCCAAAGTTTAGATGACGGATTTGTAGATCCAATACCAAGATTTCCACCAAGTAATAATGGTCCATTAGCAAACGTAGAAATACCAGAGACATAAAGAGTAGAAAGAGATCCACCAGAACCAACTACATTATTCCCAACATAAAAATTAGATGCAGTTACAACACCAGTAAAATGTCCATCACCTTCTACCCAAAGTTTTGATGTTGGATTTGCCGTTCCAATTCCAGTATTACCAGATACCGTTAGATTATCATCAACATTAGTTGTTCCGCTGGTAGAATTTAATTCTAAATTTCCTGAGGTACTTTTAATTAAATTTGGAGAAGTTACTCCAATTTCAATATCATCGGCAGATACACCAGCATTAAATGTACCTTTTCCAAGAAAGTGAGCATCTTTCCAACGATTTACTGCTCCCCCAATTTGCTGCCTACCAATATCATAAACACCATCACCATCCGGATTTAAATTTGAAGAGATTCTTCCGGGAATATTAATTAGATTAGAACTATTAGCACCAAGATTTACATTACCACGAACGTCCAAGTCATACTGAGCACCAAAAACTGTAGAACCAATACCTACACGACCGATTACTTCTACTACCTGAGTTCCTTCACTATAAGAAGATAAACCTACTTGGAGCTTTCTTTGTCTGCCACTGACGTACTTATCCATTTTTTAGTTAAGAGTTTCCAAGATGCTTGCTATGAACTTAATATCAGTACTACTACTTGCAGAAAATCTAAGAACATCACTTGATTCAAGAACTAATTTTCCTGCCAACAAATTTGCAGTATCATTTCCAGAGATAGGATAAGATAAAACAATTTCAGTTGTAACCGCAATTCCAGTTCTTTTATTGGTTCTTTGATGTGCGAATGAAACTGTTTGAGTTTGCCCTCCAATATTCGTTGCCTGTGCTAGAAGTACAACTCCAGTATATCCAACTGGGGCAGTATAAATGCCGACATTATTAGTCTTACCAACAGCAGTAACCGTCTTGAATACATTAAGTGCTAATGCCATTATTTAATCTCCTCCTAGTGCTAGAATAAATGGGGTAATGGTAGAAAATAAACTCTTAGAATAAAATGTACCAGAGATAGTACCAGTCTGTTGATTAATTACAACACCATCACCAATTCTAAAGTTTCCTGATTGGTCAGTACTCGTAAATACAATTAATCCACCATTACGAACATCAGTTTCATTTTCTTGAATAGGAACTCCACCAGTTGCAGGAAGAGCAGTTGCAATTTCAGTACCAGACCCAATATATTCCAAAGAATGCCCCGATGCCAAAACACGACTCTGTTTAAAAAATGGCACCTGTGTTCCAATTCCAACATCATAAGGAACATTATCATTTACCGTAATGGTACAAATACCGGCAGAAATTGGAGTAGAACTTAAAATTGAATAATAAGTTGGAACCATTACAGGAACCGCTACTGCTGTATTTATTCCAACTTCAGGACCAGTTAATGTAACTGTTGGAGTAAAAGTATATCCTCTACCACTAGAAACCATATCAATTGCAACAACCGCCCCACCTTCAACTTCGGCAACTGCCTGTGCCGTAACTCCAAAATTAGTTTCTGGATCGGATATCGTAATTTCCGGAGAAATAGAATATCCAGATCCACCAATACTTACCAATATTTTTTCTACAGTATAATAAAGTTTGTTAAAATATATGACCTGACCATCAAAGGGTCTTATGACATTAATTTTTGCCGTGCCGGTATTGGGAATATAAGTATGAGGTAATGTAGAAACTCCAACATTCGCAGTAAATACGGTGCTTGCTACCGAAACTGCTGGAAGATTTAATTTACTTGTTGCAACTCCAACAGAACTAGAAGTTACAGAACCAACAAGATTCTCAATAAAAGTTTGGACGTTAGCACAAGATGCAGGATCAGTATTTGTAGGATCTCCTTGAAGAGTTAAATTCTTATTGTTTAATTGATTTGTAATTGCACTTTTAGCATAATCCCTAACTGCATTAAATGCTGTAATAGATTCAGAAACTTCTCCAGTGAGACCATTATTCAAAGGATTGCCATTGGAATCAAAATATTGTTCAATGAAATTTCTAATATTTTGATTTGTGTAATCTCTCACATCCAAAGAAACTGCATCGATCAAATATCCAATGTCCCTATAGCACTTACTTCCTCCAGTAGTAAACGTTCCGTAATTATCAGAACTAGAAATACTTATCAAACTGCCAGCACCAATAACTGTCGTAACAATACCGACTAGATTATCAATATTAGATTGAACATCAGAACATGCCAAAGGATCAGTATTTGCATAAACAGTACCTCCACCATTATAAGTAGAAGTTCCCGTTGAAATTGTTAAATCAGAATAAGCAGCACCTACAAGAGAGTTTGTAATTGCCTGTTTCATTAAATTTCTTGACTGATTAAAAGCATAAATGGATTCATTTACTTCACCAACTAATCCATTACTAATTGGAGTTCCATTTGCATTAAAATATTGTCTTACAAATTCCCTAACATAATGATTGCCTCCGGTAAAAACATCTGTGGAAACTGCATCAATAAAATATCCAATATCTC
>Ga0209296_1002823_pt1 | contig 12134 bp, 12 predicted proteins | sample S_130206_EF_Meta_FD_187319 | JGI IMG/M metagenome (GOLD analysis project Ga0209296, IMG submission 187319) | Freshwater microbial communities from Lake Simoncouche, Canada to study carbon cycling - S_130206_EF_MetaG (SPAdes) (version 2) | ecosystem: Environmental > Aquatic > Freshwater > Lake ...
CATAGACGATGTCATCAGCCCTAATACGCCCGCTCATGTTCCTACCTTATCTACGCTCTGATTGTGCTTGCGAGAGATGGGCATGCAGCGCATATGCGCCGGGGTCGGTCAGGCTGGCAATTTGGTCAATCACGATACGCAAGCGCTCCGCATCATTTGTCGCCTGCTTCCAGTCATCTTTAAAGATGGGGTCGAGCTCCCTCGGAGCTGCGTCAAAGAGCATCTGCACCAAGTCATGAATAACTACTTGTTGTTTTGCATAGCGCTCTTGTGATGCGGCAGCGCTAATCAAGTAATGACCAGCAACGGCCTTCAGGAAATCAACCTCAACTTTTGCATCGCGAGGTATTTCAAGATTAGCGCTATAACGAGTTAGCGGGCCATCACCGTGAACTTTTCGGGTTTCAAGTTCAGCGGCCAGAACAAAGCGGCCAATCAGTTGTGAGGTCGTGTCCTTTAAGCGAGCAAGTGCGCGGTGCGTGCGATCAAAGTCATTTGGCCAGCAACTTAGTTCTTGTAGGCGGGTAAGTGCCGCTGCTGCTTCCGCCTTGGTGGCATCACTGCCATAGTTCTCGCTCATCTGGTTATATAAAGTATCGAAATCATTATCAAAATTCTTCACCTGAACTTGTCCGGCAAAGATGGCATCTTCTAAATCGTGCACGGAGTATGCACAATCATCAGACCAATCCATGATCTGCGCTTCGATACATTTGCGCCCAGCAGGTGCACCTGCTCGCACCCAGGCGAAGATTTCAGTGTCATCGCCGTACACGCCAAACTTGCGAGCATTTTCTGCTCTCGTCCACGGATATTTCGTTGCCGCATCAAGTGATGCTCGAGTCAGATTAAGTCCGAGACTTTTGCCGTCAAGTGAAACAGTCTTTGCTTCAATGCGCGTGAGTAACCTAAAACTCTGAGCATTTCCTTCAAAGCCGCCACATGGCTGCGCCGCTTCGGCCAGCGCTTCTTCACCATTGTGGCCAAAAGGTGGATGTCCCATATCGTGTGACAAACATGCAGTCTCAAGTAGATCAGGGTCAGCACCCAGTGACTCTCCTAGTTCGCGACCAATCTGTGCGCACTCAAGTGAGTGAGATAAACGAGTGCGTTGAAAATCATTCTCCCAAGGCACTGCAACCTGTGTTTTGGCAGCTAGTCGTCGAAGTGCGGCAGAGTGAATTACGCGAGCACGATCGCGCATGAATTCAGTGCGACCAGGGCGCTTTGCCGGCTCATCAAGAAATCTCTCTTGATCGCCAGCGCTATAAGCCTTAGGCGATTGGGTCATACACATACCTTACAAGTTGGCTGTTAGTCAGGTGATCGCTGATATGAATGCCTCGTCTACCTAGCGTGATGTATGCCAAATATGCACCAGCTTCACGAATCAAATATCGATACCGTGACTTCTCAAGGGTATTTGGCCCACTTCTCGTTGGTGAGCATGTTGCAGTTGCGCCTAAATCTTTTGCCATCGTGATGGTGCGCTGGCAGTGATAAGCATCAGTTGCAATGATGACGTTATATAACTTTCGACTCTTCATCTCATTGATATATGCCTGAGTCTGGGAAAAGGTATCTCGTCCAATCGGAATTGAAATGACTTTATTTTTCGCCACTCCATTTCTGGTCAACCAATATTTTCCAGCAGCAGCTTCAGTTGTGCGATCACCTGGTGCACCTGCTCCCACGGTAATAATCAGCGGTGCATAACCTGCATCCTTCATGCGCTTGGCCTCAATCAGACGTGCAAGTAAAACCTCACCTGGTGCGCCATCTAACTGCGCAGCCCCGGGCACGACAATGACCTCTGCCGTAGATCGAAAGGTTGGGTGCTTGGCAGAGTTCCAGGTAACAAAGAGTGCGTAGGTAGGAATAATGACAACTACCGCCAGCACCAAAGAAATTACTCGTCTGATTAACTTAAACATTAGCCACCAGAGAACATATCTTCGGCATCGAGATGAATCATTTCATCAGGATCATTGAGCCATCCATCTGGAAGCGTTGGGGCTCGACCGCTACTTGTGCGACCTCGTGGCTTATCACCGATTTCAACGGGATAGGGCTGATCATCTAATTGATTCAGTAGTGAACGAAGTTCATTTAGCGAAGCCACCATTCCAAATTGACGGCGCAGCTCTGATGGAACACTGAATCCCTTGAGATACCAGGCCATATGTTTACGTAGGTCGCGGCAACCGCGATCTTCAGATTCAAAGTATTCGACGATGAGTTCGCCATGGCGATACATCACTTCCCGCACCTCATGCAGTGTCGGCAATACCCGGCTACTTTCACCGTTAAATGCGGCAACTAAATCCGCAAAGAGCCATGGGCGACCTAGGCATCCTCGCCCCACAACAACTCCAGCACAACCGCTTTGGCGAACCATCTCTAGGCCATCGGCGCCAGACCAGATATCACCGTTTCCTAACACCGGAACACCAGTTGGTTTTAAATGTTCCACCAGTTGAGCAATGGCAGACCAATCAGATTTACCTTCATACATTTGCGCAGCCGTGCGCGCATGCAGTGCAACCCAGGCAACTCCTAAGTCGGCGGCCGACTTTGCCGCCTCTAAATATGTGTGGTGATCTGAATCAATTCCAATACGCATTTTGACGGTGACCGGAATTCCATAAGGCTTGGCACTTTCAACTGCAGCTTTCACAATTTCCCGGAAAAGATTTCGTTTAAAGGGAAGGGCTGCTCCCCCACCTTTGCGAGTGACTTTCGGAACCGGGCAACCAAAGTTCATATCAATATGGTCAGCTAGATTCTCGCGCCCAATCATCTTTACCGCTTCTGCCATATGGTGCGGATCAACGCTATAAAGCTGCACCGATCGTGGCCACTCACCGGCACCTGGTTCAATCATGCGCAGCGTTTCCGGAATACGTTCTAGTAAAGCCCGCGCGGTCACCATCTCCGAGACAAATAAACCGGCACCTTGTTCGCGGCAAAGCATGCGAAATGGGGCATTGGTAATTCCCGCCATCGGTGCCAGAACTACTGGCGGATCAATTAAATGAACTCCATCTTTAAGAGGGAGTTGCAGCGGCGCTAGCAGCCGAGTAGACGTGGTGCTAGCCATGCTTGAACTTGATCGAGTGCAATTCGTTCTTGCCCCATGGTGTCGCGATCGCGAATGGTGACCGCTTGATCTTCCAGTGTTTCGAAGTCAATGGTGATGCAGTATGGCGTACCGATTTCATCTTGGCGACGATAGCGGCGACCGATAGCACCTGAATCATCGAAATCAATATTCCAGTTCTTACGTAGCTCTGCCGCTAAATCACGGGCTTTAGGTGACAAATCCGCGTTACGAGAAAGCGGCAGTACTGCCGCCTTTACTGGTGCAATGCGATGGTCAAATTTCATCACCGCCCGCTTTTCCATCTCACCTTTGGCATTTGGTGCTTCATCTTCAGTGAATGCATCCATCATAAATGTGAGCGCGCAACGATCAACACCTGCTGCAGGTTCAATCACAAATGGTGTCCAGCGCTCATTCTTCTCTTGATCAAAGTAGGACAAATCTTTTCCAGATGCTGCTGAGTGCGCCTTAAGATCGAAATCTGTGCGGTTTGCGATTCCTTCCAGCTCGCCCCACTCGGTTCCGTTAAATTCAAATTTGTATTCAATATCTGTTGTGCCCTTGGAGTAATGAGAGAGCTTCTCTTTTGGATGCTCAAATAGGCGTAGACGTTCTGGATTAATTCCTAGATCCTTATACCAATTAAGGCGAGTTTCAATCCAGTATTTATGCCACTCTTCATCAGTACCCGGAACTACGAAGAACTCCATCTCCATCTGCTCGAATTCACGAGTACGGAAGATGAAGTTGCCGGGGGTAATTTCATTACGGAAAGATTTACCAATCTGGCCAATCCCAAAAGGTGGCTTCTTGCGTGATGTTGTCATCACATTATCAAAGTTGATAAAGATTCCTTGGGCTGTCTCAGGTCGCAAATAGGCAAGACCTGTCTCATCTTCTACTGGACCTAAGAATGTTTTAAGCAAGCCTGAAAATTGCTTAGGAGTTGTGAATTGTCCTTTATTTCCGCAGGCGGGACAGTTCATATCGGCAAGTGAGTCGAGCTTCTTCTTATGCTTGGCTTCATACTGCTCTTCTAAATGATCTGCGCGATAACGCTTATGGCAAGCGGTGCACTCTGTGAGCGGATCGCTAAATGTTGCGACGTGTCCTGATGCTTCCCAGACTTCACGTGCCAGGATTACGGAAGAATCAAGTCCGACCACATCTTCGCGGCCCATGACCATCGACTTCCACCATTGGCGCTTAACGTTGTTCTTTACTTCAACTCCGAGTGGGCCGTAATCCCAAGAGGCGCGAAGTCCGCCATAAATTTCAGATGAGGGAAATACAAATCCACGACGCTTTGATAGCGAAACAATATTTTCTAAACGGTCTACGGCCATTTCAAATCTCCATCCGGCTGGCTGTCGGCGAATAACAACGGTCGTTGCAATCGTGGCACTAGTTTATCTGGAACGCCCCTGGTTCATCAATTGCACGTGCCAATAGTGGAATTGCTTCAAGTTTTGTGCGCATTGCACTGAGTGCTCGGCGATAGGAGCCAACATTTTCCCAACGCGTGACCAGGGCCCAGAGATGAGTCTCATCGAGATTCTGGCCATACTCACCATCGATAAAACCGACACAGGATGCAAGGGCTTCATAGGCGGTGCGAATATCTTTTTCAAAGGCTGCACTCTCAGCAAGCTGCACTTCAAAGCGGGCAATGGCGATCATGCGATAAGAGTAATGCCGGTATCCTTGGGCTTATGAACATGGCCATCGTCTTTGCAGCTATCACCGTGCTGGCAACGACCTTCGGTGGTTATGTCGCCCTGAAATCATCAGATCGTTTCCACCTAGTCCTTGGTCTCTCAGCCGGACTATTGCTAGGTCTAGTCGGCTTTGATTTGTTGCCGGAAGTATTTGAGATGAATACATCTTCAATCGGCGGGGTCCGCACCGTCTCACTTGCCATTCTCATCGGATTCTTATCACTACACATCATTGAGGGAATCTTTGGTGGCCACGAACCTGCCGAATCTGATTACGGCCATGATCATGAACATCACAACATCGCAGGCTCACTCGGCGCACTTGCCATGGGTGGCCATGTATTCCTAGATGGTGTCGGTCTTGGTGTTGCATTTAAAGTCAGTAACTCACTTGGCTACGCCGTCTTTATCGCGGTTCTTGTACACGCATTTAGCGATGGACTTAATACCGTCTCACTCATTGTAAAGAGCGGAAATTGGAGCAAGCGAAGTTATAGCTTGCTGGCAGTCGATGCTATTGCTCGAATTGGCGGCGCAAGTGTTGGCACCTATCTTGTTCTCAATGACTCTCTGCTTGCACTCTACTTGGCACTCTTTACCGGATTTGTTATCTACCTAGCAACATCACACATCTTGCCTGAAGCGCACTCACGTCACTCATCACGCTGGACATTTTTTGCAACAATCTGTGGAGTGCTCATTATGTGGGGCGTTGTAGCAAGCCTCTAACTCTCGAATAAAAATAAAAGTTCCTCACCGGATATGAATCCGATGAGGAACCTCTTTATTCTGTCCCGATATAGGAAGTTACTTGTTAAGCAACAGGCTTGTGAATGTCAAGGTTTGCCTTGACGACATGGACCTTAAAGCTCCATAGATTTGCCGAGCGCGGATCAATCACAAGTTCAACCCAGTGATTGGCTCCTGAACCGAATGTCTGAACTCGGGTGAAGTTTTCAACAAGTGAACCTTTATCCTTTTCAATGAGCTTGCCCGCTGTTTCATTCATAGGCATGTCAAGTTGGTACCAGTGCTCATCGCCATTTTGAAGAAGTACTGGCTTTCCAAACTTAATTGTGTTTGTCAAAAGCGCTTGCTTAGTCGCTGCGTATGCAGCTGTGTTTTCGTTATTCGGAGTAGTGAGGTCACGCAGGTAGCCTTCCCAATCCATATTTGCCTGGATGAGAACAATTACACCGGCAGAATCATCTGTCTTTGCCTGTTCAAAGCCCTTATTTATCCACGCAATATTTGCTGCATCGCGAGCCTTGTATTCAACGTCATCACCATCTGTTGCCTTGTCGTTGTATGTCTTGAACGCTGGTGTTGCAACTGCTGAGTTATTAGCAGATCCCGGAACGTGAGGAATGATGTATGTAATTCCCTTATAAGAGAACATTTGAAGTTCTGGATAAGTGGCATCGTGCATTACGTTAATGCGAGACAAAGCCCCACCAAGTGAGATGTAAGACCCATCAGCTTTCTGGAAGAAAGTAGAACGCACGAGCGCCAAGCGGTTTGCCGGATCAAATGCACCCTTTACGGCGCGATCGCAATCTACCCACTCGTTATCACCAATTGTATAGAAAATTGGCTTCTTGAACTTGTCAAAGAAATCAGTCTTGATACGTGTGTAGGCAGCGTCTTCACACTTGTCACCCTTACCGCTCATTGTGTCGCCGTCGAAAAGTGTGAAATTGATGAGCTCATTTGAGTTAATGTCATTGATGACATTTGGAGTCTGAGTCTGGCCTTTGACGTCATATGGCATATCGCCAATGAGTGCGATGCTGTATTTTAATGCCTGAGCAGCGTTTGCCTCAGTGCGTACAGCAATAGATGAACCAGCGAGAACGGCGCCAATAAGAACTACTGCTGCCGCGCGCTTTACTACTTTGGAAGTTAATGAGATTGTCATGGAGGGAGAGTGCACTTCTGAAGTTAAATCGAGAAAGACTAACTAGGTAAAACACATGAACTCTAAGCCAACTAAGCACTTCCAAATCTGCGTTCACGACCCGAGTAAATCTCAATCGCCTTCCACAGTAACTCTGGCGTCATATCTGGCCATAAGACATCCATAAATACCAGCTCGGCATAAGAAGATTGCCACGGCAAGAAGTTGCTGGTGCGCTGTTCTCCAGATGAGCGCAGGAACATATCGACATCCCGCATCTTTGGTGAGTACAGATACTTCTCTAGCGTCTTCTCATTGATGGAGTCAGCTTTAACTTTTCCACGTTTCACATCGCGCGCCAACTCTGTTGCGGCATCAACAATCTCAGCTCGGCCGCCGTAATTAACGCACATATTAAGCGTCAATTTCTTATTCTTCTTTGTTAACTCCTGCGCCTCCTCCAACTCCGAAATCACTGATTTCCACAAACGCTGCGGGCGTCCGAGCCATTGAATCTTGACTCCCATCTCATTCAAACTATCGCGGCGGGACCGTAACATCTCGCGGCTATAGCCCATCAAGAACTTCACCTCTTCCGGGCTGCGCTTCCAATTTTCGGTGGAGAATGCATATGCGCTGATCTCTTTCACGCCAAAACCAATTGCAGCTTCTACTAAATCAAAGAGGACTTTTTCACCAGCTTGATGCCCGGCAGTTCTTGGCAATCCACGTTCTTTTGCCCAACGACCATTTCCATCCATCACGATTGCGATGTGTTGGGGAATATCAATCTTCTTGCTCATGAATATCTAATCAAGCCCTCTCAACCATCGGCAGACTTCGCAGTCCACGTTCAAGGTGCCATTGTAGGTAAGCGGTAACCAAACCACTAGCCTCTCGGCGATGTCGAGCTTCACTTTTTTCAGCAACATCCCAGTCGCCTTTCAAAAGCGCTTGCATGAGTTCGAGGGCTTCAGCAGATGCGGTCGCTGCCGCTGATGGCCTGCAATCCATACAAACAGATCCGCCACCAACAAGTGAAAAGTAACGATGTGGTCCTGGCTTTTCACAACGAGAACATGCTGTCATTGATGGTTCATACCCACCGATAGATAAAGAACGAAGGAGAAATGCATCGAGAATCAGCGATGAATCGTAGCGATTATCAGCAAGTGCTTTCATGCCACCTACTACCAATTGAAATTCTTGCGGGGCTGGTTCTTCTTCTTGCTGGGTAAAGCGTTCAGCAGTTTCCAGAATGGCGTGGGCAATTGTCCAACGCTGGTAATCATTGGTGAGCGCTTCCCCGTAATTCATAATCGCCTCAACTTGAGTGATGGTGTCAAAGGTCTTGCCGGCATGCATCTGGATATCAACATGGCTACCCGGTTCAAGGCGCGCACCAAATTTAGACATGGTTCGGCGAACACCCTTTGCCACACCACGAACCCGGCCATGCTCTTTGGTCAGCAAGGTAATAATGCGATCTGCTTCACCAAGTTTTTGCGTGCGCAGAATAATTGCCTCATCGCGATAGAGCTTGGAAAGCGGTGCAGGCATACTGCGTACGGTAGTTAGCGAATAGCGCGATTGATTGCAGACACGACGGCCTTGAGTGAAGCAGTCGTTGTATTAGGGTCGATTCCGACTCCCCAGAAGACCTGGCCACCAATTTCACACTCAAGATATGCAGCAGCAGTTGCATCGCCGCCAGATGAGAGCGCGTGCTCGTGGAAATCAAGAACTCTCACATCAACACCATGGTTTTGCATGATGTGACAGAAAGCAGCGATTGGACCATTACCAGTTCCAGATAGTTCAACGGCTTCACCGCGATCTGTGATCTTGATGGTGAGCTGAACATCTTCACCCATGACTGAGTTCTGTGACATTCCCTTAAGACGAAAACGTCCCCACGGCGCAGAATCTGTTGGCAAATATTCATCTTCGAAGATATGCCATAACTGATCTGCCGTAATTTCTCCACCTTCATCATCAGTCTTTGCCTGAACAATTCTGGAGAATTCAATCTGATGGCGACGTGGCAGATCTAGGTGATGTTCACTCTTCATCAAGTAGGCAACTCCACCCTTACCTGATTGTGAATTCACACGAATGACAGCCTCGTATGAACGACCCACATCTTTAGGATCGATCGGCAAGTAAGGCACAGCCCAGAAGTGATCATCTACTTCTTTGCCAGCAGCCTTTGCATCACGTTCTAAGTGCTCGAAGCCTTTCTTAATTGCATCTTGGTGCGAGCCAGAAAACGCGGTAAAGACCAAGTCTCCGCCATATGGGTGGCGCTCTGGCACACGTAGTTGATTGCCATATTCCACAGTGCGACGAATCTCATCGATATCGCTGAAATCAATATGTGGATCGATGCCGTGTGAAACCAAGTTCATGCCAAGAGTGACAAGGCAAACATTTCCAGTGCGCTCACCGTTTCCAAAGAGCGTTCCTTCGATGCGATCTGCTCCTGCTAAATAACCAAGTTCGGCGGCTGCAACTCCGGTGCCACGATCGTTATGTGGGTGAAGTGAGACAATGACGCTATCGCGATTATTTAAGTTGCGACACATCCACTCAATCGAATCGGCGTAGACATTCGGTGTTGCCATCTCCACAGTTGCTGGCAAGTTCAGAATTGTCTTCCACTGCGGTGTTGGCTTCCAAACATCGTTGACTGCATTACATACCTCAACGGCAAATTCGAGCTCGGTGCCGGTATAGGACTCAGGTGAATATTCAAATGAAACCTTGGTCTCTGGCACAGTGGCCATCAGATCTAAGCAGAGCTGGGCGCCATCGGTTGCAATCTTTTTAATGCCATCTTTATCAAGGCCAAAGACAACTCGGCGCTGCAAGGTTGAAGTCGAGTTATAGAGATGCACGATTGCCTGCTTAGCACCGGCAATTGCTTCATAGGTGCGACGGATAAGCGGTTCCCGGGCTTGGGTAAGCACCTGAATGATTACATCATCTGGAATCAAGCCTTCATCAATAATTTTGCGAACGAAATCGAAATCTGTTTGGGAAGCAGAGGGAAATCCGACTTCAATCTCTTTGTATCCCATGGCAACTAGTAATTTGAACATCGCAAGCTTGCGAGGTGTGTCCATCGGGTCGATTAGGGCCTGGTTGCCATCGCGAAGATCAACTGAGCACCACTTAGGTGCGGTAGTCATCTTCTTACTTGGCCAGGTTCGATCTTCTAATTCAACTGGAATAAAAGGTGCATAACGATGCACCGGCATCTTGGAAGGCTTTTGTTTCGGAAAATTCATTTCACTTAACTCCTATTTGTTTGGTAGTCGGAAAAATTGTTTACCGGCAACACCAAACTCCGCAGCGAGGAGACCGGTCTTTAGGCCTCGCTACGGCGGATAAGGAGGAGTCCGCGGAGCTTCATAGTGGGTAGAGCATAACGCTGAGTAATCGCTGGCGGCAAGCAGGGGGGTTCCTTATTCCAATTGTGCGCCCACTACTCAATCCTTGAACTCGTTCTAAAACTTTAGGGGCAAACATGCGGCGCAAAATTCTTCTGATTCTCGTCATACTTCCTCTGTTCATACCTCAGGGGAATGCAATTGCAGATCCGCCCGTCCCTGATAGCCCAGGCCAGATCGCACCGAAACTGGCAGAGCGAATAAATTTCCCGGGCAATTGTTTTGGACGCACTGATTTCCCACATATCTCTAAACACTTCCCAGGTACTGTAAACGTTCAGGCTTACACCTATTGCCCCAAAACGGGAGTCTCAGTTCAGTCCACCTTGACTCGTACATATGCCGGCGCTTCCACAGTTATTACTAAGAGTAATAAGGGAATTGGGCGCACTACGGTGAACCTCGCATTTAAGTGCGTTTGGAAGCCAGGTAAACCCTTAGTTGAGTATGCTATTTACTCAAGGCACAAATTATCTAACGGGGCATCTGGTGAGACTCACTGGAAACGTGATTTGAAATGCTAGGAGGCGGCTATGCGTAACTACCTTTATAGTCTGAGCCCTAGCGAGTACATGTTTGAAACCCCGCGACGTGTTGATACTTGGTATTTAAATTTCATCGCAAGAATTCCATTGATAAGAAGAATTGTTGCGCTAATTCTTATTCGTGCGGGATTTGCAATTATGCGTGTCACAAAAGTCAATCCCTTGCTGCCCGAAGAATTTAAAGTTAGTGGCTGGAAGGTTAGGAACACAAGTCAACGTCACGATGGCGTGTTGTGGACTGCTGGTGGACGAGTAAATCTAAATAAAGTCCCTCACTAAAACCAATAAACACTCGGCCTACAAAACAGGTAAATAACGATCTAACTCATAGGCGCTCACCTGGCGGCGATAGTCCTGCCACTCAGAACGCTTATTGCGCAGGAAGTATTCAAAGACATGCTCGCCTAAGGTCTCGCGAACGAGTTCACTCTTCTCCATCACAGTAATTGCTTCTTCCAGGTTCGATGGAAGTAGCTCTGTATCTGAAGATGGTGCAAGCACATACTTCTTCTCAATACCTTGCAGTCCGGCAGCTAACATCACGGCATATGCCAGATATGGATTACATGCTGAATCTGGTGAGCGGAATTCCACCCGTGTGGAGTTCTCTTTATTTGGTTTATACATCGGAATTCGCACCAGCGCCCCACGGTCATTGTGGCCCCAGTTAATAATGGAAGGAGCTTCTCCCCCACCTTGTAATCTCTTATAAGAATTGACCCATTGATTTGTAACGGCGGTGATCTCAGCGGCATGTTTTAAAATTCCCGCAATAAATTGGCGACCCACTAGAGAGAGATTGAGCTCTGCCTTATCGTCATAGAAAGCATTCTTCTCACCGGCAAAGAGTGAGACGTGGGTGTGCATGCCAGAGCCAGGATGTTCGGTAAATGGCTTTGGCATAAAGGAGGCGAAGAAGCCTTGGTTTAAGGCCACTTCTTTAATCACATGGCGGAAAGTCATGATGTTATCTGCTGTACTTAACGCATCTGCATAACGAAGATCAATTTCTTGTTGGCCAGGAGCACCTTCATGGTGGCTAAATTCAACCGAGACACCCATCGCTTCTAACAAGGTAATTGCTTGCCGGCGAAAATCGTGGCCCACAACTGCCGGTGTGTGATCGAAGTAGCCGCCTTGATCAACTGGCACCGGTGCCACACCTTTTTCAGGTTCTGATTTAAAGAGGAAGAATTCAATTTCTGGATGGGTGTAACAGGTGTAACCCAGCTTGGCTGCTTTAGCTAATGTGCGACGCAGAACATTGCGTGGGTCAGCCGGTGATGCTTGCCCACTTGGCAAGGTAATGTCGCAGAACATACGGGCGGCGCCTTGCGCCTCTGCCCGCCATGGCAAGATAGTAAAAGTTGCTGGATCTGGTTTTGCCAACATATCTGATTCAAATTCACGAGCAAAGCC
>Ga0209296_1002825_pt1 | contig 12130 bp, 5 predicted proteins | sample S_130206_EF_Meta_FD_187319 | JGI IMG/M metagenome (GOLD analysis project Ga0209296, IMG submission 187319) | Freshwater microbial communities from Lake Simoncouche, Canada to study carbon cycling - S_130206_EF_MetaG (SPAdes) (version 2) | ecosystem: Environmental > Aquatic > Freshwater > Lake ...
GTGTAGTTCGGCGTTCCGTTCAGGATGTTCCCGTCGTTGTCATCAAGGGTCAAGAAGTCAACAGTGATGTCTGCTCCGATACTCGTGATGTTTCCATGCAGGAGGATGGAGTTAACGCAGTAGTCCGCAAGCAATTCGCGGTAAGTACTGGGGTAGAGCACAGCGAATCGATTACGCAGATCCCAGACGCAACCCGAGATGAGCTGTCCGCAAGCGTGAATCTCACTGCCTGCCGAGGAGCAACTCGCCGCGCTGTATTGGAAGGTGTTGGCAGCGGTACGAATGCCGGTGGTGCAAGTCTGGAATCCGACGCCGGTTCGTGGGTCGTCGCTCAGCAGCAGGCCAAAGATGTCGCCCATGCCTTCACCGTACGCGCCTTGACCAGATCCGCCCTTCGCCACCGCGTTGTGACCGTATTCGTGTCCAACAATGTCAGCGAACGCAGTGTTGGCGCAGCCACCACCTGCGATGTAGAAGTTGATGGTGTTGCCCGAGTAGAAGGCATTGCAATTGGATGCAACGTTGCAGGTCACAAGGAATGAGTTCGCCTGGGTAGCAACCGTTGGATAGTTTGGGTTTGCGGCAACCATCATGTCGCGGGTCTTGTTGGCCCACAAGTAGGCATTGACCTGCGCGCGGTCTGTCTCAAGGCTATTGGTGGAGTTAAAGACGGGGCTCCAGTTGACGCCGTCATTGGCGGTTGTGCTGAGTGCAAGAGTTGCGGTGCCGTTGTTGTTAGTGGTGAAGTAGCGCCCAACAAGTCGCGTGGTGTAGGTCGATCCGGCGGGTCCAGCAGGGATGGAGAAGTTGCCATCAGCATCCGCATAGGTTGTGGTGGTGCCAGTGGCAATCTCGACATACGGCATGCCCACAGCGCTTTCGGCTGCGCAGGTATCAGCGACGTAGCCCTGTGTTGCAAGGCCGGTCGCGCGCCCGCTGACCGCATGGTAAATCTTGCTTTCCTGATGGAGAATCGCGCCAGTCTTTGCGTCCACCACAAACTCAATGTTTTGGTGGTTGTCTGGATCAAAGGCTCCGCCGCCTTCAGCGGAGAAGAGGACAGCAAGCCGTGGCTCTTCAGCCTTCACGCGGTCGATACCAGCCCAAATGACGTATTGCGCGGGGCTGACTTGTGGCTTCGAGCGGAACTGGCTGAGTGGATTGCGCGTCCAGAGTTTGGCGCTTGGCAACGAACTCAGATTGACGCCATCAAGTGTCGTCTCAAATCCCTGAACGTCCCAAAGCGTGCTTGATGCAAGCACCGCTGGGAACCCTGGCTCGTTACGAGTGAGAACAAGGAGGTTGCTCTTGTAGACCGGCACGCCGCGCACTTGTTGCGAGTAATAAACACCAGTGAACTTGAATCCGCCAACCTCTCGGTCTGGCATGATCTGCACCAAGTGTTCGCCTGATTCAAACGGGCCGATCGGAGCCAAGTCAGCAGGTTGCACTCCGTACAGTGCAAGCGCACTGCTCTGAATGAATCGCTGTGCACTCTCTGATGGAGTGGCTCCACTTGAGAAGTTGCCGTACACCCGCGCAACCTGATCGCCAATCGGAAGAATGCCGGTCTCCGGGTGATTGAGCCGGAACGACTCAAGTCCCTGCGATCCGCTGTTGCTGTTCGGGGCAACCTGAGCGAAGGCAGTCGCCATGGACAGGGTGGTGGCGAGCGTGAGGGATACGGCGAGCGAAGTAGATTTCATCGATGGTCTTCTAGGTATGGGTGTATCTGCTTGGAGCAGTGCTGCATTCGGAGGCGAATCAGCGTCGGTGGGGGGATGCAGATAATCGTCTGTCTTATTGTTGCACTGACAACGGGTTGAGGCAAGCCTCGGCTTGACGGTTCCTTGACATCATCTTGTCCGATAGCCGGGCAAGTGTCACAACCTCCTATACTCCCGCTGTGGCTGGAAGTTCCCAAGAACATGTCCCAAACGAGCCGACGATCGAAAATCGACAGTCGCGGCATGACTACGAGATCACCGAAACCCTGGAATGCGGTATTGAGCTCCTTGGTACGGAAGTAAAGAGCATTCGTGCCGGAAAGGTGAGCCTGGCAGAGGGTTATGTCAGCGCCACCGCGGAGCCCCCGTCCCTGTCGCTCCATTCGGTGCATATTGCGGAATATCCGGCAGCGGGTAAGGCAGTCCAGCATGCACCGGTCCGGGTTCGCCGACTTCTTGCACATAAACGCGAAATTCGGAAACTTGCCGAAGAAGTGAAGCGCAAGGGCTACACCATCGTCCCGATCAAGATGTATTTCAAGGATGGTCGGGCCAAGATTCTCATTGGTCTGGGCACCGGCCGGAAGTCGTCCGACAAGCGCCACGCCATCGCCTCCCGGGAAATGAAGCGTGATATGGACCGGGCGATGCACGGCCGCCGATAAACGGTGGCAGGCAGATACCGCCTGTGTTGGGCGCGATGTCGCCTACTTCTTGACGATGATGCACTGACCGCGATCGCCATCGCGCCGCCCTTCAATGCAATCAACAATCACCTGCGCCGCGAGCGCTGGTGCCAACGTCATGGCAGTCGGCAGAACATTCTCGGGGAAGTTGCGGCGCAACATCGGGGTATCGATGGAGCCCATGTTGATGCAGAACGCTCGGATACCAAGTGCGGCACCTTCAACATGCATGCTGCGGGTGTAACTATCCAGCGCGCTCTTGCTGGCTGCGTAAGCAAAGAAACCAGCAAACGGATCCGAGGTACCAAGTGTGCTGATGTTCACTACGCACCCGGCCTTGCGTTCCTTGAAGTGTGGCCATGCACGTGCAATGAGAAACGCCGGCGCAAATGCATTGTGAAAGAACACTTCTTCAAGAAGTTCATTGTCGGTCGCTTCGATCGGTGCACGTGGCGCAACGCCAGCGCAGTTGACAAGCGTGTCCAGCGCTCCGCGTTCTGCAATGGTTCGATCAATCACACCATGCGCAGTGGCGCTGTTGGAAAGGTCGCCAGTAATGACGATGGGTTGCCCGCCAGGACATGCGCCGCACGCAGCGACTGTCGCATGCAACTTCGATTCAGTGCGGCCGACCAGTGTCAGCGCGTGTCCGCGTTCCGCTAACAGAATGGCAAGGGCCCGCCCGATACCGCTTCCCGCACCAGTGACGATGGTGATTGGAGTGCTCATAAGTGAAACCCTCGGTGGTCCTTAACCGCCTGAAAATAGCCGCATCACGTCGTTATAGAAAGTGAATAGAAACAGACTTCCCAGGAGTAGTAGTCCCACCATGGTGGCTGCGTTCTGGAACTTCAATGATGGCGCACGACCGGTGATGTGCTCATAGATCAAGTACAGGAACAACCCGCCGTCCACAATGGGAAGCGGTAGGAAATTCAACACCGCCAGATTGACGCTGATCATTGCCAGGAAGAACACCAAGTACATGGCGCCTCGGTCCACCACCCGTGAACCCAAGTGCACGATCCCCACCGGGCCGCGCAATTGTTCAACGCCAACGCTGCCGCGGAAGATGCGGTCCAGTGTGAGGTAGGTCATCACCACCATGGTCTTTGTCTGATGGAACCCCATGCGCACGGCAGTGATGGGATTGCCGTTCGCAGTGAGCCGAGTCATCAGTGGATCAAAGATCGCCGCGGTCACGGGTGATTCCCAGCCGAGCGCGTGAGTGTCTGCAACATCTTCCTTGGCGATGACGAGCACGACTTTGCTGCGCTCATGTGCGGGCGTTGGTGCTTCGACTTCGATTTCGACTGTTGCCCCCGCGCCCTGAACAGCTGCTTCCTTGGTGGCAGCCAAGAGAGCTGCGCGCATGGTGACCCAGTCGATGACAGTAGTTCCCGCCACAGTTCGAACAGTGGTGCGCGGCAGCAAGTTGAGCGCCGCAACCGCAGTAGCGCGATTGCCGTTGTTCTCAGTGGCAAGGCGATTGATAGTGCCTGTCGTAGCGGGCTGATCCAGTGCCGGGGCGATGACCACTCCGAGCCGACCGGCGCGATCGACCTTTGCGGTCAGGCGCGTTGGTTCGCCGCCACGCAACACCACTACATCCGCCGTGCCACTTGCATGGCTCGCCAACGCCGTGCGCAGTTGTGACATGCGTGGGCCATCGACACTCTCCACGCGGAGCAGCACATCGCCCGGGAGCAACGTGCCGTCATTGGGAGATCCGGCGGGCACGCGCTCCACGCGTATGAGCGGAACCAGCCCCAGCAAACCACGTTCGATCTCTGCACCCGTGACTTCACTTGCGGGCGTGATCATCACTTGCAGTTCCGGAATGGGCTGCAACGCACGCGTCACTTCCGCGCCGGAAGCGGTGGTCCACTTGGTATCAAAGAGTGCACCAGCGGAGCGATCGGCGGCTTCGCGCAGCAGCACGGTGACGGACGGCGAATTTGGGGCGCGTTCGCCCACGGGAACGGGGATGTATTGCTGAGTGACGCGGTGCGTCGTTGCGGCGCTCGTGCCGGACGCTGGTTCGATGATCTCAGTCAACTCGCGGAGCGGATCTGCTTTCGTCCCGGTCATCACTGGCCCAAGACCGGCGGAGGTCATGGTTGAATCAAAGATCTCTCGCTCTTCGCCGCGGACGGCACCGATCAGTCCGGACATGGCCGGCTCAATGCCGATAGCCAGCAATCCGCTGACCGCATCTTTGCGAGGAATCATGCGAAAGGTGCGTTGCACAGTCATCCCGGTTTCATCCGCGCGCTGCACATCAATGGTGAGCGCTTCGCCGGGGCGCGCCATGGCGCCTGCAATCTGAATGTCAGCGAACGTGAGCACCGGCTCGCCGTCGATCGCAGTGATGGCATCGCCAGCTTTCAGTCCGGCTGGACCGCCTTCTGCCGGTTCGGCAGCTGCTGCTGGGGAACCGGGAGCGACTGCACCAACCACCGGTGCTTCAAATCGAACGCCCACCATGAAGGTGAGCACAAAGAGTGCAATTGCCAAGATCAGGTTGCATGTCACACCCGCGCTGACCACGATCATGCGCTTCCACACTGGAGCGCGTTGGAAACTTCGGCGTTCCTCCGAAACCTTGGCAGGATCAAGATCGTCTTGACCAAGCATGCGCACGTATCCGCCGAGCGGCAGCGCGCGCAGTGACCACTCTGTCTCGCCGATCCCGTTGCGAGCCAGCTCTTCGTCAGTCATCTCAATGGCAGGTTTCCCAAAGCGGGCGATGGTGGAAGGATCGGTTGACCCCGCTCGCCAGCCGATGCCAGCGCGCCATGCTCCAAGCACCGGACCCATGCCCACGGCAAAGCTCTCGCAGCGAATGCCTGCCCAACGCGCAGCCATGAAGTGGCCGAGCTCGTGGATGAAGATGAGAACCCCAAATCCCAGAAGGATGATGAGGACGTTCCAGCCGTTGGTAAGAATTTCCATGGTTGCGTGTGGCACGGATGCGCCTCACGAAGCGTAGGCGAACTTACCGCGTTGCGGCGGCGCTGAGCGCGGCGCGTTCGGCCACGCACGCGTGCGCGCACTCCCGCGCGTCGCGGTCTGCGGTGAGTACTTCAGCCAGCGTGTGCACTGCGCGCGCTGGCAGTCGGTCCAGCGAATCAGTGACCACCGCGGCGATATCTCCAAAGCGCAACGATCCGGCGATAAACGCCTCCACCGCGACCTCATTAGCAGCGTTGAAGATGGCGCCTGAACTGCCGCCGGCATCGATCACTCGCTTGGCAAGTTTGATGGCCGGGAAGCGAGCGTGGTCCACGGGTTCGAATTCCAATGACCGAATGGCGTCCCACGCGATGGTGGGGCAGCAGCCAGTGAGCCGCGCCGGCCAAGTCAGTGCGTACTGGATCGGGTGCTTCATGCTGGGCGGGCTGAGTTGCGCGATGGTGCTGCCGTCGCGGAACTCGACGAATGAATGCACAATGCTCTGCGGGTGCACGATGGCATCAATTCGGTCGCTGGGCAGGTCAAAGAGCCAGTGTGCTTCGATGACTTCCAGGCCCTTGTTCATCAAGCTGGCACTGTCGATGGTGACCTTGCGCCCCATCTGCCACGTGGGGTGACGCAACGCTTCCGCCAGGGTGGCGTTGGCAGTGCGCTCTGGGCTCCAGGTGCGGAACGGGCCGCCGCTTGCGGTGAGTACCAATCGTTCCACTTCGCGCAGGGTGCCGGCACGCAGGCATTGGAATACCGCGCTGTGCTCGCTGTCGACCGGCAGCAGTTTCACGCCCTTTCGAGCGACCGCCTCTTGGACCACCGATCCCGCGGCAACCAGCGTTTCCTTGTTAGCGAGCGCGATATCACACCCGCGTTCAATGGCTGCTAGTACTGGTGCGAGACCGGCAACGCCAACCATGGAAGCCATCACCATGTCACCGGGTTGCGCAACGCGTTCAATCAATTCCAGGGCTGCGTCTGGCCCGGTGATGATGCGAAGTGATGACGGAAGCGCGCTGGTGGAGCGGGCGTCCGCCAAAGCAACATCATGAACGCCGAACTGTTCTGCCTGCTGAGCAAGAAGTGCCGCGTTACTCCCCGCGGCAAGTCCCGCCACGGTATAGCGCGGGGCATCATCCTGCTGAGCAAGATGTGCCACCACTTCGAGCGTGGCGGTGCCGATCGATCCAGTGGATCCGAGGATGATGAGGCGCCGCGTTTCAGTCATGCGATTCCTGAGTGATAGGGCCTACCAGCGCCCGAGTGTCCTTAGCGATCGTCGCGACTGCCACTGCCGGGAGTGGTCTTCAGTCGTCGCATCCAACCGGTAACGCTTCGAATGGTCTTCTTTGCAGCGCCGAGTGGCGTGTCCGTGCCTGGGGTTGCCGCTGGTGCAGCCGGCGGTTGTGCTGGTGCTGCTGGTGCGTCGTTGCGCGGGGCGCGGTCGCCACGCGGTTCACGCGGCCCACGGTCGCCGCGCGGTTCGCGTGGTTCACGCGGTCCACGGTCGCCGCGTGGCTCACGTGGTTCGCGTGGGGTACGTCCGCCGCCTGATCCCGGAGGTACGCCCAATGGTTGGCTTCGAGGGCGAGATTCCGGCGCGTCACCTGCTGCGGCTGGACTGCCGTCACTCGAAGGTGCGCCCTCTGCGCCTTCGGCCCGATCGCCACCGCGTCCACGACCGCCGCGACGACGTCGACGACGACGCTTGCGCGGTCCGTCCTCTCCGCCTTCGCTGCCTTCGCCGCCATCACCACGTGGAGCGCCATCAGCAGCTTCGCCGCCTTCGGAGCCTTCGCCGCCTGCATCGCCTTCAGCGCGCGCGCCGGCTGGCGCTCCAGCCGCGTCGTTGCGTGGAGCATTGCGTCCGCCTTGACGATTGCCGCCACCGTTTCCGTTGGCTGGTGCTTCGTCATCACGATCGCCGCCGCGTCCACGACCACGACGCCGACGTCGGCGCCTGCCGCGACCAGCTTCGCCATCGCCTTCGCCGCGATTTCCTTGACCGCGGTGACCGCCCGATTGCTCACGTTCAAGTGCAATCGCAGCTTCTTCGGCTGCATCTGCGGCGTCGGCCTCGTCGAGGTCAGCAACATCAAGTCCGGCTTCAACGCGCGTTGCTCGTTCAGCGTCGCGTGCTTCGCGAGCGGCGGCGCGTTCAACGGCTCGCGCTGCTGCAGCTTCCTGACGTTCGCGTGCCGCTTCTTGGCGTTCACGAGCGGCCTCTTGCCGCAGTCGGGCATCTTCTTCACGCTTGCGCGCGTCTTCTTCGCGGCGGCGCGCATCTTCTTCACGCTTACGCACATCGTCCTCGCGACGGCGCGTTTCGCGCTCAGCGTCCGAGCGACGAATCAGTTCAGAAACGCTCGGCTCGTTGGCAGTTGGAGTTGGCAGATCGTCAAATCCACCAGCGAGTGCCATGGCCGTTGCGTCAGCTGGCGCGGGCTTACGACGACGGCGTCGGCGGCGGTGTCCGCCTCCATCCACCACGTCATCATCACCATCGTCATCATCAGAAATGACCACGCTGTCTGGCAAATCTGCCAGACGTGGAACCGGAACGCGCGGCAGACGATCAAGCTCAATGTCCGCGCCGCGGTCGTCGTAGGCATACACCTCAACGCGATCCATGGCGAAGGCTTCGCTGATGCGAATATCAACGCGCTTGTCGGATCGCTCTTCAAGTTCATGAAGCGCATTGCGCCGCGTGCTTAGGAACACGCCAGCAACGCGCGCGCTGCACACCACCTCGACGCGCGCAATGCGGTCGTGGCAGAAGAACAGGGCGATGCGGCGCAGAATGTCTGCAGCCACTGCATCGGGTACGCGGACTTCGCCGGCCCCGTGACAGTGCGGGCAGTCCATGAAGTGCGCCTTGTGAAGACCCGGGCGCATGCGCTGGCGGGTCATCTCAATCATGCCGAAGTCAGAAATCTCCAGCGTGGTGGTCTTGGCACGATCGCGGCGCAGGTTGCTTTCCAGGCGCGCTTCAATCTCGCGCCGGTGCTTGGACATGCGCATGTCGATCAAGTCGTTGACGATGATTCCGCCGAGGTCGCGCAGGCGCAACTGGCGGGCGATTTCATCAACGGCTTCACGGTTCGTGTTGAACGCGTTGGTCTCACTATCGCGTGCACTGCGGCTCTTGCCACTGTTCACATCGATCGCCACCATCGCTTCGGTCTGGTCAATGACCAATGCTCCGCCCGAAGGCAGCGGCACTTCGCGCGCATGAATCTGCTCAATTTGCCGCTCAACGCCGAACGCTTCAAAGACTGGCGCAATGCGGTCGTAGTACAGAAGCCGCGGCGCGTTGATCGGCGCCACTACTTGCAAGAAGGTCTTGGCGCGCGTGAAGGCGCTTTCGCTGTCCACCACGATGGCGTCGACGCTGTCGTCAGCGATGTCGCGGATGGTGCGAACCAGAAGATCGCTTTCCGTGTACAGGGCGCAGGGCGCGCCGGTGGAGCTCATGCGTCGCTCCATGGCCTGCCAGAGACGCTGCAGATAAATGGCGTCGCGCTGCAATTCAGTCTTGGTGCGATCGAAGCCGGCAGTGCGCAGAATGAATCCGAAGCCCTCTGGCAGTTCAAGGCTGTCCAAGATGCGGCGCATTTCGCGACGCTGGTCTTCGTCCTCCACCTTGCGGCTCACGCCAACCTTGTCCATCTGCGGCATCATCACCAGCAGTCGACCGGGAATCGACACATAGCTCGTCAGGGTTGGTCCCTTGGTGCCGATGCCCTCCTTGAGGACCTGCACGATGACTTCCTGGCCGCGCTTGAGCGCTTCCTGAATCGGCGGACGATCGCGGCGCGCAATCTTCTTGCCGACGCGTTCCGTGCGCTCTTCGCCGGGGAAGTACTGCGGGTGCAGATCGCTGATGTGCAAGAAGCCGTTCTGGCCTTCGCCGAAGTCGATGAACGCCGCCTGGATGGCGGGTTCCACGTTCATGACGCGACCCTTATAGATGTTGCCCACGTGAGTGGCAGTGTTCTCGCGCTCTGCAAAAATCTGCTCAAGGCGTCCGTCTTCAAGGACCGCGATGCGGCACTCTTCACCCGGAACGTCGTTGACCACAATCAGTTGCCGGCGCTTGGAGCCAGCCGGTGCGCTCTGCTGGGTTTCCTTCTTGCGACCACGCCCACCGCGACGGCGGCGGCGCTTGGTGCCATCAGTGCCGGTATCGCCGGACTCTTCGCCATCCTCGCCGGAAGCGGCGGTTTCCGAGTCTTCGGAGTCGTCATCGGAGTCGTCTTCGGAATCATCGTCGGACTCCTCTTCACTCTCCTCGTCGGAGTTATCTGAGTCATCGGCTGACGCTTCTGCGCCATTGGATTCCTCATCATCGATGGCTCGGACCGGGAGGATGGGTGCATCCTCGCCGCTCTCGAGCGCCTCGAGCGATGCGAAGGCGGCCGAGTCGATCGACGCGCTTTCCTCTTCGGTGTCGTGTTCGTGCTCGTGCGCGGCGTGATGTCCCTCGGAGTTGGCTCCGTTGGAATCCCCGTCGTGCGGTTCGAGTCCGTCATGCTTGGTATCGGCGTCTGCCACGTTCAATCCTTGCCGCGTCAAGCGGCGGTTCGTGGCGGAACCTTCAAGTGCAAGTCCGTGTCAGTCAGCACTCGACGAATGAACAAGCGCGCCCGGTGGATCGATGATCAACGATGTTCATCGATGATCGATCCAATTCGGGCGACGGTCGGTCCGTCGGATTTGTGTGACACAAGCTCGTTAATCGCACCGTGTGTTCCGCCTGGGTGCCGTCGTCTCGCGCGCTCCGCTATGGAGCGCTCTTGGGGTCCGCCACGCCGAGGGTCGGGGGTCAACGCCGGAAGGGCATCGTCCCGCTTCGCACCGTGGGGCAGACCTGTCGTTTCGAGCGACGGTTCAACCCGTTGTCCTTACTTGGCTCGAGGCACGCGCCTTGGAGCCGCGATCCGTGCTTATTCGGACACCCAGTGACCAAATACATCGGGATCAAGTTTCCTGAGTTCGTCGCGCAAGGCTGTTTCAACCTGACGCTCCGAGTCGAACGAACCGACCCGTCGGGCCAGGCGTTCGCATTGTTCAATCGTTACTGATCTGATCACCCGTTTGATGACGGGGATCTGGTCAGGAACCATGGAGAGTGTACGCAAACCCATGCCTAACAGCAACATGGAAAAGAGCGGTTCGCCGGCCATTTCGCCGCACAGGCTGCAGTCGATCTGGGCGCTGCGGGCGGCGCGGACGATCGATTTGGCCAGATAAACGACCGCCGGATGGGCTGATTGGTAGAGATGTGCCACCCGCTCGTTGCCGCGGTCGACCGCCAGGGTGTACTGGACGAGGTCATTGGTGCCGATGGAGAAGAAGTTGCTTTCGGCGGCAAAGACTCGGGCCATGAGGGCCGCGGAGGGCACCTCAATCATGACTCCAACGGGCATCTGCCGGTCAAAGGCGATGCCTTCGTCCTCCAGCTCCTCGCTGATGTCGGCGAGCATGAGCTTGCCTTGGCGAAGTTCCATGAGGTTGGAGACCAGCGGGAACATCATCTTGACCGGGCCGTGGGCGCTGGCTCGCAAGATGGCGCGCAACTGCAACTTGAACTCGGCGGGGTTCGCCAGTGAGTGCCGGATGGAGCGCAGGCCCAAGAAGGGGTTTCGCTCCGGCTCTTCCATTTGCGCCTGTGTGTATTTGTCCGCGCCGAGGTCGCAGGTACGAATGGTGAGCGGCTTGCCCTTGAGCAGATTGATGGCGCGGAGGTACGCGTCCATGTGATCTTGCTCAGTGGGCGGCTCCTTGCGGGTGAGCCAGAGGAACTCGGTTCGGTAGAGACCAACGCCGTCGCCGCCGTTGGCGAGGACCGCCTCCACTTCTTCCGGGAACTCGATGTTCCCCATCAGCTCGATACGCGCGCCGCACTTGGTGACGGCCTCATGTCCCGAGAGTTCGCGCATCGCCGCTCGGGAGCGTTGCGAGCGCTCTTGCTTGCGGCGGTACTCCTCAAGCGTGCGTGAATCCGGACGGAGAATGACAACGCCATCGTTGCCGTCAACAATGAGTTGATCGCCGTCTTCCACTTCCACTGAAAGCCGCTGACAACCAACCACCGCTGGCAAGCCGAGCGCGCGCGCCACGATCGATGTGTGTCCCGTGCGACCGCCGAGGTCAGTGGCAATAGCGATGACTTTGCTGCGGTCCATGCCAGCAGCTTGGCTGGGCGTCAATTCATGGGCGATCACAATGGCCGGGGCATCAAGCTGCGCCAGTCGGCTCTTCTCTTCGCCCATGAGTCGGCCGAGCACGCGGCGCTCAAGATCCAGAATGTCGTTGGCCTTCTGCTCGAAGACCTCGTTACCCATGCGGTTGAATTGATCCACCAGGACGCGGAACTGATCCGCGACCGCCTGCTCGGCAGTCACGAAATCGTTGGCGACGCGCCGCTCGACGGCGGAGACCAGCACGCGGTCGCGGAGGAGTCCGGCATGGAACTCAAAGATCTTGGCTGGCTCGGGGCCGAGCTCGCGGCGGGTGCGTTCGCGCAGTTCGTCGATCTCAGCGCTGGCTGCGGCAAGTGCAGCGTGCAACCGCGCGTGTTGCGCGGTGACTTCTGATGGATCGATGATGCGGTGTGGGACGACCTGTTCGGCTGTTCCCACCAAGAATGCGCGTCCGACGATGATGCCGGGGCTGACGGCAATACCCTTGATGATCTGCATAGTGCATGCGGCGTTGCGCCCGGGCCAGCGTGATGCGCGACGTTGC
>Ga0209296_1002831_pt1 | contig 12113 bp, 5 predicted proteins | sample S_130206_EF_Meta_FD_187319 | JGI IMG/M metagenome (GOLD analysis project Ga0209296, IMG submission 187319) | Freshwater microbial communities from Lake Simoncouche, Canada to study carbon cycling - S_130206_EF_MetaG (SPAdes) (version 2) | ecosystem: Environmental > Aquatic > Freshwater > Lake ...
AAATCCGACCCTCTTGCTGTGCCAGAATTAATTCTTGAAATGCGCAGGCGAGGGCACCCCGAAACCGCAATTCAAAAGGTGGTTTTTGAAAACCCACTGGAGTTCTTCAGGCAATCCGCCCGCTGGCAGGAACCTTTCGCACTTTTGAACTTCTCTAAGTAGTCTTTGTTTCGAAAGCTGTGACCCCATTGAATCAGGCGAACATCATTGCCATAGAAACTTCTTGCGACGAAACCTCGGTTGCAATATTCAATGACAAGCTTGAGGTCCTTTCAAGCGTAGTTGCATCGCAGTTTAAATGGCATGAACGCTTTGGTGGCGTGGTGCCTGAAGTTGCAGCACGCGCCCACATGGAACTACTAAACAAATCTATCTTACAAGCATTGCAAGATGCGAATATGCCTGTTTCTCAAATCAGTGCTGTTGCGGTTCATAACGGGCCAGGCCTTGCTGGGGCTCTTCTCGTGGGCCTTAGCGCTGCCAAAATGATTGCCCTTGGATTGAATGTCCCTTTGATTGCTGTCAATCATGTTCACTCCCACATCTATGCATGCAGGATGTCTGCAGGGAAGGATATTTTTCCTTGTGTTGGCATGGTGGTTAGTGGCGGGCATAGTATTTTGTTTGAATGCCAGACCGCATTGGAAATGAAAAGGCTAGGGGGCACCATAGATGATGCTGCCGGCGAGGCTTTTGATAAAGTTGCAGCATTGCTAGGTTTGGGTTTCCCGGGTGGGCCTGCGGTTGAGCGTGAAGCGCTTAGTGGTAACCCAAATGAATATGCGTTTCCCAAGTCTTTCTTTTATGAAGACCGCCTTGATTTTAGTTTTAGTGGTTTAAAGACTGCGGTGCTCTATACGATTGCGCCCCCAGGGCAGGCAAGGCCGGCAATAGTAGAATCAGGCAAAAAACGAGCAGATATTGCTGCATCGTTTCAAAAAGCCGTGGTCGATGTTTTGGTTTCGAAGGCTCTTCAAGCTTTGAAAAAAACCGGTTTGAAAAGGCTGGCAGTCGGCGGCGGGGTTGTCGCTAATCAAACACTCAGGCAAAAACTACTTGAAGATACTAAGCTTAATGGCATCGAGCTTTATCTTCCAGAGAAAAACCTGTGTACGGATAATGCAGCCATGGCTGCTCTTTCGGTGGAAGCATGGAAGCAGGGCATTTTTACAAGTCTTGATGTGGACATAAGGCCTACGGTATTCTGAGCTCACTCTTACCCACAATTTCTTTCAGAGCCGGATGCGTGAGCGACGGAATTAAGAATAAGCATTTGCCACGGATTAACACGGAATGACACGGAAAAGACAGAAGCAGAGACACGGAATCAAAACACCTCATATGATTTGGGTTGATGATTGACTTCAAAGCCCATGGACTGCGTTCCATGGGGCATTTTTGTTATCTTTTAACCCTGTCGTTAGCTCACGAAGACGCCGCCTGGGTCGGTGGATTCGCCGCTGAAGAAGGAGAAGAGCAGATCCAAAGCTGGAAAGTTAAAGACCTTCACATGAGGGCCGCCGCTTGGGCCTACACCGGTGATCAGGTCTGCAATACCATCGCCGTTGGCATCGTTAATGGCAACGCAAACGCCCCCGGTGAAGACTTCTGCGTATGCCATGAACTGAGTAATTAGATTGCCTGTAAAAGGATCCCAAATTGCAACAACAGGGGCACCACCCAAGCCTGCGCCGGTGGCGACTTCGAAAGTGCCATCGTTACTGATATCGCCTACTGCGACGAAAACGCCGCCGGTGAAGGTTACGGGGTAGGCATACCATTGGCTAATGATTGAGTTGGAAGCGCCATCGAAAACTTTAACATGGGGAGCACCACCTCGGCCCGCACCGGTGACAATATCAAGGATGCCATCGTTATTGAAGTCGATAGATGCAACACTAACGCCGCCCCTAAAATCTTCTGCGTATGCGTAGAAGGAACGAAGCAGATTGAGGTTTGCGCCATTGAAGATACGAACTTCTGGGCCACCGCCTGGGCCAGCGGATGCGATGATATCTAAAATTCCATCACCGTTTGTATCTTGAACTGCGACGAACACGCCACCAGTAAAGGCTGGATCAAAAGCGAAGAAGGATTCCAAGATTACGCCGGTTTGGGAATCAAGAATTGCGATAGCGGGGCCACCGCCGAAGCCTGCACCAGCAATGGTGTCTGCAATCCCATCGCCATTAAAGTCGCCCGTGGCAACTTTAACAGGGCCCTCAAATCCGGGGAAGGGTACTGCAGTGCCCATGAATTCGCCGGTGGTAATGTTATAAAGATTAACCGTGCTGGAACCAGAAGAAGAAGGAGGGGTCGGCGTTCCCGTGATTAAAGGAGGCGCTGGCGCTGGCGTAGGGGATGGGCTTGGACTGGGGCTTGGGCTTGGGCTGGGGCTTGGGCTGGGGCTTGGGCTTGGGCTTGGGCTGGGGCTGGGGCTGGGGCTGGGGCTTTCAACCACATCCGTAACACTTACCGTTACCACCTTCTCAGCAGTAAGGCCAGGATTCCCATTATCGGTGGCTACCACGGTGAAGGTGTAACTTGGTTTGGCTTCAAAATTTGCAGAAGCAAGTAGCGTTACTACACCTGTTGTAGAATCGATTGACACCAGACCAACATCGCCCACTGAAGGCTTAATGCTGAATGTCACCGTTGAACTTGCATCAACATCGGTAGAAGTTACGGTGTAGATCCCTGTGGATGTTGCTGCATTCTCCGCTACCGTTCCAGTGCTGCCAGATGTAATTACTGGCGCTTCATTCACATCCGTAACACTTACCGTTACTACCTTTTCAGCAGTAAGACCAGGATTCCCATTATCGGTGGCTACCACGGTGAAGGTGTAACTTGGCTTGGCTTCAAAATTTGCAGAAGTAAGCAGGGTTACTACCCCTGTTGAAGGATTGATTGATACCAAACTCTCATCATCGCTTAACCCAGTCTTAATGCTATAAGTCACCGTTGCACTTGCATCAACATCGGTAGAAGTTGCAGTGTAGATCCCTGTGGATGTTGCTGCATTCTCCGCCACCGTTCCAGTGCTGCCAGATGTAATTACTGGCGCTTCATTCACATTGGTAACACTTACCGTTACCACCTTCTCAGCAGTAAGACCAGGATTCCCATTATCGGTTGCTACCACGGTGAAGGTGTAACTTGGTTTGGCTTCAAAATTAGCAGAAGCAAGTAGCGTTACCACCCCGGCATTGATTGATACCAAACCAGCGTCATCGCCTACTACCCCAGACTTGATGCTGTAAGTCACGGTTGAACTTGCATCAACATCGGTAGAAGTTACGGTGTAGATCCCTGTGGATGTTGCTGCATTCTCCGCCACCGTTCCAGTGCTGCCAGATGTAATTACTGGCGCTTCATTGACATTGGTAATCGTGATGGTGAAGGCTTCTTCATAGAAGAGGCCGCCCGCATCGGTGGTCCGAACTCTTACCATATAAGAAGTCTTGGTTTCAAAGTCAGGAATAAAATTGAGCTTAAGGCTGTTGCCATTGATGGTGAAGGATGTGTTATCCGCACTGCCTGTGCCAGTAACCAGCGTGTAGGTGAACGTGTCGCCTGCATCAACATCGGTGGTGCTGAGGGTTCCAACTACGGTGCCACTGGCACTATTCTCCGCAACGCTGCTGTTGGAAAGGACGATGTCGGTGGGGGCAAGATTCATCACTACCGTCAAAGTAACATCGTTGCCTGTGCCGCCGACATAGGAAATTTTATAATCCTTGCCATTGGCTGTGAAGACTGCCCCCTGAATCAAGCCGCTGAAAATACCGGTAACTGCACTGGCGCCTTGGTTATCAATGATGGTGAAAACCGTACCTGCGCTTCCCGCAAAGGTGGTTGAAAGGGACAAATTTGCACTACCGAGAGCCACGGTTCCGCCTGAACTGACCACGATTTGGTCGTAGTCGGTGCCCGCAACAGGAGGCGAGACATTGTTGATTTCAATCTGGAGGGTATTAGTGGAGCTTAAACTCAAGTTGGTGGTGGTAACTAGCCCAGGACTGTTCCCGGGAGCGATGATACCTGTGCCGGTTCCAGTTAGGTTGCCGATGGCGCCCGTGCCTTTTAGGGTTCCGCCCGAGACAGCGTAGTTGGTGCTACTTGCGGTGGTATTATTGATCTGCACCACCCCGGTAGTGACATTAGTGGTGGTATTGGTATTGGCACCGGAAATCGTAGTTAAACCCGCACCCGAAGTGATGGGGGTCAAACTGAAAGTACCAGAAACCGTGCCGGGAAGTAGGATATTGCCACTACCCGCATTCAGGGTGGTGTTGGCGCCCAGTGTAACCGTATCGTTAAAAGTCTGATTACCCGTGGTGATGAGTATTCCGGAAAGCGCAGTCGAACCTCCGTTTCCAGTAATGAGGTTTTTGATGCCGGTAAAGTTACCGCCAACGATGGTGGTCACGCCGCTGAAGTTCAAGATCAAATCATTGCCCGCACCGGTAACCGTGGAAGAAAACGATGGGGTGGTGCCAGTCAGGGTAACCGCTGTGGTCCCCAGAGTCACTGCGCCAGTGTAAGTTTGCGAACCGGTGGTGGTGACATCGTTATTCAGAGTGATGCCTGCGGGCCCGATGAGTTGCAGGTTGGGCGTCAGGGTCAAAGCCGCCGAAACCGTGATAACCCCCGGGTTGACATCGCTGCGCCCAATCACCAGCGTGCCCGCGGTGACACGATTCATTTCCGCATTATTGAGGGATAATTGCCCGGTAGTTTCGGTGCCCAAGTTGATGTTGATCCCTGCGGTCTTGTTGCGAAGCGTGACGGTGCCGGTGGAAGAAACAACTGAATTGGTACCAATGTTCATGGAATCGGCGGTGAGGGTGATTGCTGCACCGGATGCATTGGTAGTAATGGTGGGGTTCTTGGTTGCGCTGGCAAGATCAATTCCCGTACTGACTGCACCAACCCCGCCGGTGCCGGTGACCGAGACGGTTCCTGTGCCCCCCGCGCTGATCTTGCCAGTTGGAAGATTAACCCCGTTAGAATTACCGGTGCCGCCCCCAGTTCCGGTTACAGTTATATCACCCCCCGAAGAGGTAATTTTGCCTTCTAGGGTTAAAGTTATGCCATAATTGTTATTTCCACTTGTCGCCCCGCCGGTGCCGGTGACCGAGACGGTGCCTGTGCCCCCTGCGCTGATCTCGGAAGCTTCTCCAACTTGCACCCCGCTATTGCCTGCAAAGTTACCGGTGCCACCCCCAGTACCAATGACCGTTACATTACCTCCCGTGGAGGTGATGATTGAATTAGCGTCTTGAACAAGCACGCCAAAATTATTGACGCCACTTGCCGCCCCGCCGGTGCCGGTGACCGAGACAGTGCCAAGAGTGCCCCCATTATCACCTGCTTGCACCTTGGCGCCATTTGTCACAAAAATACCATGATTAGTGGTACCGGAATTCCCGCCCCGACCTTCAATGGTGATATTGCCGCCGCCGGTAGTGACATCCGTCCCGGTACCACCGATTTTCACGCCATGAAAACTACCTGTCTGCTGAACGCCATTATCAGCATCCAACACGATGTTGCCGGTGACGGTGGAAAGATCTGCGTTGATGACGATATTGCGGCCCAACAGGGTCAGGTTGCCTGCAGCCCTGCTGATGGCGCTGGAAACCGTTATTGCACCAGAGAGAAAAGCATCATCCCGCCCAATGATCAAAGTGCCCGCGGTGACACGATCCAGTTCCGCATCGGTGAGGGATAAGCGCCCGGCAGTTTCCGTACCTAGGTCGATGGCAACACCTGCGATTTTGTTAAGCAGGGTGACGATACCCGAGGAGGAAACAACCGAAGTGGCACCAAAGTTCATGGAATCGGCGGTGAGGGTGACTGCCGCGCCCGAGGAATTTGTGGTGATGGTGCCAGTTGAAAGTTCAATCCCCGTACTGCTTGCACCAACCCCGCCGGTGCCGGTAACCGAGACTGTGGCTGTGCCACCGGAACTGATCAAACCAGCACTTCCAATGAACACCCCAATGTTGTTACCACTGGTACTCGTGCCGCCCCCATTGCCAATGACCGTTACTGCGCCGCCGGAGGAGGTGATAATGGCATTAGTAGTTAAAACATAAACACCATAATTATTGTTGCCACTTGCCGCCCCGCCCGTGCCGGTGACCGAGACGGTGCCTGTGCCACCCGCGCTGATCACGCCGCTACCTACAACCACCACCCCGTAGTTGTCCGTAGAGGCACCCGTGCCGCCCCCGGTGCCGGTGACCGTTACAGCACCCCCCGAGGAGGTGATGGTGGTACTAGCCCCACTGATAATCACGCCATGTTGGCCGACGCTATTATTGGTGCCACCGATACCGGTAACGGAGACCGTGCCAAGAGTGCCCCCATTATTTCCTGCCTGAACCTTGGCGCCATTTCCCATCGAAACACCTTTTCCAGTTGCACTTCCGGCCCGGCCTTCAATGGTGATATTGCCACCACTGGTGGTGATTTCCGTCCCGGCACCGAAGATTTCTACGCCATCATCTAAGGTATGGGCGCCATTATCCGCATCCAAACCGATGTTGCCGGTGGTGGTGGTGATAGCTCCTGCGCTTACATCTATGACGGTAGCTGTGAGGGAAACATTACCGGTGGTGGTGGTGATGTTGGCAGTAACGTTGATGGATTGGCTGGCTATGCTAACCTGACCATCACCTTTGGTTTTGATTGCGTTATTAACATTTAAAGTATCGTTCCCTCCAGTGGTTAGTAGGTCAATCGAAACACTTTGGTTAGCAGAATTAGTTGAGCCAGCAGTTAAATCAATGCCGCTAGCTCCAACAGTAACAGTATTGATACCTGTTCCACCAACAACTTTAATGCCAGTAAAGGTGGCGAATGCAGAAGTATCAATCCTCACAGTATTAGTAGTGGGTGCTGTAACACCAGTAGGAGTTCCCGTTACGGTATTAGAACTACTGCCAACGGTATTCACCGTAATCACAGCACCAGTAGTACTGGTATTTAAGTTGGTAATATTTTCCGATGTATCTAAGGTAATTATTACATCGGTGCCTACTACTGAAACTGTTGCAGGGGTGATTCTATCTTCGAGATAAGTAAGCTGGGGGGGGTATACAATCTGCGAGGTTTATTTTTAATTGTGGTCAGGCGTTTGAAAAGATTATTAAGAAAACGACTCATTAGAAGTATCTTTTCTATTTAGGATCTTAAAATGACAAACTTAGGCATCGTAATTAGATATCGACTGTAAATCAAAAGTGCCACCAGATGATTCGAACCAATTCTACGATTAATGGTTAACAATAAAGCACAAAATAGTCACAATCTACAATTAAACAATATAAAATTAACTTATATCTCCTAATGTCCCTATATTCGCAATCGTAATAATTTTTTATCTGAAAGGTAAAAGTGAGGTTTACAACCAACAATGGATCTCCGCATACGGGAATTTGACAAAGGCGGCGGGAGGAAAAGAAGAAGCATTGCCACGGAAATAAGGCAGCAGAAGCAGAAGCAGAAGCAGAAGCATTAGCCACGGAATTACACGGAAGGAAGCAGAAGTAGAACACGGAAATAAGAACAAGCGATAGCAGAAGCATTGCCACGGAATTACACGGAATTACACGGAAGGAAGCAGAAGTAGAACACGGAAATAAGAACAAGCGATAGCAGAAGCATTGCCACGGAATTACACGGAAAAACACGGAAGCAGAAGCAGAATTAGCCACGGAAATAAGGCACAAGCAGAAGCATAGCCACGGAAAGACACGGAAAAACACGGAAGGAAGGACAGAACCAAGCAGAAGCATTTGCCACGGATTAACACGGAATTTCACGGAAGGAAGAGGACATCTTGATTTCGGTTGATGAACGGCTTCAAAGCCTATGGGTTGCTTCTTTTTGATTGATGCGAGTGTAAAAGGCACAGACCCACCCAGCACAGTGGGCGGGCTTGAAGGCAGTAAAAAAGAAGAAGGCAACGAAAGCGCGGGGCGAGCACCAGCGGATTAACATCCGCCGCTCATTGAGATTCTTCCTTCGCTTGCACTTCATGCTTGTAAAGGAATCCAATCATCGCGTGCGCATCCGCCTCTGAAAAATATTTACGAATCCGGTAAGGTAACCCCCAACTTTAATCAAAGTTGGAAAAATCACGATGTTTTTTTGAGTATGTTGCTGCTTGATCTATTCAGGCAGAGTGAACCTTGTTTAACAAAACTAATGATAGATGTTCGAAGTAATGGCTTGATTTCAATTCAGTCCTTAATGCAAGTATTGAATCATGATGTACAGTTTTTGAACATAGGGCTTGGTTGATTTCGTCAGGACGATGGTTCCTCGTATACCTTGCCTGCATTAATTTCTCTAGGAAAGGGAAACACCATGAAGAAGCTTCTTATTGCTGCAACACTTGCGTTTGTAGCGGCCCCTATCGTTCAAGCGGGTGGCACTTTTGGTCTATTTACCTGTAAATCTTGCAATAGCTGCAATGTTTGCATTCGCCCTTACAACGCTTTTAGCCAAGTTTGTGTTGGGAATTGTAATGGTAATGTCGTTTCGATGCCTGGTAATTGCATGCCTGGTGGGTGCGCTAATATGAATTACATGGACGGCAATTCAATGCCAATGGGCGTTCCCATGCCAATGCCAATGGGACAGGGCCAAGGAACCAAGGGGGCTTACATGTTTCCTGGAAATCCAGCAAACTTTTATCCAGTGTACATGCAGAATGGTTATCAAGTTCCCATGCAGGTTGTGCCTTATGGCGCAGGACCTGCAATGCTTCCTTTGACTATTCCTTCCGCACCACAACAGAACTAGTTTTATTTGTTCATGGATGAATTAAAAAAGAGACCCAAGCTTAAATGCTTGGGTCTCTTTTTGTTTTAGGGTTGAAGGGTTTTATACCATGAAGATGGCATCATGAATGTTTAATTCAGATTCGCTTTCTTCTTCGGATTCATAGGTGTCTATTCCGTAGAAGCTGACAGTGGAACTGTTTGCAGCGAAAAAGTAATCTGAAAGGCTTGCAGAATCACTGGTGTAATCCTGATTGCTTTCTTCATTTCTTGAAGATTCTGATTCCGTTGCATTTGAAGAGTTTGAATTGTTAGTAAATGGCGAAGTTGCAAGATAGTTGGCCACTGAATTAGTTGTCAAGTTATTGGCGGGTGCTTGCAAGTTTGCAGAAGGGGCAGGGGATTCGATCCCAGATTGTGGGCAATCTAAGCCTTTGGAAGGTTCAGCTATGGGTTCCGCTGCTGGGGCATCTGCAACGGGAGTTGCTTCGCCATCGAATTTTCTTACGGTTGTAGCAGCACGATTTGCTCCTGTAAGGCTGATCGCCCAGTTATTCAAGCTACCAATATCTCCATTAGCTTTGTCCTCTACCGTAAGTTTCCAAACACCTCTGGCGTTTAAGCCATCGAATGCGGAAAGCAATGTCTCAGGTTTGAAGGAACCCGTGAAAGGAGCAATTCCACTGGATATAGCCTTGGTTGCTTCATCATCAAAAATCGTTGAGACGAAGTTATCCCCCGCACCACCCCTGCGGAAGGAAAGGGTGCTAACAACACCGGTGGGGGATTTAAGTGAAATGATCAAGTCTGAATCATATGTATGGGTAACATTAATCGCAACATTGAGATCTGTAATTGTAATATCTTGGTTGATGGTAATGTAAGAAACTGTTTTGGTGAGATCTCTAATTGCAGAGGAAGTGGTGTTGTAGAAGTTGAAAGTAGTTGAAGAAGTTTGCGTGAAGGATGCGGAGTAAACATCCTGGGTTAATTCGCCATTGATGGTGTCCCCATCTTGGTTCATTTTGTTGCCTGCAAGGTCAAGAATATTTGGCCCGACTTGGATGGTGTAAATTCCTGAAGTCGAAGAACTGGTAATGTTGAAGGTGAACTCGTTGTTACTACCTGCAACTGCTGAAATACCAGAAACAGTAAGTAACGAACCCGTTGGGGAAGTTACTTTGATGTTGGCTGCAGTGAGGGTGGAAGTTTGAATTGCCTCGCTGAACTTCACTTTGAAACCTGTGATAGCCCCGCTGTTAATTCCAATTGCTTCTGAAGTAAGAATCTTGGCTCCGTTAAGATCTGCTGGGGGTGGGTTCGTGGTGCTGCCGTTGAGGGCATTACCAATGTTTAACCTACCGCCCGTTGCAACCTTACCATTAAGCCCTGCAATTTTATCAACGCTTGAGTAAAGCTTTGCAATTACTTGTTGATAAGTGAAGGTAGGGTTTTGATCCCAGATGAGGGAGATGGCACCGCTAACATGGGGAGTTGCCATCGAGGTGCCGCTGTAGGTACCGTATGTATTTCCTGGAAGAGTACTAAGAATACCAACGCCAGGGGCAGCAATATCTACCGTGGTAGCACCATAACTGGAGAAGGATGCTAGCACATCTTTGTTATCCGTTGCAGCGACTGCAACAACATTATCAAAGCTATAGTTTGAAGGGTAGTTAGGCGTCAGGTCGTTGTTTTGCCCGCTATTACCTGCGGCAGCTACAAAGATATGACCAGCGGTTCTTGCGTTACTGATGGCTTGTGAAAGCAGGGAGCTGCTGCCACCACCGCCCCAGCTATTGTTGGAAAGATGTGCGCCCATGCGAACTGCATAGTTCAAGGCACTTATAGCTCCTGAGGTGGAACCACTACCATCGGCGGCCAAAAACTTAAGAGCCATGATTCTGGTGTTCCAGTTTACACCTGTGGTACCTATCCCGTTGTTTCCTACTGCACCAATGGTGCCAGCCACATGGGTTCCATGGCCTTGGTCGTCAAAGGGATCTGCATCGTTGTTGGCAAAGTCGTAGCCATAAATGTCATCTGCGTAGCCATTGCCATCGTTGTCGATGCCATCGCCTGCGATTTCACCTGCATTGCGCCACATGTTAGCAGCGAGGTCTTGGTGGTTGTAGTCAACGCCGGTGTCGATTACAGCGACGATAGTTCTGCGGGTTCCGGTATTGATATTCCAAGCTTCTGGTGCATCGATATCAGCATCTTGGGTTCCGCCAGTTTGGGCGGTGTTGTTTAGCCCATACATGGAAGAGAATCTTGGATCGTTTGGAATACCTTCAAGCATTAAGCGATAGTTGGCTTCAGCGGTTGCAACCCTTGTGTCTGCTTGGAAAACTGCAAGTGCGCCTTCGACACTCATTCCTTGGGAAAGTTCGAGTTCGTAGAGGCCATCGACTAGTTCGAGTGACTGGGTGATTTTGGCGCCATGAAGATCGATGTTTCCGGAGAGGACTGCATCTGGTTTGAATTGAACCAAGATGGTGTTGGACATATAAGTGGTCGGGTCTACAAGAAGGCTGCTGGAAGAGGCGAAAGGCCCCATGGCAGCATTGAGGACAGTACGTTCCTCAAGAAATTCGAGGTTGAGTCTTTTGCGAAAGGATGTGTTCAGACTTGGCTTGCTGGAAGTGAATCGTGCCATGTTAAACCTCTTGAAGGGACTTGGGTTTCCACAAAATCGTTACATCTCACACAGTCCAACCTTAGGTCAAAGTTTAGAGATGTCAAAAAACTTTAAGCAAATTTTACAAAATAATAAAAATAAAAGTAATCCTTAAAACAATCAATCGTCTAAATAATGAGGGTTAACAAGTTTCATTTCGCCTTAAGTCTATGCCCAGTATAGCTTTGTGTTTTTAAAAGTGATTTATGTCGCTGGGCATGCGCCAATCGCCTCGAGGAGAAAGGCTGACAGTACCCACTTTGGGGCCATCTGGGAGTGTGCTGCGCTTATATTGTTGGCTAAAGAAACGCTGCATGAATTTATCTAGCCATTGCTTTAACTCTATGTTGGTATATGGTTTATGGAAATTTGTTTGGGTAGCAAGGAAGAGTATTTTTTCAGGGTTAAAGGCGTTTCGAATCCAGTGATAAAGGAAAAAGTCGTGCAATTCGTAGGGGCCAACACTGGCTTCGGTGGATTGGATTTCTTGATCGTTTTCGCCTAAAGGCAGTAATTCAGGAGAAATCACAGTTTGGGCGATATCTAAAAGAATGCTGCGGATTGGTTCTTCATAAGAGTTGTTAGCAACCCATTCCACCAAAAACTTGACTAGGGTTTTTGGAATAGAGCTATTG
>Ga0209296_1002832_pt1 | contig 12112 bp, 7 predicted proteins | sample S_130206_EF_Meta_FD_187319 | JGI IMG/M metagenome (GOLD analysis project Ga0209296, IMG submission 187319) | Freshwater microbial communities from Lake Simoncouche, Canada to study carbon cycling - S_130206_EF_MetaG (SPAdes) (version 2) | ecosystem: Environmental > Aquatic > Freshwater > Lake ...
GCGTTGGGTTTCTACCTACTGGTATGTGCTTCCTCTGATTCCGCTTACCTTCTGGCTGCTGCTTAAGCTGCTACGCATGAGTAGAACGGGGGGGTATGTGCTGGATCGAATGTATCTTTGGATTCCCGTGGTGGGCGGCCTTATCGAAAAAACTGCGATTGCCCAATCCACCCGCACCCTTGGAACTTTGGTTTCTTCAGGTGTGCCCATTCTTGAAGGCTTGGCCATCGTTAAGGCTACCTGCACCAATCAGGTTTTCGAGCGCCTTTACCAGCGCGTTTACGAATCCATCCGTGAGGGCGATACCATCGTTCAGCCACTCAGAGAAAGCAAGCTCGTGGATGACATGGTGGTTAACATGATCGATGTCGGCGAGGAAACTGGCGACCTCGATACCATGCTTAACAAAGTTGCTGATATTTATGAAGAGGAAGTGAATATTCTTGTCGAAAGCTTGCTTAGCTTGCTCGAACCGATCATGATCGTGTTCCTGGGGGGAGTCATCGGCGGCATCGTTATCGCCTTGTTCATGCCCCTCATCGGTATGCTTGAAGGCTTGAGTAAATAAGGTTGCGGTATGCTTGAGGGCTGTAGTAAATAAGGTATTCGGGATGGTTTTACGACGTTTCTTGTAGCTTAAAGAATCTTAAAAACCAAGTGTCCAGTTATAAAACCCCTTGAAAACAAGGGTGTAATATTGTGAATGAAGTTTTCCGCGTTGATGCGGGTAGAATGAAAACGGAGGATCCAACTCATGTCGCATTTGCTAAAATCCAGATCTAGAAATTCAGCATTCACGCTGATTGAGCTATTGATCGTGATCGCGATCATTGGCATCTTGGCCTCCCTCGCCACCGTGGGCGTAATGAAGGTACTAGAGCGTAGCAAAATGGTGACTGCAAGAATAGAGATTGGTCAATTAGAAGCTGCAGTATCGGCAGCCAAGCTCGATCTGGGTAATCAGGATGCTTTGCCTAGCAGAATTCGGCTTGCTTATTCATTTTCGGATTTTCAAAGTCAAACACAATTAAGTGGAGAATCAGCGCCAAATTTTGCATTGAGAGTTAGTACTTGGGAAACAATAAAAAAGGTCTTTGGAAAAACATTAACAGGGACCAGTAATGGAACAGATTTTGTTTTTAATTGGCGTGGGACTGGAAATATACCAAATGTTAAAAATGCAACAGATCCAACAAGGGCATTTGTAACTTTAGAGGGGATGGAAGCCTATGTTTTTTGGTTGGGTGGGATTCCTGAAAATGGGAAATTTACAGGTTTTGCTGCTAGCCGTACAGATCCTACTCTTTCCGAAGCCACAGTTTCGAAGCGTAAAGGTCCCTATTATGATTTCGATACAACTAGAATTTCTGGAACTTCTGCAAGTGGGAACTTAGGTTACAATAATTCATATGGCGGGGCTTACGCTTATATATCCAATAGCGATTATGCATTTTTTACGGGGTCTCCTTTGATTACATTGGGTGGGAATTTATACCCTTATCGAACTAGCAGTGCAACAACTGCTAGTTCTTATTACAATGCCAAAACCTTTCAAATTATTAGTTCGGGGCAAAATCAAGTTTTTGGTCCTGGAGGATCAGCATGGACTCCGGGTTCTGGCAAATATGCAATTGATGCGGATGGCTATGATGATCTTTCAAACTTCTCTTCTACTCAACTTGGAAAGAAGGATGAGTAATGTTTAAACCTCAAACTTTTTTAGTTTCAAATAAGCGAACGGGCTTTACTCTGGTTGAATTGCTTATTGTTATTGCAATCATTGCAATTTTAGTTGCCTTAAGTGCGGGCGGGGTTTTTAAGTTTCTTTCCTACCAAAAACAGGCAGCTACTGCTAGGACTGTAGATCAAGTGAATACTGCTATTGAAAGAGTACTAAAGAATATTCGTGCAAAAGCCCATTCGGATTATCTTACAACACCGGTAAAATCTTTATTGACTTCGATTGGTTCAAACTTGCAAACTAATGTTCCTAGTTTAATTGGTATTAGGGAGCCTAATCGCCGGGATGAATTGGTTTTTGTGGACCTTCAGATTGCAAGATCCTTTCCATTGGATTTTACAAGTTTAAATGCCCAATTTACTGGACCATTAACTTATAAAAGTATAGTCAACTTTGTAGCGGTTTTTAATGCCGCAAATAGCTCTTATATTAACAGTAGTTTTAATAATGTAATTTCGCCATCAACTCTTGTAACTAACTTAAATGTTATTCCCTCTATAATTCAAGCGTTCCAGACGGAAAAGGCTTACCGGGTTAACAATGTCGTAACTGATCCCACACTCGAAATTCAAAATTCCGCCTGCCTGCTCATGGCTTTGGAAGCCAACCCTGATGGCTTGAAAGGCGAACTTTTAGGCACCGCTGTTACAATAGACCCTGCTACAAAAGCGAGGTACATTTCAACCGCGGATGGCCAACCGATTGGTTTTCAGTTGCGCTATTTGGATTCACAAGCTGGTGGTTCTAAATCTGTGGTGGGTACGGTAACCGTAGAACTTATTGTCCCTTAGTTCCCAAGGCTATTTGCCATGTCAATTAAAATTAAAAACAGGTTGTTAAGTCGAAGGGGGATGACCCTTGTTGAACTTTTGGTTGTGATGTCTATCATGTTAACTTTTGCTGCCATGACTGCTGCGTTTTATCCTTCGATTAGTTCTGATAATCAAATAGCGCAAGCCTCAAACAAAATACAAAATCTCTTGGTTGGTGCTAGGCAAAAGGCGCGCAGGGATAACAATGTTACCGGGGTTCGGTTTTTTTCAAATGATCTACTTTCAGCAAATCAAATGATGCTTGTTCAAAAACCTGTTGATTTAACTGGGAGAAGCCTTGGTGCCAATTTGTATCAGCCTTACCTCTCAGCAGTTAATCCAGCTAATGGCCAAAATCCCGACTTTACTGTTATACAGTTCTCAACTCAAGTTAGGGGCTTTGCGACAGGTGAAGACCTAATCATGGCAAATGATATTTTAATTGACCCTTTGACTAATAATTCAACACGAATTATAGGTAAAGGAACCGCCACTAATCAGATGCTCATAAACTCAAATTTTTTCAACCCTAATATAAATTCAGCAACTGCCACTTTAAACTACAAGATTATTCGGCAAGCTAGGGTCGTGCCGGGTGAAGAAGCCATTCCGATGCCAGAAGGCTATGAAATTTTATTTAAATCATCTAACGTAAATGGCATTCAATGTATTAGTGGGCCCAATTTTAATCCCAGCGATATTTCTACCGAATCTTCAATTGATGTTTGTTTTGAAAAGACTGGTGCAGTTTACCAAATTGATTTTGCAGCCAATGTATACATTTGGGTTCATAAAACAGGCAGTACAAAATATGCAGAAGATGATGCCATTATTGGAATTCAACGAAACAACGGAAAGGTAGCTGTTTTTCCAGTTGGATTGGTTGATTTTAGTAACGCAGGCAACATAAGCTTGCATAATCCCTTCATGTTTGCAAGAAACCCTACGAATGAGGGTCTTTAAACCATGTTAAAAAGGAAAGGACTAACACTTCTTGAAGTTTTAATTTCGATCTTCATCATGGGGATTGGGATGCTGAGTGTATTGGCAATGTTCCCCGCTGCCGCAGATATGATGGGAAGAGCCATATCCAATGCTCAAATGGCAGAGGGTTTGGTTAATTCCCGTGGTATGTATGATGGCGTAGACTGGACTTCTTCAGCCTATTCTAAGTTTATAACTGTTCCTATTAAAAATCCTAATGCTATTCCACCAATAACTACAGGCTGGTTTAATCAACCCGCTGGGGAAACACCGAGTTTCTTATTGTTGGACCAATTCGCAGCATTAGCAGCCGTTAATAGGTTTACTAATCTTCCTATCGAGATTGCCAGCCTTGATGCGTTTACTCTAAATTTAATTGCCCCATACAACCCTCCTAAAATCCCAATTGATTCTACCTCTGGTAACCCTTCGCAAACAGAAATTGCTGGAAGATTTTTTACCTGCAATAGTGATTTAATACTGAATAAAGCGGGTGTTGCAAATTTGGATGATGATGGGTCTATAGTTCTAGTAGAAAGAGAAGCAAAATTCACCCTTGCGCATTTTTTTACCCGCCCCATGCCTATCACTTATCCAAATTACATCAAAAGAAATATTCTTGTTTTTAAAGACCGAAGTCAGGTACTTACCGCTAATGATTTTACTTATTATTCATTAAATTCTGTAATAAGTTCTGCTACCAGCACCAACCAATTTACCCTTTCAGCAAATGCTAATGGTGCATTGAAAACTCGCCAATGGGTGATGGTTACCGATAGTGTTTCGAATGTTTATCCTACTGCAGTCGACTTTTTTGAAATTATTACCGTCGATGATTCTGGGGCGACTACGACAATTGAAATCAACCCGGCTTTACCTTTCGGTTTTGGGACCGGTGCAAGAAGTATTTACTTGTTGAAAGATGTTGCAAGGGTGGTCTACATTGGAAACTAGGAATGCCATCATGTTTGCATTAAAATCAACGCAAATTCGAACAATCAAAAAAGCGTTTACCTTAGTTGAATTAATGGTTTCGATGGCGATCATCATTTTTATGCTTTCCATCATGAGTCAGGCGTTTGTAATTGCCACCACTTGTATGTCCGGCCTAAAAGGGGTTGGTGAACTTCTCGATAAAGGTCGCCCAGTCCTTGCGGTTTTGCAGAAAGATTTATCTGCTTACCATTTTGATGGCTACAGAAGATTGAGTGATGATAATTTTTGGGATTATGGCCCGCCTAGGCAGGGATATTTTCAGATTTATGAGGGGGGTACTACTTCATATGAAGGCACAACAACAGACGGTGTAAATTATCAGCGGAGCGGAAGTGCTGCAGATCATAGACTAGCTTTTACTTCTAGGTTAAGTGGTAAAAACCCAGAAGATTTTTATGTAACTGCTTTTGAGCAGTACAATCCAATCTCAGAGTATAATAGTTTAACAAATGGTTTTAATGGTAATGCAACTCTTCAAACCAGTAAAAACTCTCAGCGGTATGATTTTACACCTGGAGTTTTACATTCTCAGTGGGCGGAGATAGCTTATTTCACTAGGGCTAATAACCGCAACGCAAATGGCACCCCTTTAATGGACTTATACCGGCAACAAAGAGCTATTTTGCCATCGAATTCTGAAGCAAATGGTCTCGCTATAAGCGATATGATGCCGGTACCTCCTTACCCTGCGAATACGAGTAAAGTGCCTTATTTTGAAAACTTTAGTTGTAAAGCAATTGCAGGGAAAATATATTTTAACTCACCTTCCGATTTAACAATGCCAAACTATCGCATGGTTCCTGTGCCTGGAAGTGTTCCTGTTCTTAATTCTCTTTACCCTAATTCTGATTTATTGATAACCGATGTAATTTCTTTTGATGTGCGCATATTGTCTGATTCTTCATTACTGGACTTTTCATTGATATCATCATTGCTAGGGTTAAAACCTCCCGCCTTAGGCTCTTCCACTTGGATGGACAATACCACTAACTATTGGCAAACTGGAAATTCAAAAAACCCAGCTACTTTTGATACTTGGACAACTGGAAATGATGGAACAAATCAATACGATCTAGGAGATTTTTCGACAGGAGTATGGCAACCTACGGCTATTGATGCTTCGGGAATTCCCATTTGGAATTATCTCCGCAGTGGGACTACCTATTATCCTAATAAAGGTTTGCGCATAAATGCCATTCAGGTTTCGATTCGGATTTGGGATGAAAAATCTCAAAAAGCCCGCGAGTTTAAAATTATTCAAAGACTATAGAAGTACCCAATTCCTTTGTTTACAAAGGGGAGTGCAAAATGATCTACCGACAAAATAGGCTAAAACGAAAAGGTATGATTCTCCTTGTGGTGGTTGCGTTTTTAGCGCTTTTTTCCGTGATGGGGGTCACCTACATCATTTATGCAGATTCCCAGCTTAGGCAAACTGCCGATGATGTTAATGCACAGGATGTAAGGCAAAACCCAATTAAAATGGTCGACTTAGACCCAAGCTTCATTCTCAATTTTTTCTTGGAACGATTTTTGTACGATCAAGCTGATGTAACTCTTAATGCCGCTGGCGCAATTACCAATCTCACGCCCGATTCTGTTTATAGCGCCTTGCGGGGTCATAGTCTAGCACGCAATATTTATGGCGGGTACGAACCAGGCACTGGGGTGATTACAGGTGTACCAATAATTATGGCTGGGGTATTGATCGGCACAAACCCTGCGACTAATCCCCCGACTATCCCTTTGATTTATGGTGGTAGCGGGTATCAATCGGCACCTGCAGTCACTATTACGGGCGGAGGTGCGACTACAAATGCAACTGCATATGCTGAACTAACCAATGGTGTTGTCACAAAAATTGTAATTGTTGATGGTGGGGCAGGTTATACATCCGCACCAACCGTTACGCTTACTGCACCTTCAAATGATAGGCCTTTTAGCGGTACAGGAAAGTTGACTAAACAGGTAACATTAAACGGCCAAAATTTAGAGGAATGGAAAATTGTTAATATGGCTTTCCCCGTAACAGGGAAAGATCAAATCACTGGCCAACCTAAAAACTTTATGCTAGCTCCTGAAAGAGTAAAATTTGATACCGCTGGTGCTTTGTTTGTGGATAATGGGTATCCGTACTCCAAAACCTCTTCTTGGAATGCACCTTACACTTACCCTGATCATAATAACTTTTATCTAGGCTGGCTCAAATCAGATGGCACCAAGGTTCAGCCTTCTTTTCATAGGGATTATATTTTCGGACATGGTCAAATACCAGCAGACATATTTAACCTACCAGTTGCAAATACACCTTCAACTTCGCAACCTACCGGGAACCTTAATTGGATTAACCCGGTTGGCAAATATTTGTTCGCAAGGCCAAGGCCTGTTGATCATCTCTCTATGCTTGATTTAAATTCTCTTCCACCTCTTCCAAATAACCCTACACAAAGCGAAATAAATGTTAGAGATAATGCTACTATTAATCTAATTAATCAAAGAATTTTTGAATCCAAACTTTTTCCTTATCCTGAAGCGGATGGGATGGATGTTAAAAACCTTGAAGGTTATCCTGGTGGCAATGATAGTGTGTGGATTGATGTAGGGTCACCTGTTTTTAAGACCCTTGATGGGCGAAAATACAAGATCATGATTGCTCCATTGATTCTAGATCTTGATGGAAAAATCAATCTTAATGTTGCAGGTAATGTGATGGCTTCTTTAAAAGATCCTTTAAACCCCCACGCTAGTAATCAAGGTTGGGGGCCCTGGGAAGTCAACCCTGCTAAAATAGCTCAGTCATCTGAAATTCAAACAATGATTAATAGTTATATGAATCCTAACACCGGTAAAATTCAACTGCCAGGAAGATACACCAACGCTTTCCGAATTCCTACGGGTTTTGATGGTTCAATGGTTAATTATCCGTCGGGTGTTGAAGGTACATTGGTTAATCCCCCATATTCTCCCTCCTATTCTATGGTGGATTACAACGGCACGCTAGATAATGGTGCGGTAGGAAATGAGGGGTATTTTAAAACTCCAGCTTTTAATGATCTAAACGCAGTATCCCCTTTCCAGAGCTTTCCTTACTTCCCAACTAAAAATTTTGGTGCCGCTGGGAATGCAGAAATTAAAAATGTTGCAGGAGACTATAACCATGCTTCTTTGTACAATTCTTTGCGCCCAACATATAGCAGCAAAGTAGGGTCTAATAATTTAGTTGTTGGACCTAACAGGGGTTTTTCACCAAGGGAAACAGCAAGCCTTTTAAATTGGGGGTCAAAATCAGGTACACTTTCCTCTTCATCTTTAATGCAATTTTTTCCCAATTCCATGGAACCTCAAAATCCAAACACGACTAATCCTCAAACGATCAAAAACAGGTCTTTTGTAACCACGCTAAGTACTGATTTTGCCAGAATTACAACTCCTCCTTATATTGCAAATTCGTTAGGATCACCCTATCAAATGAATGGAAATTATCCTAAGGGAAATGATATTGCATATGCTTCTTCTGGAACGTCAGTAACTGCTGGTGCAACTTCGGATTTAGATAAAACATCATTTTATGACACGATGAATAATGTAATAGTAACTCAAACTTCTTCTTTACGTTCGATTAACTCGCAAAATATGAAGGTGGATCTTAGCCGGAAACTTACTGCTTACCCGAATGTAAGTACTACTTTTACAAATGTAAATGGCGGTACCGGCGGCAGGTATCTAGATATTACTGATCCTGCTATTTTTAATGCTAATTCAGATAGGCAAAAATTTGGATTAGATATATTCACTGCGCTGCTTAAGGCTACTGGCGCTAAGGATATGTCTTCACCATCCATTCCATTGCAAGGCGTTGGTGCTACGGATTCGGATTACGAGGCCAATCGCTATTTGGCCCAACTTGCGGCTAATATAATTGATTACATCGATAACGATGATGTTATGACTGAGTTTATTTGGAAAAAAGATCCTGCAGCGACACCAGACCCTACCAAACATGAACGTGTTTTTGGTGTAGAGCTTAACAAAGTTGTTTTAAATGAAGTCTATGCGGAAATCATCAATAACCCTACAGATACTTTTCCTGAGAAACCTGCGAATTCCAATAAGTTTCCCGCAAGCTCGGATAAGCCATTCCAAGTTCATTTTTGGGTTGAGTTGATGAATCCTTTGCCTGCTGCGGCAGTAGGTTCCTTAGCTAATCATGCAATACTTGAACAAGATCCACGTGCTGCTGCAGGTGATAGTTCGGTTTATCAATTAGAAATCCGTGATCAATCTGCTTTAGATGATATTTTTAAACCTGATAATCCACTTGGAGTAACAAGGCCTGATCTAGCTGGTAATAATCGAAGTAAGGGCGTGGTTTCTAATTTTCAACCCGCTGGTGGCGGGGCCGGAGTTAACTTGCTCGCCCCTGCAGCAGGGAATTACCTAGGAATAGAAAATGCTACAAATGGTTTTATTGTTTTAGGTTCCAACACGCCATTTCCAAATGATGGGCCCTTGGCTGCGGACATGCCAAAACCTTATAGTGATATTAGTAAAATCGCAAACATTAAAAAAGACGAATTAAAATACACAATAGCCATTGAAAAACCTGCGGGCACCCCTGATCCTGATTATGATAAAGCAACTTTTACCACCACTTTGCAAACCAAAAACAAGCCTTCCCTTGTTTTAAGAAGGTTGGCAAATCCTTATATGCCACCCCAGACTGATGCTGCACAGGCTGATTACAATCCCTATGTCACTGTGGATGTAATGAATGATGTTAAAGTAAATGATGCGGTGACGAATGCCTCTGATGATAAAAAAGCTGCCCCTCCTACGGTTGAAAACAGGTCAAGCGTTGTTAGGCAACAACCATATCAAGAAACTGGGAAGACCAATGTAGGTGGATTGATTTATGTAAAAGATGTAAACGATGTAACAATGAATATGGTCAAGCCCCTAGTTAAACAACCACAGCATACTTTCTTAAGGCATAATGGAACATTTAGCGAAGTTCCTAATGTGGGTATTAATGCTGCCGATGGTTTATTAAACTTGCCTTTTACATGGTTGGTGCATTTAGACAGGATACCAATTAGCCTGCCGGAATTAATGAATGTATCGGGTGTAGCTCCTAAAAATGTTACAAAAGCTTTTAATAACGCATTATTTACGGATGGTGCCAACCCGATTGGTCATAAGGCACCGTGGTTGGATGGTGGTTCAAGGCTTGCTAGATTCTTGGAATTTGCTCAAGTAAAAAGCAGGCAAAATGGTGTTGCTAAAGATGGTAGACTACCTGGTTTAGTAAACATCAATTCAATCTGGGATGCCGAGGTTTTTAGAGCTTTGGCAGATGCAAAAGTTCTATACGATCCAACGAATTCTAATAACTTTATTGAATCCGAAATCGATGCTATATTTGGTACAATGTTAGGTGATAGATCACCTTCAGCTTTTCCTGCTCAAAATGATAAACCTTTTTGGTCTTTGGGTATTGGGAAATCAGCAGGCGGTGATGATTGGACTTCCTCAGCCCGAGGTTTGAATAACACGATTTTCAGAAATAATGCCGCATTATTTGATTTGCCAGGGGCTAATACGGTAGGCCAAAATAGGGATGCCTATCAAAAGAAAGAATTGCTTACTAAAATTTTCAATAGCATTACTACCAAGAGTAATACATTTGGGGTTTGGCTTACAACTGGTTACTTTGAAGTGACCGATGATACAGTTAAACCAGTGAAGCTTGGCGCTGAAATAGGCAAAGCCGATGGTACTAATATTCGGCATCGTATGTTCGCCATTGTGGATCGCACCAATATGGTGAACGCAAAAAAAACAGATCTAGCAGTTGTTTTTAATACCAATGTTAATGGGTTGATGCAAGATACAACTGGGAATCCATTACCCCCAATTAATCTTGGTAAACCATTCCTTATAAATCCTGCTAATGGGGCGAATATTAATTTAGTAAATGGTATGACTGTTACCATTAATGCTAATACCGATTGGGAAGAAACAGTTGCAGTTGTTCTTGATGGAAATGGAGACTTTTTGTTTACCCCACAAAAGCTGCATAATTGGGAGTATGTCTATCCAATGAACAATCCAAATTTGCCTCCAATTTCAATCAAAAACACAATCAAAACTATCATCAACCGTGGCAATCCGGGGCCTTGGGTTGGTTATGATCGAACCAAAGACCGTGATGTTGTGCCGTATGCAGAAATTATCGAATAAACCCTAATTTAGGTGTATTTTACCCGAAAAAGGGAAAATATTTGTGTTTTCAAGCTTTGTAAGTTAAGATTCTAGTGTCGCTATTCTTTATTTTTTTTAGGAGAATGCTCATGTTTAGGAAATTAATCAGCCTTCGAAAAGGGTTTACCCTTATCGAGCTACTGGTGGTTATTGCCATCATTGGCGTTCTGATCGGATTGCTATTGCCAGCAGTGCAAAAAGTACGCGAAGCAGCTTCCCGTGCCCAAAGCCAAAATAACCTCAAGCAAATGGGCCTCGGCTTCATTGGCCTTGCAGGAGATTCCAAGGCAGGCTATTTGCCCCCGGCATTTGGCGCTTATAATTTGGTCTCTGCAGATGTTAGAAAAGATTTAGGCGACTATCGTGGCGTTCGGCATGCAAGTGCATTTACCCACCTTTTACCATTTATTGAACAAGAAAATCTTTATAAAAACATATTAAGTGGTACAGGTACTGGTGCCCAAAGTGGTATTAGCGCTTTTCAATCTTCAATTGTGACTCCCGCTTCTGATCACTTCGATGCGATTAGCCGCACTGCTACTCAAGTAGGGACGACAAAAATTACTAGTTTTATAGCGCCCTTGGATGATACCGACCCTAGCAGTGCGCAAATTAGTTATGGTTTAAACAACCTTGTTTTTACGGGTGGGCTTATGGCAACCAGCAATCCTGTTGCTGCCGGGAGTAATCTTGTTGCAATTCCAAATAGCACAACACTTGCTGTAGCGCCTTATTCGTTAAATACCACAAACACCGAAGCTAAAAATGCTTATATTGGGTATACAAGTGTTGGTACTTATAAAGCCTTCACTAAAACGAGATTGCCTGATGATTTTAAAGCTGGATCATCCAATGTAATTTTGGTGATTGAAAGGGCTGCAAAAACTGCAAAAGACTCTACTGGAGATAATACTAAAGGTGATGAGCATCTTTGGTATTCCTATAATACCTGGGTAGATCCTTATAGAAATTGTTGCTTTGATAAAAACACACGAACCACTAATTCAGATTTAAGGCCCCAAAGTTTTACAACCGGCCCGATTCAATTTGTTAGCGCAGATGGTAGTGTTAAAAGCTACAATAACCAAAATGGCACAGCAAATTTTCAAGCAATGTTTAATCCGCGTGCCAGTATTGCAGTAAATTTGGATGACTAACGCCGTTTAACAAAAACCCGATGGCCCGAGGGAATATTTCCCCCGGGCCTTTTTTATTCCTAATCATTTCCCAACTCTTTTATTGCAGCTGCAATAAACAGTGCGAATTCTCCCTGTTTTTTACACTGTTTTTTATGCTTTTTCAGCAAATCCCTGTTTTT
>Ga0209296_1002833_pt1 | contig 12111 bp, 20 predicted proteins | sample S_130206_EF_Meta_FD_187319 | JGI IMG/M metagenome (GOLD analysis project Ga0209296, IMG submission 187319) | Freshwater microbial communities from Lake Simoncouche, Canada to study carbon cycling - S_130206_EF_MetaG (SPAdes) (version 2) | ecosystem: Environmental > Aquatic > Freshwater > Lake ...
AAACAATGCAACGATAACACATCATAGCCATTTTGGTCGCCATTGTCGTGGTGGAGCCTTGGCTTGTGTTAGGTTTGGCAGGTTCAAAATTGCCATCCATAACGCCATAACAATGTCTGTGCCATGCTTTTTGTCTCTAGCCCATTTAGTTAACTCGTCTGTAGCTGCCAAAGTTTTCCAGTTGCCACTCATAGAAGGTAGGCGTAAAGCCCCTGAACGAATCACCGCTGGCAATAAAGCTTCAACACCAAGGGATTCATCTAGTTTGTTTCGGCTAGTGGTATGTGGTATCACATTGACTCTATGTAGGGCTTGCCATTTGCGTACAAAGTCGTGGGCTAAAAGGAATCGTTGGGCTGCGTTGATTTCTACAACCCAGTGAGAGATGGGATACCCCATTTGGTATGACCGTTCTTGCCATTCGTCCATTAGCCCAGAGTATTGACCGGTCATGGTGTCGTATCCAAGGACTTCTTCAGCGGATAATTTAACTCGCTCAATATCCACTACGTGATAAAGGTTGGTTTGAGGCTGGTAAATGATCCATACAAACGCCCAAAACATTGTAGGGGATGGGTCTACAGCAACGATACTAATCCACGGGTGGGCTAAACCTTCAGGGATATGCCCAGGTTGACGGTGATTGTCTACACAGCCTGGGTAATCCACCCCATCTGGTCCCATCCCACCAGTAATCCAAGTGCGGTGTACCAGTCGGGTGTCAAGATCAATGTCTTCTTGCTGATACACCACATTGAACAGGTCAGGTTTGGAATATCGAATAAATGACAGGTCTTTCCACGGCAAACGACGGGGATCTAGTAGGGGTCCGTCGGGGTATGGCAAGGATTTGAAAGAACGGGACTCTTTACCTGTGTCTAGTTCCTCATAATATGCTTTATAGATTATTTGGCGGTATTTCTTTTGCCGGACAGGTTGACCTTCTTGAACATCTTCAGGTGTTTCAACATCTGACCCGTCATATTGGAGATCTTCTTCAATGTCGTAGGTTTCTTTTGAGAGGCAATGGGCGTAGAGGTCGCCTGATCCGAGTCTCTGTCCAACAACAGCCAGTAAACCACCTGGGTCGCAACGTGCTTCTGCAACGCCATCCCATCTTTCCAGAAGTTTGTCCCTTGCCACGCTTTCACGGGCGTTATCTGGTGAGGCAACGTCGTCAAAGAGACAGAGGTCGGCTCGGTGTCCGATGAATTCTGCTTCAATACCGTACGCACGTACAGTTGGCTCTTTGTTGTCCAACCCGTTTCCGTCAAGTTGTTCGACGACAAATTCTTCTGCCCGCCATAAGGCACCTTTGTCCACTGGTTTGAATCTTCCATAGTCAATTGTTAAACATCCTTCTGCATCTATTGCTAATCCCTTTTGAACCATGCCTGGGTCTGGGAGAATTGGGGAAACCCTTTCGAGCGTTTCACGAATACGGCGGGAATACATCTTCGCCATGTTCTGAGATACTGACCCAATCATTACACGCACACGCCGGTTACGAACTATCGCCCACACAGCAACATCATGGAACAAAGTGGATTTGCCTGCACCTGGGGGGACGTTAAGAACTACGAATTCTTTTTCTTCGGACTCCAATAGTTTAACAAGAGTCAACGCAGCTTCGACTTGCCACGGACTTGGGACACGCCCTAAATATCGCCGGCGGAAATAATCAAAATCTTCCAACCCTCGAAGGGCTTCTTCACAAAGCATGTCGTGCGGGATTGCAGATGGCAAGTCAATGGTGTCCATGAAGTCCATGTGCGCACGTTCTTGGCGACCACCGTTACCTGCGCCAGTGTTGGCTTTATGGTTTGCTTCTTTACGGTTTGCTTCTAGCTCTTTGGCTCGTTTCAACCAGCGGGAACCCGTATTGACATGAACCCCTGTCTCGGCACAGGCATCTTTAATGTTTCGTCCTGAAGCTATTAAAGCGAAGAACTTGGCTTTGTCCTGAATTGGGACAGCTCTTTTTGTTCCCATACTGGGTTTATTCTACCACTTTACTTTGTTAGCCCAGTAAGCGGCAGACATTTTTCCTTTAGCAATGTTAGAAGCATGGCGAGCTTTAAACGCTTCATTCCGTTTAGACCCATCCGGTGAACCCGACACTCCTTGCTGACCGAAGCGTATCGTTTTTACTTGGTCGCCAACCTTGGCTACAACCACGTGTGATTTAGTTGGATGGCTAGGAGTGGCTTTGGGTTTATTATACCCAGATACACCTGCTCGTTTAAGGCGAGAATCTTCAGGCATTACTTTTTCTTTTTAGGTGTTGGCTTTTTACGGTCAGGAAGCGGAGTCGCTTTACGCACAAGAAAATCAAGACCCCTAGCAATATCACCAGGCATCTTAGTAATAGAACGTTCGTCATTTCGACCTAAAACTTTATCCAAGTTTGAAAAACCATTAGGGTTTGACTTGTTACTTATAACACCACGCTTAGCCATAGCCAACGCACGACCAATATCATCCATTGGTCCAGGTTTATTTTTAGGTTTTGCTGTTGCACCCATACCACTACGACCTGCACTATCAGTACGGTTAACAGGTTTAGGTTTTGGATCTACAATTTTTTTTGCCGGAACTTTTTTAGCAGCCATTATTTCTTCTTTGCTCTAGAAACAGCCATGTTATCAACAAGATTCGGATACTGACGACCAGCCTTCTTAGCGCTCGCCTTTGCTGAAGCCTTCTGTGCAGAAGACAAAGGAGTCGATTTCTTCTTAGGGTTTTCTTTTTCCCAAACAGGTTTTTGTTTCATGTGGAAACACTAACACCATGTGCTACGATGTTGTCAACTTCACAAGACCTCCACGCTGGGATAGCGTCAAGGCAGGCAAGGCTGTACATCGGTTGCATGATGCGGGGCTATTCACACCAGGGAACTGGGGTAGATGAATCCTGCAATCAGACAATACCGTTATGTAATTATTGATCCTATTGTGTAAGAGATTCAAGCAGCGTAATGAACGTCATCTCATTAAACATTCCGGTGTCGGCTAAAACAAAATTGGCTACGGCGACCTTGGTATCATTCTGGTATCTAAACTGTGGGGGGAGCTAACCAGACAATTCACGATCTAGTTCCGCTAAAGCGGCTACCGCCCTCACGTTGTTCGGTTGCTCGCAAAGAAGTGACGTCACGATGTCACGATGCGGGTCCAAGCCGGTGAGTTCTTCTTTTTTCTTTCCATGCCAAGATTATTTGTTTCACAAATAGTCGGTAGACAAGTATCAAAGATACTGGTCACAACTAAAGCCGGTGACCAACAAGCCAGCCGCCACCCGAACCGTTAAACAACCCACGTGTCAAACACCAGATCCCACACACAACAAAAGAGTGAGAACATGCCTGTCTCATACCACAATATATAGGGGGTGGGTGGCTCGGCACACCCCCAGTTAAGATACCTGGCATGTGCAACTACCTACTGGTAGGTAGGCAGATCTGGTGGGAATGTTACATAACTAACATTATGGGCGCACCCCCCACCCCCCGATCCGGTTTTAATACAAAACTAAGGGTTCACTCTCCGTAACCTAGCAACTACTTATAGTGGTCAGGGCTGCTCGCTCGTCAGCGGGGCAAGTCGTTGCCTATTGGGTGGTTTTGGATCTTCGGGTGGTGGTCGATTTTGGGTGGGAAATAAAAAAAAGAATTTTCCTGAATGGCTTGCAATGTGTTGCACAGTTCGCTACGATGCTTGCATCGGAATAGTTCCGACATACCTAGAAGGGGTACCAAATGCAACAAGAAAAAATAGTGCTTAGTCGCACAAGTTCGGGGCAGCTTTATGCCAATATCAACGGGGTTTCCCGTAGTAGCGTCACCTGCTATTTCAACGAATCAGGGGGGTTGGTTTCCCATACTCTTCATGGCGATAAGTTGGTGGCGAAGTTGGGCGAAGTCATCGCTACTCGTGGCGTGGTGATGCCTGCCCCAACATTGGATGCACCCGCCGAGGCGTGGTCGATTTGGGAAAAGCACGGGAAAAGCGAGGCGACGATGCTCGCCATCCTTGCCCAACTTATTGCCGATAATCACGACATGAAAAATAAACTAGAGGAGGTCAAGTGATGAACGAAGTAATCAACAAAGCAGGGTACAAGGTGTGCGCCGATTGTGGCATCCCTACCCATCGCCACGATGACGCATGCAATCAAACGGATGTTGTGACCGAGCGAGTCCGTCGGGTTATCGCACAATGCATGGCAAGCAGGCGAGGAGCTGACACGGCAGCCGTGTTGTCTTTGGCGGTCATTGCAGACTTTCTAGCCGAATCCGGATTGTCGGTTGTTGATGGTCAATCAAATATAAGTGACGTCATCGCATAGTTGAAACCCCTTCGGGGGTATAGGGAGGGTGTCGCCTTCCTACTGATGAGACAGACAAAACACCTGAAGGGGTAAAAAATGAAACATGAAAAATTCACAATTGATGGCTGGATTACAGCCGAAGGGATTCACAATCCCGAGCAGAGCTGGAACGGTTACGCCGTCCCATTCTTCAACCTTGAACAAGCGGGATACATCACCGAAAAAAGTAACGCCGATATTGACTATAACGAAACATGGGAACGATACAACATTAAAGACGGCAAGATCTTTTTAGAGTTCCACGGTTTTGACGAGGAGAACGAAATAGAAGAGGTGCCTTCAGTCGATTTTGAGGGCGTTACATATTTTGGTATCGGTGCTGGCTCGTGGGTGTGGTCGGTAGATGAAGAGGAGGGCGAATAATGAAACACAACGACCAAGCAGCCGACATGATTGGAACTATCTACGGGTTTCTGTTTGACTTTCCGAACATGTTGTGCCCTGACATGTCAGACGAATACCGAAAGTCTTTGACCGAGGCACTAGAAGAGGCGGTCATTCTGATTCGCACCCATGCCCTTGACCCTGACCACCCGCTAGCAATCGACTAGCCCTTGACAACCCGCCCGCAATCTGTTAAACAATTACCAACAACCTAGAAGGGGTTACACAATGAAAACAAAAAAACTATGGATAGTGGAAATAGTGCTGAACGATTCAATCGTGGCAGTGGGAACTACCGAGCCGATAGCGCTCCGCAACTGTGCAGCCCGAGCTTTAGAGTATCTAAACGATGCGGGGGTGGGAACTGACCGCACAACGGGCGATGACTGGACTACCGAGACACTTGCCGAGTATTTCGGCTATCGATCAACCGAGTTAGACCTTGACGGCTCCGGAGAAATTCACTAGAACAAATCGGCTGGGGGTTGCCCCTCGCTCGGAGCCACACCGAGCCAGCCACCATGCAAAGCACAACGCCGAGCAGTAGCGAAACCTTGAAGGGGTTTACAATGTCAGAAAGAATAACTATTAAAGGGGCTAGGCGTACCCTCGCCCATTACGCCCGTACATTGGCAGGGCATGGCATCATGCCAGCAGAGGAAGCGGGTCGACTGCGACTCGGCAGCCCATACGGGCAGTGCCTCTATGTGTACACGCACGATGTAGAAGGCTACGGAGTGACTCATAATGTGCCTGGCTTTTGCGGTTCTAGTAAAGCCCTCGGCACTTCAGCCAAAGAAGCCCGAGATTTGATTTATCAGGCACACAACACAGTCGGGGACTTGTACCGCCACCCAGCACCATTTGACCACGAAGCAGGCGATGCGGCTCACCGAGCAGTCATGGAGCATTACGGGCTTTGGAATGAATACGCCAAAATTTTTAAGGTGGAGGTATAAACATGGGGCGCAATTATTCACCCAATCATCCCGCTGTGATGTCTCACCGAGATACTTACTTCAGCGAGTACAGCACACCGCAAAGTCTAAACCGCCCGTATCGACTGCCTCTATCCGGATTTGCTTTGAGTATTTTCGGTGGGGTTGTAGCGATTTCGTATCTGCCGACTGTGGCGGTCTTTGGTTTTCCGTTTGCGTTCGTCTGGGCTGCGCCGTTCGTCGCAAGCGGGGTCGCTTGCTTTAACCGTTGCTTGACGTTGTTAGAACAAGAAAAGAAAAGAGGCTGACATGTCAGACGAGACACAACTACACGCACCCGAACGGGTCACGGACTTACTTGTGCAGGCATATCGACTGCTTGAAGATGCCCAAGCCCATGCAGATAGATGGGACAGGGAGAACCTTGGACGCACACTAGATTCATACCGCTGGCAGCTGGGAGATCTGGTCGCACGGATTACACCTTTAACCTCTGCCCATACGTTGAACCTGACCACCCAAGAATGGGAGTTAGACCCTGCTCCTGCGTTCTCTATCGCATTGGATGAGGTTTAGCCATGAAAGATAATCGAATTAGGTGCAATTCGTGCGAACATGTCTGCACAGAAGAACAGTTACTAATAGTTGAAGACATGGAACATTGCCCGCATTGCGGGACTAGCGGTTTTCTAATGGATCTGGATGTGCCGGCATGAGTTTGCACATCTGTTTGGTCTGTGACAAATGCGAAGCACAATCAACACCCCACCACGGGACAGCCACAGACACTAGAGTCACAAACTTTTCTAGTGGCTGGGTGTTCGATGGTGACGTTGATCTCTGTCCCGTCTGCTCTGGAAGGGACTTAGAGTATTGGGCTATAGAACCTTTTTAGCCGGCAAAATCCAGGCTCGCCGTGATCGTAAACGAATACACCGCTATGTCATTGCGTACACAGTTGGCGACACCGCCGTGAAGTGGCTGGCGTGGGATCATGAGCAGGTGTGGCGATGGTCAAAATCAATCCGACAAGCTGCACAGTTCCGAAGCGAACAGCAAGCAATCAACGAAGCGGAATCCACCTCTATGGCTTGGCAGTACAAGTACACCGTGCGCCGTCTCTAACAATTTGGTAACATCAAGATCGACCCTGCCTAGCGTCCCCCTTCTCGCTAGGTAGGGTTTTTACCGTTTCCAGTTTACTTGTGTTGGCTGCCTGACGTGTTGCTCTCTTTGTTTGGGGGTCATGGCAGCCCAAAACCCATCTCGCCTACCTGTGGCAGCTTCAAATGGCAGGCAGAACGCCAAACATTCATCTATGACTGGGCAGGTGGCACAATAGTTTCGTGCCGGTTGCCAATAAAAATCCCGTACGTCGCCGTTGGGTATTTCAGGGAAGAAGATCGCTGAGGGTGCGCCTTTACAGTTTGCTTTGTCATGCCAGGCATCTCTCATTTTCTTTTAGTTCGTTTCTTAGGTGTGTTGCGTACAGCGGTTGTTTTGTTTTGGTGACATACACAGGGGCAGGTGTCGTGTATGTCTTGGGTGTATTGTCGTATGGCTCGTTCTACGGTGCCACAGTGGGTGCAGAACGGATCGGCACGGGTAAATTCCCATAGCTCACTGGTCATTCATGATCGCCATGAGGTGCTGCCCTATCCATTGCGCTACCGGACTGGCGACCCCGTTGCCACACATTTTGTATCGGGTCGTGTCTGCGTTTTGTTTTCCGTCTGCACGGGGCAGGGTGTGGTTGTCTGGCCATCCCATTAGTCGTTCACATTCTGTTGGTGTGAGTCTGCGTACTTGCATTTCTGTTTCTTCTTCGCTTGCTATAAATGTTTGTGCATGGTGTGACTGTACGGATGGTCGCAAAGCTGACAATGCTCTGGCTGTTTGTATTTCTGTGGCTGAAAATGTGTTGGCTGTTGCATCTTCACGGATGGAGTAAGCCACCGACTGTGCGCCTGTCTGGTCAAGTGTGTATGACGGGTCGCCTTCGCTACCGATACCTAATCCGTTTTGTTTCTTTTCCATTTCTCTCCCATCTTGAATGGGGATAGCAATGCAATCGCCACTATCTATACCAATGCGCAACGCTCGATATATATTTTCTGTTGTTGATTGGTTGTAACCATCAAAAGCTATGACTGGTTCAAATAACACTTGGTCGTTTCCTCCTGCAAGGGTAAGGGATATGTTTTCACTAAGCAAAGGACCTTTGCCTCCGCCTGGTTTGCCTTCTCTGCCTCTCATTAAGACCGGCACATCTTGTGCAATCATCGGTACGTTGTTGCCACCTGTTCCCATTTTTGCTGACAAAGTATTTACCGTGTTTCCTTTTTGTATTCGTAATCCGTCACGGTATGAGTTGTCAAACACAATCAGGACGGTTGCTCGACTGTCTCCAGTGTTGTCAAATGCGTTCAAGGTAGGACACACCCCACCTTGAATCCATGTTTCAAAGTCTTGGTCATGTTGCGCTCGGCGGCGCTTGCTGTACCACAAGTTTGTTCTCCATCACATATTGATTGCCGACACCTTTATAATCTCTGGCTTGGAGTGACCCAACAATGTCTGACATCATCACCGATGGGGACTGCTGTGAGCTTTTTAATGTTGGTGACAGGTTCTCAAAAACATTTGCGTTAGACCCAAACTGTGTATCAAAAGACAAAAATGGTTCAACAACTAAATTGTAATGTTCCGAACCAGATGGACCGCCAGTGCCTTTATGCCATTTGCTAGTAACCGAAGTGGTTAAAACTCCGTCGGCGTTTTCTCCTGCAGCCCATTGGCTACTTGTTCCAACGCTTTCTGAAGCCTTAAAGGTAGCGTCTTGCCTCGACGGTTTGCTCTTCGTAGAATTCCCTCCGCTGCTTTCGCCGACAGTAAGTATTTTTTCGGGACTTCGGCTGGCGATTGCAGAATCAAAGCAAGAGAGGACGAACACTCGTCTACGCCTTTGGGGGACTCCGAAGTATTGTGCATCCAGCATGGACCACTCCGAGAAACACGCCCCTGCTTCATCCATTTCGTAGAGGACTTCCCCGAAGTCGGCACCATTATTGGAAGATAAGGCTCCTGCGACGTTCTCCCAAATAGACCAGGTTGGATATTTTCCATTAGATAACTCTCTTAATTCTTTGATGATTCGGATTCCTTGGTGAAACAAACCTGACCGTTCTCCGGTTAGACCTGCTCGTTTGCCTGCTACTGACAGGTCTTGACATGGTGATCCCCATGCGACTACATCTACACCGTCACAGTGGTCAAGGATGTACCGACCTGTGAGTGTGGAGACATCATCCCATTTGGGTACGCCAGGCCAGTGGTGGTCTAGGGTTTGGCGACAGTTTTTATCTAGCTCGCATTGGAATACTGTTGTCATTCCTGCGGCTTCTAGCCCCATGTCAAATCCCCCTACGCCACTAAATAGTGACAGGACCCGCATTAGAAGAAGTCGTCAGCTGCGGGTACTGGTGTTGCTGAAGGAAAAATCTTGCCGACTTGCGCCATTACATTTTCTGTTTGGTCTTTGATCCATGTGTTCCAGCGAAGTGATACACCAATTTCGTCAGCAATAATCTTAATTGACTTGCCTTTGGTGCCGTCTTTTTTGGTGAATTCTTCTTGCTCTAGGCGACCTGTAACAATGACGGTTTCACCTTTAGCGCAAGTGGCTGCGAAGTTTTCTGCTAGTGAGCCGAACGCTGTGACGTTGTGCCATGTTGTTTTTTTCTTGTCGTCTTTGCCGTAGGTGTCTGCGACTGTGAAGGTGGCGACTGCCATTTGACTGCCGGTGTATTTAAGTTCGGGTTCTTGTCCGAGCTTTCCGTGGATTGTGATGTGGTTACTCATTAGTGTCCCCTTCCGAGGGTTGTAGTGGTTTGGGTTGGTTCGCAGCCTTTAGACAACGGTGTTGTGGTGGGGTTGAGAGGGTGATGTAGGTCGTCACAGCTACTTTGCAGCGTGGACAGTGCCAGTGTTGTTTCAGCGAGATGCCCTTCATTCCGTTCATGTTATAGGTGGGGTGTGTCAATGTCAAGAAGTTTTCTTGCTTTTCTGCAAGTTCTACATTCTCGTGATCCATTGGGTTTGTGGTAGGTGTTGGCTTCGTCATATTCGTGTCCCCTTGGGCAGTGTGTTTTGTTTGCATAGAAATGTCTGCCTCTATCTACTACGTCTTGCATGTTTTCTGTTTGGGTTCCACCTTCTAGGTGGTGGGGGTTGACACAGATTCGATTGTCGCATTTATGTCTGACGACTGGTGGGTAGTAGTAGTTAGCTAGGAAGAATGAGAACCGGTGGGCTGATCTGTGTTTGCCTTGGGCGTATAACTGTCCGTAGCTGTCGCCTCGTAGTGCGCCTTGCCATTCCCAACATTCTTCGGGGGTGAGGATGTTTACTCGTTTCCAAAATCGTTGGCTGGTTTTGTATGTCACAATGTCCACAGGTTCCCCTTTGTCCTGTGTAAAACATTAGCAGTATCTTCTTGTGCGTTGGACTTTGGGGTGTGGAGATCGGCAGATGAAGCCTTGTAGTCCCATGCAGTTTTGATATTTGATTACAGCCCAGCCGTACGGACCTACGGGATGGACAAATTCTCCAGAGTCGTTGGTGAATCCCAGCCAAGCGATGCGGTCTACGATGCGGGCTTGTTGGATGGGGGTGTAGCGGTCTGCGTTGGAGCTGTTGCTGTACCGCCGCCAAGTTCCGAGTGCGATTCCGTAGCCAGAAGTGTAATTACGGGTGGATGTGTGCCAACGGGAATCTGTTTCGCATTGGGCGAGGCGTTTGTAAAACCGCCAAGGCATTACGAGTGCTTCAATCTCTTTGGGTGTCTTAGATGCGCTTACAGGGGCTTCTGAGAGGATTGTAGAGGGGATGGATAGGGACAAGATAATGGTGATGAGGATGCTTTTTCGCATGGTTTTCCTTTGTTCAGGGGATAGGTCATTTAGGTGTCATAGTTCTCCCAACTAGGTACTGTTAAACGGATTAAAATATATTAGCAGTGAAAGTTAAAAACCAACCAGCGAACGGATCACACAATCCATAGCTCGCACTTCGATGAAGTCTTCCATCTCGGTGTACTTAGTTTTCTTAGACACAACCGGTGCAGCTTCCAAGGTCGGAGCATCAACAATCAACACAATCGTTCGTGCATTATTCAACATGGTAAAGAAATGATTGACCGCTATAAACTTTTTCTTGCGGGCAGAGAAATGAACTGTGCTGTACGGGAACACATCAGTGTCCCAGTTGTGTTTCACTTCAACTTCAAAAGCATATTCTGTTCCGTCACGTGTAGCCAATACATCAATGCCGTAGTCGTCAGGGTTAACCCAAGCTAGGAACCCTTGATCCATTAGCCATTCAATGATTTGGTGTTTAGCGTTGTCATCGTTGTCGTAGATGACCTTGCTAAATGGTTTACCAGCCACCGTATTTATCTCCAAGCAATACACCACAGAGAAAAACTGCGCTGACCATGATTACCATCATAAAAAAATCAGTCATTGTTCGCTGCCTTCTCTGCTAGATACAACGCCAGCTCCATCGCTGAAGTTAACTGCGTAGTGCCGGCTAACTGTTGCCATGCTTTAACGAACTGGTCAACACATGCTTTGTATGTGTCACGTTCAACCTGCACTTTGGCGAAGTCTTGCTCTGCAAACACAATCTCTTTGTCTCGAAGCCATGCGTACGCATCGTCCTGGTGTATGTATTCACTCATTAGTATCCTGCCTCTTTCAACAAAGCTGCGAAGACACGGGCAGGCATGACTGCATACCAGTCGCCAACATCCATCGTGCCACGCTTCTTAGCAATAACAGCACCCATATTTACTTCGGCGTTAGCCATCTCAACCTTCAATTCTTTCATCCATTCAGACAACGTAATTGTCTTGTGGTCTTTTACTTCTATTACGACTGGCGCACCCATGTTGATGTCGCCCTTGTCAAGATTCCCTGACAACGCACGACGCTCTGTATAGATCCAACCTTCACCTTTAAGCCAAGTGACCACAGCAGTTTCAGCTGCGGTTCCTTTTTGTTTTGCTTTACTCACTGCGCCGTGCCAGTTCGTCACTTAGCCGGCGACACTCGGATGACAGCATGGCGTTGGTATCTTCGAGCAACATCAGCTTTTCTGTTAAACGATTGTTCTCTTTTACAAGTGAAGACACAGCTTCTTGCCACATCCCGCTATCCATTTCATCATTCACTGTCAAAACATCCTTCATAGAATTTGTGTCCGAAGATTTCAGCAGGGTGAAGACCGAAACGTAGGCACCATTTGTCTGCGGTGTAAACACTCAACCCGTCTTGCCACCAACGAGCAACCGTATGGTTGTCCAGGTATTGCAACTGTTCCGCTTTAGTAAGGAACTCAA
>Ga0209296_1002834_pt1 | contig 12110 bp, 16 predicted proteins | sample S_130206_EF_Meta_FD_187319 | JGI IMG/M metagenome (GOLD analysis project Ga0209296, IMG submission 187319) | Freshwater microbial communities from Lake Simoncouche, Canada to study carbon cycling - S_130206_EF_MetaG (SPAdes) (version 2) | ecosystem: Environmental > Aquatic > Freshwater > Lake ...
GGTATCAAAGGGGCCAAAAGAAAGGGGCCGAAGCCCCAATCTTTAGCGATGTTTCATCGCACTCTCTAGTTCTCGCTCATGCCTTCTTTGCTCTGCCATTAATATAGACCGATGCCTCTGTATAAGATGACGTACGCTTTTTATCCATTCAAATATTTTTACGTCATGGTTACGAACATTTACAAGCTCAGCGCTGGTCAAGCTCATGCAGTATGTGGCATCGTCAACATGGTCAAATAGTTCTAACTGTTTCATATCATTCTCCTAGGTTGGTGAGGGGCCGAAGCCCCTCGGTTGATTACCAGCAGCCCCGTGCCGCCAGTAGTTTGGTGCGCTTCCCTACGATGACTGTCACACCATCGTGCGGGTATTGCCTCACCCAATCCATTGCCTCACCGAACGTCTTGGCATAGTGTGCGGTCTTCCATTGGGGCTGGGGGTTGCCCTCCCATAGCACACCGACTCGGTAGTAGGCTAACCATATCCACGCGTCTTTGATTAGGGCGAGGACTTTGTTTGACAGTGATATTGCTTTCAGCATGGGTAACTCCTTGTTATGCGTTGCACTATTGCATTGCATAGTCTTTATATACCTGATAGGGTTGGGGTTTTGCAAGCTTTCACGGCGCGACCCCACCTATACCCCACCCCCCGAGCTGCTCACGATGGGACCCGCGTGCCCTATACTCTAAGAGCCGCACAAATCACCACGCATTTTTCCAAACCCCCCCACCCCTCACTTTTCTACCAACCTAGTGCTGTCAAGTTTTCACAGGAAACACCCCCCTATAGGATTCCTTACCTCCCCTAGAAATATGTGTTATATTTCGCAAAAATCACGGAGTGCCCCTTTCCTCCCATGCTTGAACATATACCTGACATAGAAGAGAACGTCCCCCTACCAGTCTCGGTGGCGGATGCTATGCCCACTCTTACCGCTAAGGAAGAGTTAGAGATGATGGCCCGCACGGCTAAGTTAATCTCAGACCTAACCGGTCAACCAATCCAAGTAACCCAAGAGCACCGTGGACAAGCTCTGGAATTAGCTGAACAAGTTATAGCCAATAAGTCAGACATGAATTTGGCTCAGTACCCCAATGAAACTATTGCCTATTTAGCGGGAATGGTCTCCCAATATGACTACATGGTCGTGCGCGAGTTCGCTGACCTCAAGAAGTATGTAGTCAATAAGCTACTTGCCGAGACAGATAATGCCGACCCGAAGATAAGACTCGGCGCTATTAAGGCTTTAGGTGAAGTGGATGGGGTCGATGCGTTTAAGAAGCGTACCGAGGTCACTGTTAAGCATCAGTCTATTGAAGAAGTAGAGAATGAACTGCTTGAGACGCTTCAGAAGCTGGAGAAACGCACAATTAATGTTCAGTCTAAGGTCCTAAGTAGTGAAAATCACGCCTGAACAGCTGCAAAAGATCAAAGATGCCCTCCCGCTGATGCCGGATGAGGAAAAACGACGTACTTTAGAGCTTTTAAAGACGTACGACAGCGAATCAGTACGGGATTTTGGTGAAAACGACTTCCTAACCTTCATTGACCACGTGTACTCCGGCTATAAAGTGGGGCCACACCACCGCAGGCTGGCAAAAATCTTTGAAGAGATCGCTGCGGGCAAGAAAAAGCGGGTAATTGTGAACATTGCCCCCCGCCACGGCAAGTCCGAGATGATTTCTTACCTTGCACCAGCGTGGTTTCTAGGTAAATACCCTAATAAGAAGATCATTATGTCCTCCCATACGGCGGATTTGGCGGTCAATTTTGGTCGGCGGGTACGTAATTTGGTAGGTTCCGAGGGCTACAGGGACATTTTTCCGCAGATAGAACTGCAAGCTGACAGTAAGTCTGCATCACGTTGGGGGACGAATTTCAATGGCGAATATTTTGCTATCGGTGTCGGTGGTGCTCTTGCTGGTCGCGGCGCTGACCTCTTCATTATTGATGATCCACACTCTGAACAAGAAGCCAAAACTGGACGTCCAGACGTGTTTCTTCCTGCTTGGGAATGGTTCCAGTCTGGCCCTTTGCAGCGTCTTATGCCGGGAGGCGCTATTATTATTGTGATGACACGATGGTCCAAATTGGACCTTACGGGGATGATCCTTAACCAGATGGAGAAGGAACCCGACGTGGACCAGTGGGAGGTTGTAGAGTTCCCTGCCATTCTTAATGACAAGCCGCTGTGGGGCGACTTCTGGGACTTGGACGAGTTGCTGGCTAAGAAGGCTGGTATGGACATCCGGTACTGGGAAGCCCAGTATATGCAGAACCCTGTCTCCCAAGAAGGTGCTCTTATTAAGAGGGAGTGGTGGCAGATTTGGGATAAAGAAGAGCCACCGCACTGCGAGTTCACGATCATGTCCCTTGATGCGGCGCAGGAGACCAACAACCGCGCTGACTACAACGCCCTGACAATCTGGGGCGTGTTTTTCAACGAAGAGAAGAATAATTACAACATCATCTTGCTTAATGCTATAAAGCGTAGGCTGGAGTTCCCTGACCTCAAGAAGCTGGTGCTTGAGGAATATAAAGAGTGGGAGCCAGATGCGTTCATGGTGGAGAAGAAGTCCAACGGTGCGGCTCTATACCAAGAGTTACGACGGATGGGCATACCGGTCGGAGAATTTACTCCCGGTAAAGGACAGGATAAGATCAGTCGGGTTAATGCCGTTTCTGCACTTTTTGCAGGAGGGATTGTGTGGGCACCTGACCGCAGGTGGGCCAAAGAAGTTATTGAGGAGTGCAATGATTTCCCTAGTGGCTCCAACGATGACTTGGTGGACTCCACAACATTAGCATTGATGCGGTTTAGAGAAGGCGGGTTTATTCGTCTGTCAGATGACGAGCCCGAGGATATTAAATATTACCGGCGTAAACCGGTGGCGTACTATTAAGGATTTATATGGCTACTTCTAGTATTGATAAGGCTCTTTACTCAAGTCCTATGCCCGGCATGATGGCAGCTGGCGATATGGGAGAACCGGACTTGGAGATTGAGATTGAGAACCCCGACGCCGTAACGATGTCAGATGGCTCAGTTGAGATTACTTTGGAGCCGGGCAAAGAAGGCAGCGATGACTTCAACAAGAATCTAGCAGACGAAATGGATGAGGGTGAACTCAACAGTCTGGCAGATGAATTGATGGAGTTGGTTGACGCAGACATCATGTCCCGTAAAGACTGGACTGAAACTTATGTTAAAGGTCTTGAAGTACTGGGGATGAAATATGAAGAACGAACAGAGCCTTGGAACGGAGCCTGCGGAGTCTACTCAACCATCCTCACTGAGGCGGCGATTCGTTTCCAGAGTGAGACGATTACTGAAACGTTCCCTGCGCAGGGGCCAGTCAAAACTGAAATTATTGGTGCAATTGATAAGCTCAAGGAAGAAGCAGCCGAGCGAGTAAGAGAGGACATGAACTACCGCCTCACTGAGGAGATGCCCGAGTATCGTCCTGAGCATGAGCGCCTACTGTTCAATCTTGGTTTGGCTGGATCGGCCTTTAAGAAGGTGTATTACGACACTGCCATGCGCCGTCAAACCGCGCTGTTTATCCCAGCAGAAGATGTGATTATTCCCTACGGCTCCAGCGGAGCGCGTACTGCTGAGCGGGTCACGCACTTGATGCGTAAGACCAAGAACGACATCAAGAAGCTGCAAGTTAATAAGTTCTATCGGGACATCGACCTTGGTGAGCCGATGCAGATGCGTACCGACGTGGAGAAGAAAAAAGCTGAAGAGCAGGGCTATTCTCTAACAGATGATGACCGCTACCAGATCGCTGAGATTCAGGTAGATTGGAACCTAGCAGGATACGAACATGAAGATGAAATCGCTTTACCCTATATTATCTCCATTGACCGGGGCTCCAAAGACATTCTGGCTATCTACCGCAACTGGGAGGAAGACGATGAGACGTACCAGAAACGGCAACATCTGGTTCAGTACGACTACGTTCCAGGTTTTGGGGCTTATGGCATGGGCCTTATCCATATCATTGGTGGCTATGCTCGCGCTGGGACTTCTCTTATTAGGCAGCTTGTTGATGCGGGTACTCTTTCTAATCTTCCCGGCGGCTTAAAGTCTCGCGGGTTGCGCGTCAAGGGTGACGATACGCCGATTGCACCGGGAGAGTTCCGTGATGTTGATGTGCCTTCTGGTGCTATCAAAGACAACATCATGACCTTGCCGTATAAGGAGCCAAGCCAAGTCCTGCTAGCGTTGTTGAACCAGATCACAGAAGAAGGCCGTCGTCTGGGCTCTATCGCGGACATGAACGTCAGTGATATGTCTAGCCAAGCCCCAGTGGGTACAACGTTGGCTCTGCTGGAGCGTCAACTCAAGATCATGGGCGCGGTTCAGGCGCGGGTTCACAACTCAATGAAAGAGGAGTTCAAGCTTCTCAAGGTCATCATCCGTGACCATGCACCATCTAGCTATGACTACGAGCCTTCTAGCGGTGACGCCTCCGCGATGCAGGAAGACTACGACATGGTCGAGGTTATTCCGGTTAGCGACCCCAACAGCAGCACGATGGCTCAGCGGATCATGCAGTACCAAGCGGTTATGCAGATGGCGCAGCAGGCACCACAGATTTACAACCTCCCAATTTTGCATAGGCAAATGATTGAGGTACTGGGTGTTAAAAATGCTGACAAGTTAGTGCCGATTGATGATGACATGACTCCTCGTGACCCGATTAGCGAGAACATGGCGTTTCTCAAAGGTGAACCAACCAAGGCGTTTATCTACCAAGATCATGATGCGCATATTGCCACGCATACGACGTTCATGCAGGACCCAATGATTATGCAGACGATGGGACAGAACCCAGCCGCGCAGCAGATGATGGGTGCGGTCATGGCCCATATTGCAGAGCATCTCGGGTATCAGTATCGTCGCAAGATTGAAGAGCAGTTGGGTGTACCGCTGCCTCCACCGAACGAGAAGATGCCTGAAGAAGTCGAGGTTCAACTGTCTCAGTTGGTTGCGCAGGCATCAGTTCAGTTGTTACAGCAGCATATGTCGCAGGCCCAGCAGCAGAAGAACCAGCAGACATCACAAGACCCGCTGATCCAGATGCAGCAAGCTGAGCTACAGATTAAGGCCCAAGAAGCTCAGACCCGCGCTCAGAAAACGCAGGCGGATATCCAGCTGGCGCAAGAGAAACTCAAGCTTGAGGCTCAGCGGATGATGCTCGATATGCAGAAAGAGACTCAGCGAGTGGGCTCGCAGGAGCGTCAGAACAACCAGAAACTTATGGTGCAGGACCGCCAGAATACCCAGAAAGTTAAGGCTGATCTGGCTAAAACTATTGTTAAACCACAAGGAGGCGGTAACAGATGAACGCAATTGAGCTGCTTAAGAAGCAAAACGACGAATTTCGCTTAAATGCGGTAACGAAATTGATAGGCGGCGGGGTCCAAGACTACGCTGAATATCGAGAATTGGTTGGTGTTATACGGGGTCTTGACCACGCCAATTTAAACTTACAAGACCTCAAAACTCGTTTGGAGAAAGAAATAGATGACTGAAATACTCGTAAGCCAAGACGGTGCCACCACCACTGTACTTCCCGCGTCGGCTGAAGAGAAAGCTAAACAAGTACCTGATCCTTCTACTTTTCATCTTCTCTGCGTATTGCCAGAGATTGAAGAAGAATATGGGGACAGCGGACTTATTAAAGCAGGACAAACTATTCATTATGAAGAAGTCCTATCTCCCGTGCTGTTCGTTGTAAAAGTAGGCCCCGATGCCTATAAAGATGAGAAGCGATTCCCATCCGGCCCCTCCTGCAAAATAGGGGATTTTGTATTGGTTCGACCCAATACTGGTACACGTATCAAGATTCATGGCAAAGAATTCCGAATCATTAATGATGATTCTGTCGAAGCTGTGGTTCAAGACCCTCGTGGTATTACACGTGCAGCATAAGGAGAATATATGGCTGAGTTTGAAAAAACTGAATTTGAGTTTCCAGATGAGATTGAGGCAAAACAGTCTCGGGTGGGCTCCAAGAAAGTAGAGATTGACGATACTCCTGAGATTGAGATCGTTGACGATACGCCTGAGAAGGATCGGGGCCGTGGGGTAATGGAGACACCCCCTGAGGAAGTGACCGAAGAGGAGCTATCGAAGTATTCTGACAAGAAATTGCAGGACCGATTAGCAAAGTTAGGTCGCGGGTATCACGATGAAAGACGGGCAAAAGAGGCCGCTTTACGTGAAAAAGACGAGGCTTTTAAGCTGGCGCAGTCGATTATTAATGAGAATAAACAGCTCAAAGGATCGCTCAGTACCAGTCAGGAAGCCCTTCTAGAGCAGGCTAAGCGGACAGTTTCCTCGGAGATTGACGAAGCCAAGCGGGAATATAAAGCTGCTTATGAGTCAGGAGATTCTGACGCATTATTGGAAGCACAGGAAAAACTCACTGTCGCCAAGATAAAAGCGGATAAAGTGAATAATTTCCGCCCTACCCCTTTACAGGACGATAGAAATACTGTACAAACGGCACAAACCGCGCAAGCACAGGACCCTAAAGCGGAGCGTTGGCGTACCAACAACCCGTGGTTTGGGCAAGATAGAGAAATGACCGGCTATGCGCTTGCGTTGCATGAAAAGCTGGTCTTGGAAGATGGTTTGGACCCTAGCTCCGACGAGTACTATAAACGTCTCAACGGCAGGATTCGCCATCTATTTTCGGATAAGTTTTCCTCCGATGGTGATGATGCAAATACTTCTCAGCGCCAAAAAGGAAATGTTGTTGCACCTGCGACCCGTAGCACTGCGCCTCGAAAGATCGTGCTGAACGCAACGCAAGTACAACTAGCCAAGCGGCTTGGTGTTCCACTGGAACTCTATGCTCGTAAGGTTGCGGAAGAAATGAGGAAATAAAATGACTGAACAAAATCGACTATCTCGTGCCCTAGAAACTCGTGAAAAGGTATCCCGTCCTGTAAAGGCTTGGACACCTGCTCAATTACTTCCTGAAGTAGACGAGGAACCCGGTTACAAAATGCGTTGGATTCGTACAAGCATGGGAGGTCAAGCTGACGCCCGTAATATTTCCTTGAAATTCCGCGAAGGATGGGAGCCTGTAAAGGCTTCTGAACACCCCGAAGCGTTCACATATGCCGAGCCTAATTCCCGGTTTAAAGACGCGATCGAAGTAGGTGGATTAATCCTCTGTAAAACACCTGTTGAACTTACTGAACAGCGAGATAGACATTTTCAGCGAGTAGCTGATGACCAACTTGCCTCAGTAGACAACAGCTTCATGCGCGAGAACGACGCCCGTATGCCACTGTTTAAGGAACGAAAGTCTACAGTGACTAAGGGATCAGTTTTCGGTTCTGGTTCTTAATTTTGGAGTTTAACTATGGCTTATCCTACAGTTAGCGCCCCATATGGTCTAAAGCCTGTCAATCGTATTGACGGTATGCCATATGCTGGTGCTTTCCGCCAGATTCCCGTAGCTGCAAGTTTTGGTACTGCCATTTTCTTTGGTGATACCGTACAAGTTGACAGCACCGGTTATTTGGTTCTTTCCACTGCCACTAATTCTGGCACTATCGTTGGCGTTTGCGTCGGCGGACAGTATGTGAACTCTAGCGGTCAAACCGTTCAGGGCCAATATCTGCCTGCTTCGATTTCTACGTCTACAAACCCCGCTTATGCGTATGTAATTGATGATCCTATGGCGCTTTTCAAAGTTGCCGTGGTTTCGTCTGGTACGACCATGAGTTCCGCAGGTCGCACTGTGGTTGGTACTAACTTGGCCTTGGTTCTGAACGCAGGAAACACCACCACTGGTGATTCTGCTTATGCAGTTACCCTGACCGGCGCTGGTACTACCGCGACTATCCCAATCCGTGTTATCGACGTAGTGCCTGAAACTGCAACCGCAGCCGACACTTACACCGAACTATTGGTGAAGATCAACACTCACCAATATAACAACACCACTGGTGTTTAAGGAGTAAATCATGGCTATTTCACGCGCACAGCTACTTAAAGAGCTGCTCCCCGGACTGAACGCTTTGTTTGGACTGGAATATGCACGCTACGGCGAAGAGCACAAGGAAATCTACGAGACTGAAACCTCTGAGCGTAGCTTTGAAGAAGAGACGAAACTGTCAGGTTTCTCTGCTGCACCTGTTAAGAACGAGGGCTCTGCCATCGCTTATGACAATGCGCAGGAAGCATGGACTGCACGTTACAACCACGAAACTATCGCAATGGGCTTCTCCATTACGGAAGAGGCAGTGGAAGATAACCTGTATGACTCTCTGTCCGCACGTTATACCAAGGCTTTGGCCCGTGGTATGGCTTACACCAAACAGGTCAAGGCAGCTTATGTGTTGAACAACGCATTTACTGCTGGTGTTACCTATGGTGATGGTGTGGTTCTTTGCTCGACAGCACATCCGCTGATCTCTGGCGGCACTAACAGCAATCGTCCTACCACTGGCGCTGACCTGAATGAGACTTCGTTGGAAAACGCAGTTATTCAGATCGCTGGCTGGACAGATGAGCGCGGTTTGCTGATCGCTGCACGTCCCAAGAAGCTGATTATTCCTCCAAGCTTGATGTTCGTTGCTACCCGCCTGCTGGAAACAGAACTGCGCGTTGGTACTACCGATAATGACGTCAACGCTTTGAAGAGCAACGGTTCTATCCCTGATGGATATACCGTTAACCACTTCTTGACCGACACTAACGCTTGGTTCTTGACTACAGACGTTCCCAATGGATTGAAGCACTTTGTCCGTACCCCGTTGCAAAACAATATGGATGGCGACTTCGATACCGGCAACGTCCGTTACAAGGCCCGCGAGCGTTATTCGTTCGGTGTGTCTGACCCTCTGGGTATCTTCGGATCGCCCGGTTCGTCCTAAGCTAGGGTTTACCCCTGCTAAAAAGGCCCCTTCGGGGGCCTTTTTTATTGTATGCTTAGGTTGTTGGTGGTTGTCCGGCGGGTTAGCGCCGCCGCAGTGAAGTTCCTTTAGTGGTAAATTAGCTGTTTGACACACACTGCTTTATGTGAGCAGCCACCAACAACTTCCATGTAATTTTAAAGTTTGACGTTAAATTTGCAGGGTTAAATACAGCCTCAAAACTGTCATAAATGGCCCGTAGGATGCAGTCGCAGCGCCGTGCTGCACCATTTTTACAGGGGTTTATCATGGAATTTACTTTAAAGATTGATTTGGGTTTTTGCGAGTCGGTTGAATTCACTACCACTGAGTTTTGGAAGACCGTGGCTATGGTCGGCTTTGTTGAGCGCATGGAAGGCATCGACGATGAAGTAGCCGAGGACGAGGACGAGGACGACGAGGAAGAGTACGCGTACGACGACGAAGGCAATGCGTACTGGCTGGACGAGGAAAACGACGTTTGGTATATGTACGACGCCGACGAAGATGACTGGGTTGAAGTCGACCTTGAGGACGACGAAGACGAGGCAGAGGAAGAAGTCGCTGCGTAAATTTACTCATTACAGTGAGTAATCTGAGGGGGCTTCGGCCCCCTTTTTGCTATTTAAACGCTCATTATGGTGGTGGATTCGGTGGCAGTTAGCACACAAAACTATGCATTTTGCGGCTTCTGTATACGCTTTTTTGAACCGACCATTTTTTGCCAGCTCGTGGACACTGTATTCTTTTGTACCGGGAGGGTGGTGGAAATCTATAACGGCGAGGTGTGATATCCCACATTGGGTACACATCAGGGTTGCTTTGTATGCGTTCCACTTTTCCTTACTCGCTTTCCTGTTTTTCTTTACCTTTGTCTTGTGCTCTTTGGCGTTAGCGGCGTAATGTTTAGCCGAGTACTCCTTGGCTTTTTCCTTGCGTTTTTTGGGATCTTTGTACGGCATCTTGACACAACCCCAAAATAGTGTATATTGACCCCAATCCGGGTTTTCCGGTACATTGAGCAGTCCCGGCTGACGACATACCGATCAATGTACTTATCTTGTATGTAAGGAATATTAATCATGGGATTCGCAACTCACCTAGGCCCTTGGCTGCTCGGCACTGTTAAAAACACCACCGGCACGACTGCTGGCACCATCCGTAATATGGGTGCAACTATTGTTGCCCAAACTTATACGGCTCCTACTTCTGTTATTTTGGCAAGCCCAACAGCACAACAGATGTTTGTGCTACCTGCTGGCGCTAAAATTCTTCGTTTTGGCCTAGAAGTTAATGTTGCCCTGACTGGCGCAACAAACTGCGGCGTTACTATTGGCAGTGCTGGCACGGCTAACCTGTATATGGCTTCGGTCAACACTGGCACTTCGGCGGTTCAAACTTCTCCAGCTACCATCGCAGCGGCAACTTCAGGTCTTTATGACAGCATCGGCACATCTGATGTAATCATTTACGGTACTTTTACTGCGGCTACTGCTGACGCTACTGCCGGTACGGTTACTGTTACTGTTGAGTACATTGTTCGTGACTCAGACGGTTCGGCTAACCCCAGCCAAGCTTAATTGATCTCAGGGGCTTCGGCCCCTGCTTTATAGGAGATTGATTATGATGCAAACAGACGTACAAAGTGGACATATTGAAACTTCTGGTTTTATTATCCCGCTTGGCAGATGCCGTTTAAAGCAAGTTGTTTTCCAAGGAAGCGGAGCAGGTGCCGGTGTTGTTGAAATTTTTGACACCAGCACTACGCCTACATCCGCAACATATGGTCGATCTACTACGACAATAACGGTAACAAAATCAAGTCATGGTTTGAAAACCGGTGATACGGTTGGAATTGCTTTTAGTTCAGCCGCAGGTGTATCTGGCACGGATGGAAATTACATTATTACTGTAGTTGACTCCAGCACTTTCACCATTACAGACCCTAACTCAGGCACAGTAACTGCTGGTACAGCTTGCCGGTATGTAGATGGTACTGGTGGGAAATGGTTAACAAGTTTTGCAACTGCTACTAGCCAAACCACTCCTTGCGCTGTTTTACTACCCGGAGAAGGGATGCTTGCAAAACAAGGGCTGTATGCAAACTTTTCAAACACTTCTTGGGTAACGGTATTCTATGGCTGATAAGAGCTTTAACTTGGTGGGACGCAAACTGATGATTGCGATCCCATGCTATGACGGCAAAGTCAATATTCGGACTGCGTTTGCCATAGCTGAACTCGTCCCCAAGTTGGACAAGATGGGTGTCCAGATTCATCTGGTGCACCTGTCTGGCTGCTCCATTATTTCCAAAGCCCGCAACAAGCTGGTGCGTAACTTCATGGAAACTGATTGCACAGATTTCTTATTCGTAGATGCAGATGTAATCATCAATGTGGAAGCTGTAACCCGTCTGTTGGCTTTGTCTTCAGATAAAGATGTAGTTGCAGGTACGTATCCCCGTCGTGCGGATGACGCTAAGTTCTTCCTTGACTTCTATTTGAGTGATGACAAGCAACTAGAGTTTGATGAGAACGGCTTGATGCGCGTTGAGAGCGCCCCCACAGGATTCATGCTTATCCGTCGCCATGTGATTCAACACATGATGGATGCCCACCCTGAGTGGCGTTATGCGGGTGATGGCGATGGCGAAACAGAATATGCCATCTTTGACTTCCTATTGATTGATGGGCAGTATATTGGTGAAGACTACGCCTTCTGCCGCCGCGCTCGTGAGGAAGGGTTTAAGATTTACCTTGACCCTATGATTAGTTTGCCGCATATCGGCACAAAAGAATTCACCCGTAACTTTGAACAAGACGCCTTGCAGCCTCTCCTAAAAGAACACGCTAGGCCTAAACTTAAAGTAGCAAATGGCTAAGACCGCAGCATGGACACGCAAAGAAGGCAAGAACCCCAATGGTGGCCTGAACGCCAAGGGACGCGCCTCGGCGAAAAAGCAAGGTATGAATTTGAAACCGCCCCAGCCCGAAGGCGGCAGCAGGCGCGACTCTTTCTGTGCAAGGATGACTGGGATGAAGAAGAAGCTTACCAGCGAGAAAACGGCGAAAGACCCGAACTCCCGTATAAACAAGAGCCTCAAGGCTTGGAACTGCTGAGGTAGGATATGAACGAACACCAAGAAGCCATGAAAAACGCCCTTGATATCTTGGCAATATTTT
>Ga0209296_1002837_pt1 | contig 12102 bp, 11 predicted proteins | sample S_130206_EF_Meta_FD_187319 | JGI IMG/M metagenome (GOLD analysis project Ga0209296, IMG submission 187319) | Freshwater microbial communities from Lake Simoncouche, Canada to study carbon cycling - S_130206_EF_MetaG (SPAdes) (version 2) | ecosystem: Environmental > Aquatic > Freshwater > Lake ...
CAACGGTCGCGCCTACTACCACTGCACCTACTACGGTCGCGCCGACCACCACAGTTGCACCAGCCATCGCGGCACCGACTTCGCTAAAAGCTACACAGTCAGGGTCAGACGTCTTGATCACCTACGCAGCAGCACCTGGCTCCTCACCGAGAGGCTACTACGTGAAGAGAAACGGCGTGCTCGTCCTCTCAACTACAAGCACCTCGCTGCGTGACGTGGGCGCTGCCGCAAGATTGCAGACCATCACGTACGAAATCGCCGCTCTCTACCAAAACGGTCTCTCGGCTTTTGCTTCTACGCAGATCACAACAGCGCCACCAGCCACAACAACGACCACGACGACGACGACGACCACAACGACGACAACGCTCCCGGCATTGCCATCTCCAAAAAACCTCAACGCCACGGTGCTTCTTAATGACATAGTGTTTTCGTACGAGCCAGCCACAAGATCAGGCTTGCTTGGCTACTACGTCACGCGTACAGGTATGGCTCCTCAGTACGTCACCTCTACGACATTTCGCGATATAAACGCCGCAACTTCAGCGCAGACCATCACCTATAGCGTTACTGCGCGATATCGCTCCGGTGTGTCCGCTCCAACAACGACTACTATCACAGTTACTCCGCCTGCAACGCCAACAATAACGTCCGCGGCTGTTGTGTCTCGACAAGTGAAGTTGTCCCTTGCTTCGACAACACCTGGCTCGTTCCTCTTAGTTTACAGAGGGTCCGCCCTCGTCGGGACATACCCTGCAGCAGAGTCTGTAGTGCTAGAGCGCCAACCAGTTGGCACACATCAGTACTCAGTGCGTGCTACGTCGTCGGCGGGTACGTCAGGGATGTCAGCAAGTGTCAGCGTCAAAGTCAATAGGTGACCAAAGACTAGTCAAAGACCCGTGCTACCGCTCTCGCCACAGTGACGTTATATATTTATGAAAACACGCACCCTAGTAATAGGCGTCGCGCTTGCCTCGCTTGCGTTCTCGTCTTGTTCGTCAAATTCCGACCCGAAAGCTATCGGAGATCCTGAGTCGGCCTTGGTACCAGCGACTCAACTTGTAGCTGAGTCCGCGAAAGAAGAGTTGTCTTCTTTGGATGCAGACTTGCAGGCTTTAGACGAAGCTACAGCCGAGATCGATTCTTTTAACACCACCACTATTTTGGAAGCAGGTCAGTAATGAAATCGCTGCGTAAAACCATTCTCCTTACAGTGTCACTCCTCTCTGTGGCAAGCCCAGCTTTCGCTAAAGACGGCGGACCTGACGAAGACCGCTCGCAAACGAGCTCAACGCCACCTGTATCTGAGAGGCAAGAGACGACTACTACGCGCCCGCCGCGCCAAGAGGAACGCCGTGAGGATACAACCACGACACGGCCTCAAAATCCACCAAGTGCAGGTTCGTCAACCACAACCCGCCCGCCGCGCCCAGAGGAACGCCGCGAGGACACCACAACAACTCGTCCACCGCGCCCTGAGGAGCGTCGCGAAGACACGACAACGACCCGTCCACCACGCTCTACGGGCACTGATTCCTCAACGACACGTCCGCCTACACCGCCGACCACAGGGACAACTGTTCCGCGGGAGTCACAAGGAGGCCGCCGCGAGGACAACAACAAACTAGAGGCCGACAAAGACCTACGGGAAGTTCTCGTCAAGATCACAAACTCATCGCTTGATGCCACCCTTAAAGCATCACTCACACAGCAGGTACAGACCGTCATCAACGCCATCGCAGCAGGGACGGCAACGCCTTCTGATGTGGAACGTACTCTACGAGCTGTGAAAGACGCACTTAAAGGGCAAGAAAGAGGCCAGGGTGAAACGCCGACATCAAGAGGAGAAGATGGTGAGCAGGCTCTGCCTTCTGATGGTTCAACACCTTCACAGGGTTCAGGTCCAAGACCTCCTAGAGATGCAGCCCAGTCACGCGGTGACCTCAAGGAGAAGCTCAATGAGGTACTCGAGAAGCTCTCCAAGATGACACCATCCGCGGAAGTGGATGCAGCCACCGCCTCAGTCAAAGCGCTGTTGGCAGTTTTAGAAACAGACCAGGCTGTAACCCCAGAGCAGGTTCGACAAGTCCTTGACCAGGTGCGCGCGATTGCATCTTCGCGCCTCGGGATAGGCGAACGACCTCGCAGTAGTGACGAGCCATACGAGGCACCAGAGCAGCACGAACAGTCACGTATCGCAGGTGCGGTCGCAGAGGCTTTGCGACAATTAACAGGTATCGAATCACCAGAGGCAGCGAGTGCTCGTGCGGTGCTTGAAGCTATCCAAAGCCAGATTGCATCCAATGCGAAAATCGATCACGACGCCTTTAAGTCAGCTATGGACCAAGCTCGGACGGCTTTGGCGTCTAAACCCGGTGCTCGTGCAGCGATGACTCTTGCAGGAGTGATCAAGCGTTTAGAGGACGCACGCGAGTCAACACCAGAGCGAGAAGAGATGATCAATCTCATCCGTGACGCACTCGAGCAAGCGCGCTTAAACCCTGACGCTGACCCTAACGAGTTGGTGAAAGCCGCTCTAGAGCAAGCCAGGACACTACGCATCGCTGCAGCTCGCGTTAAACTTCTCGCTATCGCCGAGCGCTTGACGTCAGAAGCAACCGCTGCTGGTAATAACGATCTACTCGTCATTTTGTCTAGCGTGACAGCTGAGTTGAACTCACCAGATGGCACACTACCAACGCGTGAGCAGCTGCACGCCATGCGTGACACGTTAGAAGACGTAGAAAGTGTCCTACACCCAGAGTCAAACGACGACACTGACGTGACTCTACCTGTGGAAGAAATTTCGACGACATTACCTGAAGATACGCAGCCGGGTGCTCTAGACTCAGGCGTACGAGAATCAGCCGGCACTGACGCGCCTTAACAAGTGCGCTCATCGGCTACACCTATCATGTTAAAATCGAAAGCCGTGTGTCGTAGTTGAGTACAGGTCGCATTGTTGTGGGTCTTCTCAGTACAGTCATCGTCGCCGTCTACGTCTACGGTTCTGGTCGCTTGGTGACTACAGATCAACAGTGGTTTCGCTCGCTCTTAAAACCTGCGTGGCAGCCGCCACGCTTTGTTCCTGCGCTTATCTGGCCTTATAACTTCGCCCTACTCGTAACTGCAAGCTGGATCGTTGCCAGCCGCATCTCAGGTACTCAACAACTGGTGTGGTTGGCTTGTCTCGCACTTAGTGTGCTGGCCGCGCTCTCGTGGGCATCGTTGTTTTTTAAGTCGCACTCACTACTCTCGTCAGCGATCGCTCTCGTGTTTGCTACGGTGTTGTCTCTCCCGCTTCTGGTGATCGCGTTTCGCGTATCTCTCCCGCTCGGTGTCGCGTTCGTTCCGTACCAACTCTGGTTGGCCCTAGCTACGTCTCTCGCTTTTAGTTACGCCTCACAATAAAGACATATGCAGAACTTAAGCGAGGCTTTAACTCAGGGGTAAAGGCCTCTGAGTATGTGGGCGTCAGCTACTTTAGAAATAGCTAGAGACAATGCAGCTTGGCGGTGCATACCCCCGCGCTCATCGCGGAACTCTACCACATCGTTCCAGGCGCGGTCCATCACGTCGTGAAGCTGAGTGAGCACCCTGTCTTCTCCCCACATGAAGTGCTGAGTGTCCTGTACCCATTCAAGGTAAGACACAACAACGCCTCCTCCGTTAGCCAGGATGTCTGGGATCACTGTGATGCCCCGTTTTTGACACACTTCATCAGCGTCTCGTGTTGTTGGCCCGTTAGCGCCTTCGACAACGAGCCGGGTGTTTAGGCGCGCTGCGACGCTCTTGTCAATCGCGCCTTCTAGTGCAGCAGGCAGCACGGCATCAGCTGGTACTGACCAGATATCAGAACAGATGTCCCCAGCATTACGGATGTGTCCATCGCGTAACAGGCAGGCGTCTACTTCGTCTAAGTCGATACCGCTGTCCCTGCAGATTGCTCCAGAGACGTCTGATAAGGCCACGATCAGTGCGCCTTCACGCACCAGGGCTCGCGCTGCGTGGCGACCGACCTTCCCGTAGCCTTGTAGGACAATGCGAGCACCCTGAGGGCTGACGCCGCTCTCGCGCAAGGCTGCTAGGGTGATTCGCGCTAACCCTTCCCCGGTAGAAGCGGTCCGACCGAGACTACCTCCAAGCTGAAGAGGTTTACCTGTCACCACACCATGTACGGTGTATCCCGTCTGCACGGCGTAGGTGTCCATCATCCACGCCATGGTCTGCTCGTCTGTTCCGACGTCTGGTGCAGGAATGTCCTTTTCAGAGCCGATCCAAGGTGCGATCTCTGTCGTGTAGCGACGTGTCATGCGTTCAAGTTCATTTTTAGACAGCAAGGAAGGATCTACGCGTACTCCACCTTTAGCTCCACCAAAGGGCAAGCCTAAAAGAGCACACTTCCAGGTCATGCCCATAGCTAAAGCGGCCACCTCTGAACCATCCACATCAGGGTGGTAACGAACTCCGCCCTTAGCAGGCCCTAGGGAGAGGTTGTGCTGTACTCGCCATCCCGGTACGACTGTAATAGTTCCGTCATCTTTCTTAAACGGTATTGAAACCTCAAGGCTTCTGCGAATGTTACAAAGTACTAAAGTGACGTCTTTGCTGATCCCAATAGATTCAGCAACTTGTCGGACACGTTCTTGCTGCTCACGTAGGGTATTCACACCTCTCACCGTGCGGCCAAGGCTTCGTTTTGCCTAACATCGCATCTCGCACACCGTGAGCGTTGGTTAGCTCACGCTGGGTTTCTGAGTTAGAAAAGACCAGGCCTGCGGGACCTGAGAAGTTCCTCGCAGTTGCGTACAGGTGTGACATGGCGGTCCCAACGGTCGTCACGTCTTGAGCCGTCCTGAGCTACTTCAAGCACGCGTGCTGCCAGAGGCTCGAGTAGATCTGCGTCAAAGGCTTCAAGTCGTACGAGCCCAAAGTCCCATCCGCGCCGTTCAGCAGGTTGAAGTCGTACGTAGCAGCTGTGTCGTTCATAGCGCCCTCCGCGTCCGGCAGCTACTGTAAAGCGAGCCGACCGGTGTCCTTTTGGCAGCTTCCAAAGAACGCTCTCGTCTTGCAAGTAACGGGTCGCTGTCGTTTTGATGACACCCAACACCCGTGAGCTATTCACACGGTTCGCGATGCTGCCATCGCACACAACGTACTCATCTGTCTCTGCGAGAATCTCTGTCAAGAGTGCTTGTTCCATCTCATCTCGTTTTTCAGTCAGGCGTTGTGCAACGTTACGCATAACAACGTAAGGCTCGCTTCCAGGTAGGTAGGAGGCCTCCACGTCAATGCCAGCTAGCTTACGCTCGATAGCAGTCCTTGAACTCTCAGCTCCGACAATCTCCATGTGTTCTTTCACGTATAAAAGCCGAGCACCATCACAACCGCCAGCTGCTACCCAGTGCAAGCAAGTAGGCAAACTCAAGTCCCAACCTAAGCACACGCTGTTTTGAATACCATCTACCCAAGCGTGCACATCTAAAGGCTTACAGGTAACAGGAGCGCTGTCGTCGTCGATCATCTCTACGCCTTCTGCAACGTCGTCGCGCTCTGGAGGTGCAGTTGTGATGCCAGCTTCTACGCGTCCTTCAAATCGTCCCAGCAGGTCTCTCAAGTCGATACTCATATACCTAGTGTGCTCAGATAAAGCACTTCGAGCACACGTCTAGCGGCCGCTAGACGACACAGCTTCAGGGAGTGTGGTGTAGCTGACGCTCTCGCCGTTATCCATACGGGCGAGCATCGTGAAGAGTCCGACAACCAAAGTTGCCCCAACGAGTAGTGGGTAAATCCAACCTGGTCTGCTGAAAGACTCACGACGTTCCCGTGCTTGAGCCGAGACAGTGGTTTGCCGAAAAGTAGCCGGCCCTACGTTCGAGAACATCAAAGAAGCATCGTCGTTATGACCACCAGACAGGTGCGCCGCTGTCAAGGTTGCATACCCAGCAGTTGGGGGTACGTCAGGAACCCATGAGCCGTCCCGTACGCAGCGCAGCCAACCACCGTCTTTCGGGTTGATAGTCCAAAGCACACCAAGGTCGTCACGCGCAACTAGCTCTCTTGCGCGAACAGAAGCGACTGAAGCATCAATGCGACCTGTGGCGTAGATCGAAACAAGGTCTTGATAGGACGCCGCTATGCGCGCCAGGTTCGGATGTAGTTGCAGGCTTCCCATAGTCATAGATCTGACTATCGCCGCTCTCTGTCAGAGAACAACAAGCAAGTATCAGGACTTCAAGAAGACAGCCCTCAGTGCTTTAGAGCAACACAATCCCGAGCGCCATCATCGGCACTGCCCAACCAGCTAGGTGTGAACGTACAGTTGTTGAGTGCTCGCCTTGGATGAATGACTTACATGAGGCAATGCTTCGAAGATTCGCGCCGTTACGCTCTTCATCCATGATCACAGCAGCCAGTGAGACAGGTAGCGGACTCCAAGCAAGCGCGACTGTGGCTAATGCCAAAGACAAGAGACCAGAGTGGAGTGTGCCTGTCGAAACTAAAGCGAATACGAAAGCTGTACACGCAACTGGACCCCATAACAGAAAATATGACTTGTTGTTCATGTACTCCACAGTGGGGGGAACCCTTTCTAGATGGGTTCTTTACAGGGGGCTGATTTAAGGGAATCCCGCAACGGCTGCCCGAATAAGGGTTATCGGCAGAAAAGATGCTTCAAAACAGAGGTTTTAGGCGTAGATCGCCTGTCGTTTATAGAGCCCCAGCGAGGCACGGATCCCTACGACTAAGGCTCGAGAATGTGGTACCCGTCTGTTTGATTTGTGCATAGATAATCTGCGCACAGTGTGGTGTGGGCGTCACCCAACATACATACCCTGCTCGAAAGAGCTGTTGGCCCGACGATGATTCGTGGAAGCGACTTGAAAACAACACCCGAAAGTTTTGCCTCAGGATATTTCCTGTTGCACGCATGTTTCGTTGGTGGTGCTTCGAGATTTTGTGTTTTTCCTACGGTTGTTGTTCTATTGGCGCTAATCTGAGAAGAGGACGGCAACGTGATATCTTCTCAACACGCAACCCTATCTTTTCGCTTATGGTGAAAAGATAGGGTTGTTTGCATATACAGGCGTAGGTTCGCACAGAGCCTCAACGGCAGCGAGTGCATCGCTCCATGATAGGCCGCACTCCACTAGAGCTATGGTTTGATTCCATTGCGACATGCGCGGCAGCTTCAGTGGCGCACGCGTAACGTGTGGGTCGCTGTGGCGGTGGTTTCCTGGAATGACGTAAGACAGTTGTGCGCCGTGTCGAACACACGTGATGTCACCGCTAAAGTACGACACATCGCCAGCGGTGTTCCAGATCGTAGAGTCGTGTCCAGTAAGAAGTGAGGTAGCTTGCCAGAGACCAAGTGGTGTCCCTGGTTTTTCTAGATAGCTGACTCGTATCGTTCCTGTAGCTCCCCATCGAGCACTGCCGAGCACACGTAGTCTCCCTTGTGTATTGCGCCACGCGTAGTGCCCTTCTCCGCCGTCAAGTGTTTCGACGTCAGTGTCAATGAGTTTCCACGCTCTATCAGTTAATGAGTAGAGCTCTTCTCCGCATAACACAGCAACGTATGCCTCGCCCGCTACTAGGTGGCGCACCGGTCCGAACTGAACCGCAACGTACTCCATAGTCATCGACGTGCCAGAGGAAGACCACAACCGGCCTTGTGTATCAAGAGCCCACCAGCGAGATCCTTGACGTGCAACCTGTGCAAGACCGCTGCCACCAGACACTGCTCCGCGTCTTTTTTGGGAGTTCGTCGTGTTAGGCCCGATAAGCCACGCTTCTCCAGAGGCGGTCACCAAGAGAGCTTCATTATGGCGAGTAGCGACTGAGACGACTGGCTCTTTTAAAAGGACATCAAAGTCATCACTTGACCACGGACCAAGAGAGCCACGCCAGTAAGTAGAGGATCCGTCGCACAGTATCGCATACGTGCCGCCACAAGCGACGAGGGAAGTGTCGGAAAAGCCAAGGCTGCTACAGGTGCCGTTACTGATCTCAAAGGCCTGTTTATCCTCCACCAACAAGGTTGTCGTGTATTGGTCAAAGGCATTAATCACGTTACTAGTGTGCGCAGTTCTGCACCCTTAGCACGCGTCAGTCGATGTGAGGGCGGCTCTGTGTCGGTGAGATGTCAAGACCAGGTAGTGAGTTACCAACAGCCTTGAGCTGTTCTACTGTAGATGGTGTCACTGAGCCAAGAACGATGTCGTAGGTGATAGCAGTGATGCCGTCTTCGCCGAGAGCCTGTCTCAGATGGTTAGCAACAGCTCTATCTAGTTCTGCGCGGTAACGCTCGAACACTCCAGCAAGTGACTCTTCACAGTGGTAGGAGACGAGAAGTTTGCCACTTGTAGGGTTTGCGTTCTCCATGTCAATCTCGCAACCGACAACACCTGCACCCATTGGGGAGAGCTGCTCATCAAACAAGTACACTCTGGCGTTGAAGGACACCTTTGAGTCACCGTTAGCACGAACAGCTCTTGGTGATCCGCCACCACGACTCAAGTTTGCGGGAACAGCGCAGTGCTCAATCTGAGCAAGGATACGGAAATCTGGCAGATGCGAGATGCTGTTGAGCACCATTGCGACAACGCGTGAGACAGTTTCAGAACCACCTGGTTTGCCAACGTGACCAATAAACCCGACAGCTAGTGGTCGAGCGACTGCCGCAACCGGGCTCTGTAGGTACAAAGAAACGTGTAGGGCACCTTTAGGTAGCTCAAAGGAGTGCTCATCCCCGATGCTCTCAAGACGCGCAACGTTGTTCTCGTCGCGCACGATCTTGCACTTGTAGGTCTCAATAACAGCTGGCTTCATCGGGTAACGCTTTGGCGCTGAAGATTCTTTCGTCTCAGTTGCAATCTCGGGAGCATCACCAAATACATCCTCAAGTGCGCTAACAGGTGCTTCTGCAGCTACCTGTGCAGCAGGGGCCGCTGTGTCTAAAGACGGGCTACTATCGTCAGCAGGACGCGTTGAGAGCTCGACGATGATCTCGTCTAGCGCGATCGGGGCATAAGAAGCGGCTCTGCGCTCAAGGCGCGACAGAGGTCCGCGAGGGATGCTGACGGGCTTTGCGGCTACGAGACTTGCGTTTTTGTTAGTGAGGTGCAGCAGAGAGAAGCTCACAGCTTCTGTCGCTACGCGCATCGCGCAGGTAGCTTTAGGCTTGGCAAACGGCATCAACTTACCGACATAGTCAGTTGCGTTGTAAAATGCTACCGCACCGTCGCTCGACTCAACCCTGATGTGGAAAGCCTCTTTTGCGACCTTCACGTTTTTGCTACCAGCCATTTTTTCCTCCTGTTTTCGAAGCTTCCGCTCGTCCCCCTGGTTCGCTCTCCAAAGAGGAGAGCCATCGACAGTCTCGGCCCATCACAGCCCTGACGCCACGGAGCACATACGCTGTAGTAAGTGATACACGTCCAGATCGCGTAGGTCTGCCGCTAGTGCTGCAGCTAGCGTGAGGCCTCCAAGTGCTTGTCCTAGAACAACACCAGTCCCAAACGCATTAATCTCGTCTGTGATGCACTCTCGAGCACCTTGTGCGTCGCCGTCTAGTGTCTTCGTGACTGCCTCAGCGAACTGGTAGCGGGAACTTTCTTGCAAAAAAGCAGAATCAACCTCAAGTAGTCGCAAAAGAGCAGCGGTGCTCGTGATAGCAGCTGTCGCCCAAGCGTTAGCGCACCCCTCGTCTGCGAGAGCGTCACCGAGAAGCACATCGAACCCATCCCAGTCCGAACGCCACGCTGCAGCTGCTGCGCCCCACGTCCCAGCAATGACGTTAGGTGCTAAACGCTGTCCATAGCTCACGATAGACACAGTGCTACACCCTGATGTCGTCCGCCCGCTATCCCTATATCCGGCCTGAGGGTAAGACTTCTATCTCAAGAGTGGTGCTTTACCAAGCCGCGCCAAAGGTTCGCTTTATGTTCGCAGCTCTATTAGGTATCGCATTGGGTGTCGGTTTGTACATGGGCCCGTTGATGGCTTGGCGCGACGACGTTTCCCTGTTCGCAGCCCGCATCGTAGAAGCCTCAGACGGTTTTCTGCACTCACTTTTAGAAAAAGCCCCGTATGCCAGCTCTAATCCAAAGCTAGTCACAGTGCTCTCGGTCGTGCTCTCAGTGTGCGCGCCTGGGATCGTTGCTGTGCTGCTCGTTGCTGCTGCAAACGCTGCTGGCGCGTTACGTTCCGCACTCTCAGCACTCCTAGTCATTATAGCTCTTGGTTCGTTCTTCGTATTGCCGACAAAAGACGCGCTCATTCTGACTGCAGTTTCAGTCGCAGCAGCGCTTTTGTTGTTACTGCCAGCAATATTTGTTGCCAGGATTTTACTATGGTCATTGGCGACAATACTCGCCTTTGACCATGTGTCGACCATCTGGTCAGGGTCCGCTCCTTCGATCATTGCTGGCGAGACCACCTTGGCCCAGCTCACTGGTTTTGCTACCACAGACTTCTGGCGTTACGCTCTTGTAGCAATTGGAATCGCACCATTTGCTCTGACCGCCACGGTGATATTCGGTCCTGAATGAGCGTGCTTCAGCACAGAGCATAGGCACTGTATTTAGCGTGACAATCAGCCTCGCATCCAAATCCAGACCAGCTCGTCTCTCAGAAGTAGTCGGCCAACGCCACGCCACATCTGTCTTGTTAAAGGCGCTCCAAAAAGGAGCACTCCCTCAGCAGATCCTGTTTTCAGGAGGCTCAGGTCTTGGTAAGACCACCCTCGCTCGCTGTGTCGCTGCCGCTTTGTTGTGCGAAAGCCCAGTAGACGGGGATTCCTGCGGCGCGTGTCAGTCGTGTCTGGACATCAGCACGCCATCGCGCATCCACCCTGACGTCGTAGAGTTCGACGCTGCTTCAAATGGTCAAAAAGAGCAAATTAAGGATCTAGCTACACGAGCACAAACAGCTCCACAAAGAGGAACGCATCGCGTGTACATCATCGACGAGGCGCACGGGTTATCACGTGAGGGCGGCCAAGCCTTCTTAAAACTTCTAGAAGAACCACCTCCACACGTCATATTCATGCTCGCTACAACGGACCCTGAAAAGATGCTGCGTACCAACAGGTCACGTTGCGTCGAGTTCGAACTAACGAGACCTACAGACAAGGAACTTGCAGAGCACCTAGTGCGGGTTGCCACGCAAGAAGGGCTCGCGCTCTCTCTAGCATCAGCAGAGATGCTCGTTGAAACGAACGACCCTAACCTCGGGGTGCGTGGGCTGTTGATGACTTTGGAGAAGATCTCACCGGCACTCTCATGGGGTGTTGCCCCAAGTGACGATGAGGTCGCAACAATGTTGGGTGTTCCCCCAACTGCGAAGATGGCCGCTCTGCTCAAGGCTGTAGACGAGCAAGATAAAGCCAGTGTTTTGAACATACTCGATAAGTTACGCTCAGCCTCATCAGATGACGCTCTTAAAAGATCCCTTACGTCAGCCCTACGACGCCGACTACTCAATGATCCTTCGAACATCAACGCTCTGCGTTTTGGTCTTGCAGTGCAGACTCCGCCCGGGGCTTTGCATCTAGATCTCTTGTGCGCGCGCTTGGCAAGTGAGCAGCAATCCGTCACTACAGATCTCGTTGACGCACATCTCGCTGATGCTAGAGCTGTTATCGCAGAGTTACGTGCAGCGCTCGAGCTATCGATATCTCTTCGACAGAAGCCTCTCCCAGAAGTTCTCTCTGAAACTCCTCCCCAGGGAGAAAAAACGCGAGACAAAAAAGAAACTCAAACGTCTGTTACTCCTGGTAAAGAAACAGCATCAGAGCCTGCTCAAAAAAAGAGTGGAGTACCGCAGCAAGCCAGCTCACCTGCTTCTTCTAAAAAAGAAGCGCAGCCTCAGACAGATCTGCTCAAGCCTTTACTCGATGCTCTGATAGCACAAAAGCAGCAGCACGCCGCAGCAGCCATCAAGGCAGCTTCTCCGTCTATAGAGGGCTTGAAGCTCACTCTCTCCCCGCCTACAAAAGAGCTACGCGCCCGCTTAGATACGCACCGTCAGGTCATCAAGGACGCTGCGTCAAAGCTCGGTCTGCAAGTCAGCATCCGTAAGACACAGTAGTACGAG
>Ga0209296_1002838_pt1 | contig 12099 bp, 10 predicted proteins | sample S_130206_EF_Meta_FD_187319 | JGI IMG/M metagenome (GOLD analysis project Ga0209296, IMG submission 187319) | Freshwater microbial communities from Lake Simoncouche, Canada to study carbon cycling - S_130206_EF_MetaG (SPAdes) (version 2) | ecosystem: Environmental > Aquatic > Freshwater > Lake ...
TGCTTTTTACAGAAAGTTGACAGCGAATGCGTCTGCCCCGATTCGGGAAGTCAGGAGCCTGTGCTGTCCTGATCATCGCCGCAGTGACCTTGAGCGGTTGCACATTGACTGCTACGGGCACCGGCACTGTCACCCTTACTTCGGATATTGCAGCCACCGCATATACCGGGACGTCGCCCTACGGAGGCACACCCGGCAACACCGGCGACATCTTGGCATTCTGTGCAGCAGGAGTTACCTGCCTGCCGAGTACCCCCGGCCTTATTTTGTATTGGTACAAGCCCACGGTCGGCACCACTCAGGGAGTTGTCACCGCCGGCACCCTCGTACTCGACACCAACGGGAATACCGTCCCGCTTCCGGCCGGCAGCTACCGAGCCGAGGGTATTCGTTTCAGCGACACGAACAGCTTCTTACATACCGGCACTACCGACTTCACCATCAGCGCTTCCGGCCCCGACCTTACGACGTTGATGCAGTCGACTGCACGCGTATCTGCCGATGCATCTTGCAGCACCGGTTGGATCCCGAGCTGGGCCACCTGGCCGAACGACGGCAAAGGCGGATATGTGTGCGATCGGTGGATCTACATCTATTACCCGGACCTTCCCGTACCGACACAAAAACGATCGTCAAATGCGCAGCCGTGGCATCAGGAAATCGGGCGCGTCTCGAGTCAGGCGTCATGCCCGGCCGGATATGACGCCGCGTGGTCGAAGTGGCCGAACAACAACACGGGAGGTCACGTGTGTGCCCGGGACGTATTCGGCTAGGAAAACACGGTGACTAGGTGCGCGCTATGGTCGTAACGTGCGTCAGTTCGCCCATTTGAGCCTGTCTGAAAAATGCAGGGGAGAGAAAGACAACGGCAGGGTAGATCTTGAGTCGTTGTTATGAAAAAACAAGAAATGTTATGGACTTGTTGTGTATATGGCCGTACATACGCCTTTGCATTTTGCGCACCCGACTAAAACTTGCCATGGTCGAAGGCGTGTTTTGAGCGTCAGACATGAATATCTCGTTTCACTAGTGGTAATCCCGTACGCCGAAATGTAGTGGTGACGGAGGAGAAAGTCACAAAAATTCGCCATATTCACGTGAAGATGAATATATCTCTACTCGAGCAGGCCTGGACAAGGAAATATTGCTGGCTAGTTCGCGATCGTCCAGGTAGTTCCACCCTTATTGATCAATGTGCGAATGCACGCCCATCCACCGATGCGTAGACCGCCATCTGTCGTGCGTGGGTTAGCCCAGGGTTCCCAACTGCGTTTCCAACCACCCGTAAGTCCAGAACCGTACGCAACAGACTTGTCATCGAGTGCATCGCAAGTTCCATTTGCGGAAAGTGGGAGCCCTTGGGGAATTGTTGTCCACTTTTCTGGCTCCGCTGATGCAGCACTGACATTGAAGTGAATCGTGATACCGAGAGCATTTTGGCTGGCAACCCAATTCGTTGACCCCACTGACAACAGCCTGAATGTCACCGTCGTGCCAGGTCCACTTGGGCTATACGAGGTCAGTCCGCAGAAGTATGCCGGATTCGTAGAACCGGGAACACTGCATGTGGAAAATCCATTTGTAACCCACGTGACAATACCGGCGGTTGAAGTTGAGACGTAACAATCTGAAATATCCGTATTTTGGGCGGTGAAAGTATCTCCCACCTGTCCAGTGACGGTGATTTCGGGATTTGGGCTACCGTTGCAGCGGAAAGTGGTTGAGCCGAGGTTCTGGGCTGACGCCACAGGGGCAACACCGAATGCGACTAACGCGACAGAGACAGAAGCGACAAAAATCAGGATTTTACGCAACACGACTTCCTCAGCTAGAAAAATACTTCCAGTGGTCCGATCGGAAGAATACTAGTTCGAACCCTAAGGAAGTTTGAGGTAATTTCCCCAGAAAAGTGCGCCCGGAGGGACTCGAACCCCCAACCGACTGGGTAGAAACCAGTAACTCTATCCGTTGAGCTACGGGCGCCAATGTTGCTTACTGTCTCGCTGCTCTTGCAGCGATGTCTGCTGCGGACGCAATTATGGCAAGGTCATCATCAGTGTGTGCAGCCGACACAAACCAAGCCTCATAAGCAGATGGTGGTAGCCATACACCGTTATCGAGCATGGCATGGAAGAAGCGTCCAAAAGCCGCGGTGTCTTGGGTTTTTGCATCGTCGTAATTGTGAACTGGACGGTCAGTGAAGAAGAAACTGAACATGTTCCCAGCACGCTGAGGTTGGTGCACAATCCCGTGCTTTGTGAGTGCGTCACTGACGATCGCGAATACTTGATCAGCCATTGCATCAAGGTGCATGTAAACGTCAGGTGTGCAATTGCGAAGAGTGGCTAGGCCAGCAGTGGTCGCTACCGGATTTCCACTGAGAGTTCCTGCTTGATACACAGGCCCAGCAGGGGCGAGAAGATCCATGATGTCTGCGTTGCCAGCAACTGCCGCAAGTGGCATGCCGCCACCAATCACTTTGCCGTAAGTGAACAGATCTGGCACCCAGTTTTCTCTGGTGCCTTCGATGCCCCACCATCCATCTTTAGAGACTCGAAAGCCTGTCATGACTTCGTCGACGATGAAGATCGATCCGTGCTGCTTGCAAAGCTCACTGATCTTCTTGTTAAACCCAGGAGGTGGTGGAACCACGCCCATGTTTGCCGGGATTGCTTCAGTGATAACCGCAGCAATTTCATGACCGCGTTCAGCGAAAACTGTTTCTAAGGCTGCTACGTCACCATATGGCAAAGTCACCGTGTCTTTCGCAGCGCCTTCGGTAACGCCGGGGGAGTCAGGAAGTCCAAGGGTTGCAACACCTGATCCTGCCGCAACCAGCATTGAATCTGCATGGCCGTGGTAGCAACCAGCAAACTTCACGATCACATTTCGTTTGCTTTTCGCGCGAGCGATGCGTAGTGCTGTCATGACTGCTTCTGTGCCCGAGTTTGTGAAGCGCACTTTTTCGACTGCGCTCACGCGACTGACGATGGCTTCAGCTAGTTCAACTTCTGGAGGGCAGGGTGCACCAAAAGAAAATGAGTTCTTTGCAACATGCTCAACCTCAGCGATGACGTCAGGATGGGCGTGACCAAGAATTGCTGGACCCCAAGCGCCTACGAGGTCGACGTATTCCTTGCCGTCTACGTCTGTGATCCGTGATCCCAGTGCTTTGGCCACGTAGGGAGGCGTACCGCCCACCGACCGAAATGCTCGAACAGGTGAGCTGACTCCGCCTGGAATGACAGCTTGTGCGCGTTCGAACCAGCGTTCAGACTTATTCACAGTGTTATCGATTCAACAGGTGGGCAACTTCAGTTGCCCAGTAGGTGGCGATGATGTCGGCGCCGGCGCGCTTAACCGAAGTAAGGGTTTCCAAGATTGCACGTTCGCGATCCAGCATGCCAGCCGCAGCCGCAGCTTCGATCATTGATGATTCACCGGAAACAACGTATGCGGCAACGGGAACATCAACTTCAGCGCTCACTCGAGTAATAACGTCAAGGTATGGAAGCCCCGGCTTGACCATCACGATGTCGGCGCCTTCAGCAACGTCTAGCCGCACTTCACGGATTGCTTCGTTCACATTGCCTGGATCTTGCTGGTAAGACTTGCGGTCACCCTCAAGAGTTGATTCCACGGCATCGCGGAATGGTCCATAAAAAGCTGAAGCATATTTAGCCGCGTAAGCAAGCAGTACGGTGTCGATTTTTCCTTGCGCATCCAGAGCTTTTCGCACAGCCCCGACCTGGCCATCCATCATTCCGCTCAAACCAAGAATGTCTGCGCCTGCGTCAGCGAGCGTTAATGCCATGCGTTGGTATTGCGCCAATGTCGCATCGTTGTCGACGTTGCCATTGGCATCAAGCACACCGCAATGACCATGCGTAGTGAATTCATCAAGACATAGGTCGGCAATAATCGGAAGTGAATCACCGGTTTCTTCTTTTGCCCAGCGGATAGCGTCAGCCAAGATGCTGTCGTGCGCGCATGCTGCATCCCCATTGGCATCTTTATGCGAAGGAACTCCGAAGATCATGACTGATCCGACACCAGCCGAGGCCGCTTCATTCACAGCAGCCTTGAGCGAACTCTGCGTATGTTGAAAAACACCAGGCATCGAGCCGATTGCAATGGGCTGGCTTGCACCTTCACGAACAAACACAGGCAGGATTAGATTGCCTGAATTCAGATGAACCTGCCGCACAAGGCGCCGCATGCCATCGGTTTGCCTCAGGCGACGAGGGCGCTCGTGAATGTCCATGATGAGAACGAGCCTAGACCCCTGGGATCGTGGGTAATTGCGCTCGGGGGTTTGGGCAGCAGGTACCTGAACACAGCCCAGCTGGCTTTGTACGCGTGGTGCCATCGTGAAGGGCGTCTTCCACTAAATCAGCCAAGGCAACGATGAAGTCTTCGTCGGTGCCCGGAGTCGGAACACGGATATACATGAAGTTGGCTTCTTCGGCTGTAGCCATTGCTTCTGTGTCAAGATCCCAGAGCACTTCCATGTGATCGCTGATGAAGCCGATAGGCACCACGACCACCGCCGTCGTTTTGCCTTCGACGGCAAGTTGTCGAATCGCGTCATTGATATCCGGTTCAAGCCAAGGGTCGGATGGACGCCCGCTGCGTGATTGGAACACCAATTGAAACGGCGGCTTGAGCAATGAGCTGATATTCACCATTTTCATGATGTCGTTCATTACTTCAAGATGCTGACGCACATATTCGCCCGGGGCCTCGTGCGGTTCTGGCCCAGAAGCCAGGGCAGAGTCTGTTGGAATTGAATGCGTAGTAAACAGCACTTGAATCGCATCGATCGTATGATTTTCAGTAAGCAAGAACTGCAAAGAGTCCAGCAGCACTTCGACACTGCGAGTGCGAAACCCAAGACGATTGCTATAGGGGTGTGCCATCGAGATATTCATGTCCTGGATATTTATTTTACCCAAAGCAGTTGCAATATTCTCGCGGTATTGACGGCAGCCACTATATGAAGAGTAGGCGCTTGTGCTGATTGCAAGAACGTTTTTACGTTCGTCGGCCTGCATATCTTCAATCGCTTCGGTGAAGTAAGGCTTCCAGTTTCGGTTACCCCAGTAGATCGGTAGGTTCACGCCTCGATTTTTGAGTTCATGTCGTAGTTCATCGATTAATGCAATGTTTTGTTGGTTGATTGGGCTGACGCCACCAAAACGAAAGTAGTGCTGACCAACAACTTCGAGACGTTCCCTTGGAATATTGCGTCCTGCTGTGACATTTTCCAAGAAAGGAATGACATCGTCGGGACCTTCGGGTCCGCCGAATGAAGCTAAGAGAATCGCGTCGTAACTCATTTCAGGCTGGCAACCCACGTAGCAGCATCAACGCGACGACCAGTGAAGAACGGAATTTCTTCTCGCACGTGCAGACGGGCTTTGGCTGCACGCAAGGTTCGCATCATGTCGACGATCTCATCAAGGTCATCTGATTCAAGTGCTAGCAGCCATTCATAATCGCCAAGGGAAAATGCCGCGACGGTGTTTGACAAGATGCCGCTGTAGTCGCGCCCCATCATTCCGTGTTCAAACAACATTTCACGACGCTCGTCATCAGGAAGCAAGTACCACTCGTATGACCGAACGAATGGGTAAACCGAAACCCAATCCTTTGGTTCTTTGCCAAGCATGAACGACGGAACATGCGACTTATTAAATTCAGCTGGGCGATGCATGCCCATGCCAGACCAAGTCATCTCAAGGGATTGACCAAGTTCACTTTGACGAAGTTCGCGGAGGGCTTGCTGAATCATGTCTGCAGTTGGCGCATGCAGCCAGGTCATGACATCGGCATCTGCGCGCAACCCGGAAACGTCGTAAAGCCCACGCACGGTGATGTCGCGATCGGCCCAACTCGCAAGGAGGTCATTAAATTCGCCCAGTGAAGACTCATCCGGGCCGAAGATGCGTTTAAACGTAGTCCAGCAGGTGTAACGAATGGTCTCGTTTGCCTCGCGCGCAGTGAGTTTTGGCTCAGCGGCAACCTTGGCGTCAGAAGCAGTCATGGCTTTAGTTTCTCACCTAGGAGATAGCGGCGTGCGCTTGGCTGACTGTGCCAGCAAGTCCATTGCCAGCAAGGCCTGCAATAGCAAGGGAAAGGCCCTCTGTAGTAGCGGCTGCGGCCTTGAGCTCAGCGACATTTGCCCGATGGCCCACCCGAGGATGGAGCAGTGAACCTGTCCAACGCGCAAGGTGAGTTTCATCAAAAGCCGGCATCGAAACGCCCAGGAGGAGTTCTAGATCTGCATGCGCGATCCTTGCCAGATCGTCGAGGTTTTCATTGATCACGCCATCTCGCCCATAGGAAAGACGAACCACATGTCGGCTAGGGCCAAAGGCGGTCCGAACCCATTCCCATTTCGCGGACGCGTGGGTGATGGCCTTAGCGTGAACCTTTGGTGTGCTGGGCGCGATTAATGCGCCAGAGCCAAGTGGATCTTCATCCAAAAGATTTGAACTGATCAGTGCAGCAAAGACCACAACATCGCCGACATGCAGCCTTGATAACGGCTGGTGAATCATTGGCACAGATGTGAGCACCCGTGCGGCATTCTTTGCGTCAAGGGCGACAACGACGTGATCTCCAACAAACTTCTGAGTGGCTGTTGTGACTTCCCAACCACTTTGGTTTCGGCCGACATCAATCGCTGGAGAGTTCAACAGGAGATCAACATTTTGTGCTTCTTGAAGTTCTTGCACTAACGCATCAACTAAATTCGACGTGCCGCCGACCAAACCATTAACCGCCGCACCTGGAACGCCAGAGGATGAACGAATCGCAGCCGCAGCCTTTGACAGTCCGCCGTGTTTCGTTGTTGCAGCAGTGATGCCCGGCATGATTGCTTCAGCTTCTGCAAGATCTGGGTGGAGCGCATGCACGCCACCCACAACAGGCGTCGCGATGTAGTCAGTGATCTGATCGCCGAGGCGTTGGCGAATCAGTGCACCCAGTGTGATCTGGGGATCCCAGCTGTCAGGCACTGGAAGTTCGTCGAGTTGTGCAGCTTTGGTTGCTTCCTCGATGCCGATGATGGCAACGACATCGTCGGCCAACGGATTTGTTGGGATGCCGAGCACCGCGTGCGGCATAGGAAAGATTCCTTGCGGCACGATCAATCGTGAATCTGAACGACGCGGTGCAACAACTCGATCCCCAAGCCCTAATGCTTTGATCAGATCAAGAGTTTCTGGCCGCGCAATAGCAAAGGCCTCTGCTCCAACATCGACGGTGACGCCACCGAGTTGTTGACCTTGAATTGCTCCACCGAATCGATCGCTTGCTTCGACTACACAAACCGATTTGCCTTGCTGAGCAGCCTTTCGTGCAGCAACCAGCCCGCTGATTCCGCCACCAATGATGACGACATCAAAACGAACGGGCATGAACTCAGCCTTCCTCATGCACAAGAGCAACCATGCGAGTCAATACATCTGGATCGGTGTCTGGCGGTACTCCGTGGCCTAAATTCACAACGTGACCGGGAACTGAAAGTCCGCGCTTCAACACATCGCGCACATTTGCTGCCAATGCATCCCAAGGCCCGCTGAGCAATTCAGGATCAATGTTGCCTTGTAAGGGAGTAGTGCCGCCCAACATTTCATTTGCGACATCAAGCGGGGTGAATTGATCGACGCCAACAACGGTTGCACCAACATCGCGCATAGCCACCAGCAGATGCCCGGTTTTGGTGCCGAAGTGCACGCGAGGTACGGGCAGGTCCTCAACCATGCTCATGACACTTGCTGAATGTGGTGCAACGAAGGTGAGGTACTCATCCAAAGTGAGTGCGCCAGCCCAAGAATCAAAAAGCTGTAGTGCGCTAGCGCCAGCGAATGCCTGTGCTCGTAAGAACGTGCCAGTGACCTGAGATACCCAGGTGAGCAAGGCGTGCCAGGTGTGCGGATCGTCACGCATCAGCGCCTTGGTGTGTAGATATTCCCGAGATGGGCGACCTTCGACGAGATAAGAAGCCAAAGTAAAAGGTGCACCGGCAAAGCCAATGAGTGGCGTGGTGTTCAACTCTGCGGTAATGATCCCGATGGCTTCGGTGATCGGGGCCAAAGCACTGGGGTCAAGGGCTGGCAGGTTGCGCACCTGATCGGCTGTGCGAATTGCTTCACCCATAACCGGGCCAACGCCAGCCACGATGTCAACGTCGATCCCGGCCAATTTGAGTGGAATAACAATGTCGCTGAAGAAAATCGCAGCGTCTACCTTGTGGCGACGAACGGGCTGCAACGTGATTTCCGCTGCCATATCCGGGCGCAGGCAGGAATCGAGCATGGCCGTTCCCTCACGAAGGGAGCGATATTCAGGGAGCGAACGACCGGCTTGGCGCATCATCCAGATCGGACGGGTGGCTGGGCGGCCACCGCGGTAAGCCGTGATGAGGGGTGAGGCCGCTGTTTTGCCAGAAATGAGGGGGTGCTGCGGAGGCAGAACGTCCGGTGCTGTCATGGCTTCAACTTAGTAGAGATGGGCATCTCCTGCCTTAGGGACCGGTGGTGAACCAGATAGTCATAGAATCTACCTATGGTCATGGTGATGCTCGGTGCGAACCACCATGACGTGACCCTTGATGAGGTGAGCCGGTTAGCGCTAGCCAGCGAGGGCTTGGCCTCAAAGCTCACGTTCGCCAGCCCGGATATCAACGGCGCGGTCGTCCTTTCAACCTGCAACCGCTTTGAAATCTACCTCGATCTCGAGCGTTTTCATGATGCCGTTGATCTCACCACCACATCAATTGCCGTTGCTGCAGGGCTCGATCAAGCATTCGTCGTCGACGCTATGCGCGTTGTGGTTGGCACAGCAGTTGGGCAGCATCTTTTTTCCGTTGCATCAGGCCTTGAGTCGATGGTCGTCGGAGAAGATGAAATTGCGGGCCAAGTTCGGCAAGCTCTTGCAACTGCACAAGCAGATGGCACCACTTCGCCAACTCTTGAACGATTAATGCAACGGGCTCTTGCCACGTCCAAGGCTGTAACAAGTTCAACAGGACTTGGCGCGGCTGGGCGTTCAATTGTCAGTGTCGGTTTAGACATTGCCGAACAGCGTCATGGAGCTCTTGCAGGTCGTCGAGCACTTGTGTTGGGCACAGGTGCTTATGCGCGGGTGGTCACGTCCGCTTTACAAAAGCTTGGATGCTCCGACATTCATGTCTACTCATCATCCGGTCGAGCCAGTCAGTTCGCTTTGAATCGGGAAATCACCGCAGTTGAGTCCGATGAGTTAGTGAATGCCTTGGCGAATGCCGACATCATCGCCGCTTGCAGCGGTTCGGCGGAATTCCTTATTGATCGTGCACTGATGGAAACTGCGCAAAAACTTCGCGGATCCGACAGGCTTCCCGTTGTGCCAATCATTGACTTGGCACTTTCGCCAGACGTTGCACCTGATGTTTTCGACTTCTCTGGCGCGGATGTTATTAATTTAGAAGTCATTCGTGAGTTTGCTCCACGTGAGCATTCATCAGCGATCCTTGAGGCCCAAGACATTGTGCTGACCGCTGTTTCAGAGTTTGAATTGACCGAATCAGGAAGAACCGCTGACCACGCAGTTGTTGCAATGCGAGCGCATGTGATGGGCATCATCAATGAAGAACTCGAGCGCATCCGCGGGCGAGTTGATGCCGAAACTGCAGAAGAAGTCGCCAAGGCATTGCATCGCGTCTCAAATTCGATTTTGCACACACCTTCGGTCCGAGCACAAGAACTTGCACGCACAGGTGAGTTCGCTGACTACCAAAAAGCTATTCACACGCTCTTTGGTATTGAACTCGATGCCCGCGCCTAACAAGATTCGACTTGGCACTCGCGCGAGCCTGCTTGCTCGAACGCAATCTGCAACAGTTGGTAATGCACTCTCAGAGGTCAGTGGCCGTGAGTGGGAAGAAATCCTCATACGTACGCCGGGGGATGACACCACTGCTTCGCTGAACCAACCAGGTAATCCTGGGCTTTTTGTATCTACTCTTCGTAAAGCTTTGCTTGCTGGCGAAGTCGACATGATTGTGCATTCATTTAAAGATTTACCTAGTGCTCCCGAGCCTGGAATCTCGCTTGCTGCTGTTCCGCTGCGTGAAGATCCACGCGACGTGTTGGTGAGTCATAACGGATTAACCCTGGCAACGTTGCCGCATGGGGCAAAGATCGGCACGAGTTCACCACGGCGCACCGCGATGTTGTTAGCTCTTCGCCCTGATCTGCAGATTCAACCGGTTCGTGGAAATATCGACACGCGAATGCGCAAAGCACTTGAAGGAGATCTTGATGCTGTGGTTCTTGCTTATGCGGGCATTTCGCGGATTGGTCGCACGTCTGTAATTTCTGAAATTCTTGATCCACTGGAGATTGTGCCGGCGCCAGCGCAAGGCGCACTCGCTATTGAATGCCGTACTGGCGATGAAATCTTGGATTTAATCGCTCAACTGCAAGATCCAGCCTCGCGGATCACTACGGCTGCGGAACGTGAAGTCCTCGTTGGTATTAATGCTGAATGCTCGACAGCAATCGGTGCTTACGCGACCTTTGACGGTAGTGAGCTAGTGCTAACCGCAGAACTTTTTGATCGGGAAGAAAGATCACGCGTACACCTTCGCGAAACTTTGCAGGTTGGCGATGTCAGGCGTGCGCGTGCGATGGGGCTTCGAGCAGCAGCAGATCTTTTGCGTCCGAGCGAATTTAAGCCTGTGCTATTGGTGAGAGCTAGTGATAACGAGGCCGATGCTGCAGCCTTGAAATCGTTGGGCATCGCGTCTATTTCTGATTCATATTTGCACATGACGCAGTCAGAATCACCTGATGATGGCGCAAGGTTGCTAGAAGCAATGCGCTCGGGCGTCGATTGGTTTGTCGTAACGTCACAAATGGCTATTCCGAGTTGGGGAAACCTTGTTGGCAGCGAAGAACTTCAAGCAGCTCTCGTTTCCGCAAAAAAAGCAGGAATGAAGATCGCAGTAGTCGGCGCAAAGACAGCAGAAACAGTGCGAAGCCTGGGCGTTGAGGTTGATCTGATTCCGCGTGAGCAATCGGCTGCAGGACTTATTGCGGAAATGCCAAAACCGGTTGGCTCGGTGGTCTTCCCGCACGGCAGCATCGCGATGCGGGCGTTGCCAGATGGACTCGTTGCACGTGGGGCCAGAGTTCATGAAGGTGTGGTGTATGAAACGACTGTGGTAAATCATGAACCAATTTCAACTTTGCTGTTACAGGAAGACCACATAGGAGCGCTCATTCTGCGCTCACCTAGTGCGGCGAGAGCAGTTCATCAAAAGTTTGGCACGGCACCGTCGGTTCCCGTTGTAGTTTCTGGGCCAACCACTGCTGCAGCAGCACGGGAACTGGGCTTCGCGGTTGTTGGCATTTCCGAAAGCCCAGCAGCTGAAGATATGGCTGCGGAGATTCACCAACATTTAACTGCGTAATTTCTTCACTTCTCGTATCTCTTACGTGAGTTATCCACTGATTAGCTCGCAGTCAGTTGCTATCCACAGATAATTCTGTGGCATTTTCATCACCTACCTCACTGCCGCATTGTTGCGGGATCGAGAACACACTCGATTCGCACTTGGGAGGTTCCATGCACGACATCACACTTACCGTGGTTGGCAACGTGGTCAGCGACGTGTCAATGCGTTTTAGCTCAGCTGGTGATCCAGTGGCTTCTTTTCGGATAGCTTGCACGCCGCGTCGCTTTGATCGCACAACCGATCGCTGGGTCGATAGCGACACTCACTATTTTGGAGTCAGTTGCTGGAGAGATATGGCGCATAACGTTGTTCAATCAATTACTAAAGGCATGCCAATCGTGGTTCATGGGCGGCTTCGCACCCGCGAAGTCGAGCGAGCATGCGGAGATGCCAGTCACAAGATTCACTATCAAGACATCGAAGCACGCTCCGTGGGCCCAGATCTGGCTCGCGGCGTTGCTTCCTTCAATCGGGTAAAGCGGCAGGCAGTAGTGGAGAGTGAAGAACGACTCATCGCTGACCTGCAGGGCGCAGCCTTGGCTCTTGCCGAGCTGGATGGCATCCCGGAAGGTATCGATCCAGAAACGGGC
>Ga0209296_1002840_pt1 | contig 12096 bp, 8 predicted proteins | sample S_130206_EF_Meta_FD_187319 | JGI IMG/M metagenome (GOLD analysis project Ga0209296, IMG submission 187319) | Freshwater microbial communities from Lake Simoncouche, Canada to study carbon cycling - S_130206_EF_MetaG (SPAdes) (version 2) | ecosystem: Environmental > Aquatic > Freshwater > Lake ...
CCATCGCCGAGAGAACCATCCGCTTGTATTCTGAGCATTGTTTTTTCTAATGAAGCGGTGTTTATCAATATAATTTTATTTTTATCAATATAATCAATTAGAAATGTTTGCTCGTTAAAAATTTCATTGGTTGGGGCAGTTATTTTGATAATATCACCTAAAAATAGCGGTATACTACTATCCTCAGGCTCTTCATTTTCTTTTGGTGTATCGCGAACATCAGTATTAATTATTGTTTCGTCATCTGACATGTCTGTTCTATATTTATAATAGAAATTTTTATACCCAACTTACATTAATTAAATATATCACAAGTTTAAAGACAATTAATTATGATTGTATATAATGGCTCGGCATTCCATTCCTTCAAATATATTAGACGTAGTACATGAAACGAACTTACTAAAGGTAAAGTCCGTGGTATCGCATAATTCTAAGATTCAATATAACATAGTTTCTTACAACAAAGACATGTTAACTGCCGATGTAATTTCAACATACGGAAAGTATCGGTCCGTTATTATAAACGAGGCGGGTGCCGTGGTTGGGTTTGCTCCGCCCAAATCCATTGCAGCCGAGACATTTATCGCGACGCATCCAATTGTTAACGAAAACATGGTCGCGGAAGAATTTGTAGAGGGAACCATGTTGAATGTATTTTTCAATGCGGGAGTTTGGGAAGTTGCTACCAAGCAAACTATTGGCGCAAATGTCAGGTTTTATACAAATAACGTCGATACATTTTACTCCATGTTTTTGGACGCTATGCAAAATATCGGATTAACTCTTGATATGCTCGATAAAAAGAATAGTTATAGTTTTGTATTGCAACACCCCAAGAATCGCATCGTCGTTCCATTTCAGAATGCTATGTTATATTTGGTTGCTGTGTATCAAATAACCTTTGTAGAAGAAACAAACATGTACGATATTGTGAATGTGGAGGCATCGCCCGAGTTGGCCTTGTGTGTAAAGATGCCGGCAATCTATCACGGCTGGAATACTCACGCGGATTTGATTCAGCATTATGCGTCTATAAATACGCCGTATCAATGCCTTGGTTTTATGATGCGCGACCCACTTACTGGTGAACGAGCTAAAATTCGTAATCCGGTGTATGAGCGCGTGCGTCGCTTGCGCGGGAATCAGCCCAAGTTGATGTATCATTATTTGTGTTTGCGAAAACAAGGAGAAGTTGGCGAATTCTTGAATTATTTTCCTGAACATAAAACCGCATTTGCATCGTATCGCAATCAGATGCATATTTTCACACAAAATATCTTTCAATATTACATTCAATGCTATATAAAAAAGGCAAATCCGTTGAGTGAGTTTCCGCCACAATATAGACCACATATGTTTAATTTACACAGAACATACCTTGAGACCTTGAAAGAGCAATATCAACACATAACAAAGACGTTTGTAATTGCATACGTGAATAGTCTACATCCATCTCAGCAAATGTATTGGTTGAATCATAATATAACTGGATAATCAAAGAGCTGTGAGGGGGAGGGTATAAAAATATAATGCATTGCTAATAGCGCATTATATTTTTATTGGTTTGAATCACTGCTTACACGTAGGTAGGCAATAAGGTAGATTTGAAAACGGCAATAGCTTCCGCTTTATTCAAAAAGTCCCCAACAACCACACGTTTGTTCTCTAAATCCTTGTAATGAGAAAAAAAGTACATAAGCTTGTCCAAAGTATGTTGAGGCACATCAGTAATATCTTTCATTGAATCATAAGTGGGGTCTATTTTTTTGGACGGACAGACAATCAATTTGGGGTCTTCTCCACTATCATCTTCCGTTTCTAAACAACCGATAATTTTACATTTGATAGAACATCCAGGCACGAGTTCTTCGTCCATCAATATCACAACATCAATGGGGTCATTATCCTTGCTTAATGTTTCTGGAACAAATCCATAATTGAAAAAATAATTAAATGGAGTGTGAAGAATGCGGTCGCAAATCAATGTCCTTTTTTCATGGTTATACTCATATTTTATATGGGAATTCTTGGCGATTTCTACAAACACATTAATTTCGCCATCCCCATGTATGTCGGATTTCATTTTATTTAATAGAATACTATTTTTTCTATTAAATAACATAAAACAAACAAAAAAACAAATAAAAAACAAACAAATAACCTAAATCCACAATTTATTTATTTATTTTTGTTATATCATTTCTTAAATCATCTTTTTAATTTTATCTAATATTTGTGTTAGGGAATCTATGCAAATTTCAAGATGTCCCTTAATCATGGCTTTGTCTACAACCTCCTTATATGCTAGTCGTATAAGACTATCTGAATCGTGTGGGTGCATCTTTTTAAACCCGCAATAAGTTAATATTTGTGTATCGTTAAAGTATTTTGCATAAAACATGTACTCAATTGCCTTGCCAATCGTATAATCCTCATTTTTAAGTGTAATGTCATAGCAATTTGACATGGTATTTTCAGCAGGAGCAATTTGCAGTTCGTCATCGTTCTTAACATCTAGTAATTTTTGCATTACAATATCACATGCCTTGTGAACCAGCTCTTGATTCGTAAAAACTCCGAGCGTTTGAATAATAAAATCAAAGCTGTCTGGCTTTGTAATGCGCAATCCGTCTAGTAGTTTCCAATTATCTGCTTCAAACTTAACATCGTCTGTCTTGAGTCCTTGGTCCTTCCATTCTTTCATTTTCTTGCCCAATTCAATTTCCATTTTCACGTCATCAATCGTATATCCATAGGAGCATGTTGAAACGACATTGAATGTCCCGCTATCTTTAGCATTACTAATAGTGAATTTACACGTAAGATTAATGGATTCGCCAGGTATTTCATTGGATATTTTGGGTCGCAGGCGGAGGAAATCAATATAATATCCTGTTTGGTCGCTAGGCGGGAAGATGGCTTGTGTATCTTTTTCCGACAAATACTCTCCGTTGGTTAAATTTTTAATTTTAAAGTCTTTTGTGGTGACAAAGAGCATCGTATCTGTCAAATTTTCTACATTAACCTCCATTAAATAGTTTTTCAATGGCATCTGAAGATCGCTAATATGAATCGGAATGCAACTAAGGCGCTGTTTAATAATTTCATTGTTAAAACGAGATGTGTTAAGCATAATGTTTGCAGTATTTTCTTCATTTGGTGAGGTTTTAAAGACAACGCATGGAATGTCGGATAAAATAGTTCGCCGGATTGAATTTGCTATGCTGACATTCACACCACTTAATGTAAACTTAAGCACATCCCCGTCTTCCGAAACAGATTTAGCTTCAATTCGCGGATTCATTATATATGATACATAATAATATTTATATTATTTAAAATCAATTTTTAAATAAAATGAGTTAAAATGATTATTCAAAATACTTCATATAGACTATGAGTTCAATCCTGTATTATAGTAATTTTTGCCAACATTCGAAATCGTTGTTACAGAATATAGGAAACTCAAATGTCACAAAGGATGTGCATTTTATATGCATTGATAAACGTGTAAAAGAGGCAAACAAACTTTATATTGTTTTAGAAAATGGACAAAAAATAGTGATGCCTGAATCGGTGACAAAAGTGCCAGCTTTACTCTTGTTGAGCGATAATTACCGAATTCTTTACGGCGAGGATATTTTACGTTTTTTCAAGCCGAAGCAAGAGGTCGCAATCAAACAAGCGACTCAGAATAATTTAGAACCGATGGCATTTGCTTTAGGCGGAGGAGGTTCTTATGGTGTCACATCGGATAGTTATAGTTTTTTAGACATGGATTCGGATTCTCTCGCAGCAAAGGGAAATGGAGGGACGAGACAGATGCATAATTATGTTTCAATGAATTATATGGATACCATTAGCACACCTCAAGATGAGACGGATTATAAGGGACCTAAACTACCAGAAAATGTAACTGTAGAGCAGTTAATGAAACAACGCGAGATGGACCTTCAAAGAAAGTAATTCGTGCAATTAAAACTATAAGTCAGTTTATTTTTTAAAAAAGGGTTTAAATAATAAATATATATATTAGTAATGACGACACCGACTCTATTAACTGCATTTAACGACCATTTTATGGAATTTGTAAATGATATTCATGAAGTATTTCCCGATGATGTGGATATTTTATCTGCCAAAAATTCCTTTAGTATGGTAAGAAAGATGAACCCCAAATTACTAATTAAGAGCTGGGATTCTCTAGTGGTAGGTAAATATCAAAGTGCAATTGAGGCTGGCGATTTATCATTTTTTATGAACAAAGATTATACCAACGACCTTAAGGATGTACCAAATAATCCGAATGCTGAACGTATCGTAAGCGCGATTGATCGTCTACGAACACCGATCAAGTCAATGTCGCAAGACAATCAAGCTAAAATCATAAAATATATTCAAAATTTAACAAAGATCTCTAACTTGTATAATATGACTCAATAAATGCCAAATCAACAACTAAATCTATTTTTGTTTTGTTTTATCAAAACTAGATTAATAATTTCAGGTTAGTTTAATATAAATAAATCCCCTATATAAGTATAAAATGAGCAGTGAAGTACAATCCATTCCAGAAGAGTTTGCGAAGATTATTAAGGATTTTATTGCAGATATGAAAACGACTTTTTCCGAATATAGTCCATTTATTGACAAATGGTGGAAAGGAGCGGATAAATTTGCACATATACAAGATGAATCAGAGCGTGAGTCTGCATTTAAAAAGGGCCAAGAATCAAGTATTCAGTTTCTTTTCAAGTATTGTTTAAAGAAGTATCCGCCGCGTTTTTTCGATATTTTAAATCAAACAGATTCGATTTTTGCGGAAGATTCAGAGGTGGATACGGAGTTTTTACCCTTTATTCATTTTAAGAATTTGTGGCAAGACGATATAAGTGCTGCAACGCGCGAAACAATTTGGAAATACTTGCAATTGATTTTATTTTCTGTAGTTGGGTCTCTAAAGAATCGTGATGCATTTGGTGATACTGCAAAGATGTTTGATTCTATTAATGAAGATGACTTTAAAAGCAAGTTGGAGGAATCGTTAGAACAAATTAAGGGTATTTTTGAGAATAAGCCCGATGCAAATGGAAATGAAATTCCGCAACCAAATGCAGATCAGTTGCACGACCATTTATCTGGAATGTTTACTGGAAAATTGGGTCAATTGGCCAAGGAGATTGCAGAGGAGACCGCAGGCGAAATGAATTTTGACATGGGTGGTGCGACCGATGTAAATGGTGTATTTCAAAATATGTTCAAGAATCCTGGAAAATTGATGGGTTTGGTGAAGAATGTTGGCAATAAATTAGAAACGCGTATGAAAGCGGGGGACATTAATGAGTCTGACTTGATGAAAGAGGCAAGTGAGATGCTTAATAAGATGAAAAATATGCCTGGTATGGGTAATATTCAATCCATGTTGAGTAAAATGGGGATGAATACAAATGGCGCCAAGGTGGATTTGAAAGGTATGGAGGCCCAATTAAGTCAAGCCATGAAGACGGAAAAAATGAAAGAGCGACTTAGACAAAAAGCGGAGATGAATCGTCTTGCAAAAGAAATGTCAACGTCCGCACAACATACACCACCTGCTCCTCAACAACCGGCAATGTCGGATGCAGAATTAGATTCCATGTTTAATTCCATGGAAAGCGCCGAGACAAAAACGAAATCTAGTAATAAAGGCAAAAGCAAAAGCAAAGGAAAGGGTAAAGGAAAGAAATAAGCATGTGGATGTGGATGCGGATGTTTAGTACTATATTGTATATGATTACAACATATTATTTAGGAGAACTCTCAATAGTGTATTGAAAATATACAATGAATAATGAAAAAAAATAAGTAGCTTATTATATATACTATGACTACATCATTTTGGACAAATGACCCAACGATTTTATTAAATAAAGATAATATTACTGAGGTTTGGCCATTAACATCAATGGATTATGAGCAAAAATTAAACGCCATATCTCGTCTAGTTATTGTCTTAACAATTTTTGGAGTCGCCATAACCGGTTCTTTGAAGTTTTTAACCATTGGTATTTTTACGCTCGGTGCCATTTTTGTTGTTTGGAAACAACAGATTGGAGTAAAATCAAAGTCAGAAGGATTTTCAAGTCAACCAGTTACGATTTCCGTGCCCGACGCCATGCCAAATACAACTATCAATCCAATTACATTGGAAGCTGTTTTGAAATCAGATTATCAGTTGGGAAATAAGAGAAATCCTTTTGCAAACGTCCTGTTAACAGAGATCATGGATGACCCTGAACGAAAATCAGCGCCCCCGTCTTTCAACCCAGATGTTTTAGAAGATATTACAAAGAATACCAAAAAGGCTGTTCAATTATTAAATCCTGGTATCAAAAATACCAATCATCAATTATTTGGTAGTTTAACAGACCAGTTTTATTTAGACCAATCGAACAGGTCCTTTGTTTCCAATCCAAGCACCAAGATACCTAATGACCAAGGAGCATTTGCGCAATATTTATATGGTGATATGCCCTCTTGCCGTGATGGAGATGGTATTGCATGCGTCCAAGATAATTATAGATATACTTTGTATTAAAGTCGTGGTTTACTTTAGGGATTTTTTTGAATATTATAGTTCGTTCATAAAATACTTAAGTATTACTTCATAGTAAAATAAAATGTCGACGTCATATTTTATTTTATCAAAACTTGATGGGCGCGTAGATGACAACGCCTCAAATAATATAGTTAGTTTTTCCAATCAAATTTCATACATTTTACCACGTAATTTAATTTCATATTATTGTGAACGCGGGCTTTTTGAGGCAGCCTTAATTGAATGGTGTAAACAATTTTGTAGTCCTGACAAAATAATGTTGGATATCGGTGCACATACTGGAACATATGCACTCTCATTGGCATCTAAAAGCAAACATGTATATGCATTTGAACCACAAAAGATGACATATTATGCCTTGTGTGGAGGAGTCGCATTGTCAAACCTGAAAAATGTTTCATGTCTGAATATTGGCTTAGGATCGCCCGAGCAAGTTGGAACAAATACACTAAAAATTATAAGCAATGATGGTGGAGGGTCTTCTATTCATGCGACGTCCGACATCTTAAGGGAGGAAACAATTCAGCTCGATATGCTTGATAACTTACATTTAACGGATATTGGGTTTATTAAAATGGACGTAGAAGATAACGAATCCTATGTTTTGAAAGGAGCTATGAATACATTGAAATTGTCTAATTTTCCACCTATTTTATTTGAATGCAACGACAAGACAAAAAATATGGAATTATTTGATATTATGGAAAAAATGTCATATAAAATAGTAACATTAAGCGGGGTGCATAACATGTATTTAGCATGTCAATAATAAATGGTTAATATATATGTAAGTATAAATATATTACATATACATGAGTGTATATAATTCAATATAAGTTTAGATAATAAAGATAAGTTCTAATTTTTTATACAATGTATAATATATAATGGACGCACGAGGGTATAGAGCTTACCAAGAGTCTATAAGAGGGTATTCTCGTCCCCCCTGCCCGCCGCCACCTTGTCCAGGACCACTTCCGCCGTGTCCAACTCCAGGTCCATGTGGAGATACAGGTGCGACTGGCCCACAAGGGCGACAAGGGGATGCTGGTTCAACAGGTCCTACTGGACCTACTGGTCAAATCGGTACGAATGGCACATCTGGTGGTCTTGTGTTATTCATGAATATCGACGAAGTTGTAATGGTGAATGGTATTAAGTTTTACAATGTAGATAAGGATTTATACCAAACATGTGCGCCTACCATTAAATCGGTTATAGTTGACGATAATATATGTGGAACACCTGCTCCGAATGTTATTATTCCAGGTGGAGATATTATTAGTGGCCAAGAAGTTCAATTTGCATTAATGCCTGGAATATTATCGTCAAATATTGTTCCGCCGGGTATGTGGGATATGCATATTTGGGTTAGAACTGCTCAAGGAGGCAATATTTCATTGCAATGGACTTTGTATTACCAAGATGAAGATGGAGTTTTTACCCCGAATCCGTTCGCTGCATCTGAGAGAGTTACTATTACAAACTCGTCTTTAACTACTGCAAGCGAAGTAGTATTGCCGTTGTATGTTTCAAAACCAGTTTGTTTGTGCGACACAAATACGCGCATTTTACTTGGATTAAAAGCCTTTTCAAATATACCCCAAGCATGTTTATCACTTTATTTTGAAAGTTGTAATGCTTCTTTTATCCGTACTACGTTGGTTCCAGGCGGTCCTACTGGTGTTACTGGTCCTACCGGCCCCACTGGTGCTACTGGCCCGACTGGTATGCAAGGTATTCCTGGTACGGCTGTAAATACTGGTGCGACTGGTCCGACTGGGACCACTGGTCCGACTGGTCCAACTGGTCCAACTGGTGCGACTGGACGTGTCGGTCCTACTGGTCCCACTGGTTTAACTGGTCCTACTGGTAGTAGTTTAACTGGTCCGACTGGACGAACTGGTCCTACTGGTCCCACCGGTATTACTGGTCCCACCGGTGATAGTTTAACTGGTCCTACGGGTACTGCTGGTATACAGGGGTTAGATGGAAATTCTTCTGTTTGGATTTATAGTAATCCATTTAGTGATGATCCGAATCCTACCAAGTTTAAAACGGGTGATACTGGTGGTAATACAGATACCGCATATAGCAGTTTAACTCAAATAAAAATAAATTATATTGATGCTTATGGGTCTGATTTACAAAATTGGTTAGCGTTGATGGATGCAAATAGCATAATCAAAATCAGTAGCAGAGATAATTTCTATGATTATGCCTTTTATATAGTTGTATCAAATGTTCCAAATGGTAGTGGAGCCGACGCAGGTGTATTAATTGGTTTGCAATTTATGTCTAAAGGTGCAGTAGATAATTTATCCATAGATAGTTTTTATAGCATAGGGTATGTGTTAGACGGACCGACCGGAAGCACTGGACCTACTGGACAGACCGGTGATATTGGTCGTACTGGTCCTACTGGTCCTACTGGTCGTACCGGTCCTACCGGACCTACTGGACAGACAGGTGATATTGGTCGTACCGGTCCTACTGGACGAACTGGTCCAACTGGACCTACTGGACCTACTGGACAGACAGGTGATATTGGTCGTACTGGTCCGACTGGTCCTACTGGTGCTACTGGCCCCACTGGCGCCACTGGTCCTACCGGAATTACTGGTCCCACTGGTCCAAAAGGCGAAACTGGTCCAACTGGTATTACTGGTCCAACTGGTATTCCTGGAACAGCTACTAATACTGGTGCAACTGGTATAACTGGTCCAACTGGTATAACTGGTCCAACTGGTATAACTGGTATAACTGGTCCGACTGGTCCAACTGGTGCTACTGGTGTGACTGGTCCTAAAGGTGATAAAGGAACCGCTGATAATACTGGTGCTACTGGTTATACCGGTCCTACTGGTTATACCGGTACTACTGGTCCCACTGGTCCAACTGGTATAACTGGTACTACTGGTCCAACTGGTATGACGGGTGATATTGGTCCTACTGGTCCAACTGGTATAACTGGTATAACTGGTCCCACTGGCCCTACTGGTCCAACTGGTCGTACTGGTCCAACTGGTATAACTGGTATAACTGGTCCAACTGGTCCAACTGGTATGACAGGTGATATTGGTCCTACTGGTCTAACTGGTATAACTGGTATAACTGGTCCCACTGGCCCAACTGGCGCTACTGGTCCAACTGGTGCTACTGGTGCAATTGGTCAAACTGGTACTACTGGTCCAACTGGTGCTACTGGTCCAACTGGTACTACTGGTGCGATTGGTCAAACTGGTACTACTGGTACTACTGGTCCAACTGGTCCTACTGGTCCTACTGGTGCAATTGGTTATACTGGTCCAACTGGTTTAAAAGGTGAAACTGGTTATACTGGTTATACTGGTCCTACTGGAGCAACTGGTGCGATTGGTCAAACTGGTCCTACTGGTCCAACTGGTATTACTGGTCCCACTGGCGACACTGGTCCAACCGGTGGAACTGGTGCTACTGGTCGTACTGGTCATACTGGTGCTACTGGTCCAACTGGTGCTACTGGTGCGATTGGTCAAACTGGTACTACTGGACCTACTGGTACAACTGGTGCTACTGGTCCCACAGGACAGATAGGTGCTACTGGTACTACTGGCCCTACTGGTACTACTGGTATTACTGGTGCTACTGGTCCCACAGGACAGATAGGTGCTACTGGTACTACTGGCCCTACTGGTACAACTGGTATTACTGGTGCTACTGGTCCAACTGGTACAACTGGTGCAACTGGTGAGATTGGTCAAACTGGTACTACTGGTACTACTGGCCCTACTGGTACTACTGGTATTACTGGTATTACTGGTCCGACTGGTATTACTGGTGCAACTGGTATTACTGGTCCTACTGGCGCTACGGGTATTACTGGTCCTACTGGTACAACTGGTATTACTGGTGCTACTGGTCCTACTGGTACAACTGGTATTACTGGTGCAACTGGTCCTACTGGTACTACTGGCGCGACTGGTCCTACTGGTACAACTGGTATTACTGGTGCTACTGGTCCTACTGGTACAACTGGCGCGACTGGTGCGACTGGCCCTACCGGTACAACTGGTATTACTGGTGCTACTGGTCCTACTGGTACTACTGGTGCGACTGGTCCTACCGGTACAACTGGTATTACTGGCCCTACTGGTCCTACTGGTATTACTGGACCTACTGGCGACACGGGTCCAACTGGTGGAACTGGTGCGACTGGTCGTACTGGTATTACTGGTGCTACTGGTTCTACTGGTCCCACTGGACAGATAGGTGCTACTGGTATTACTGGTACTACGGGTATTGCTGGTGCAACTGGTGCTACTGGCCCCACTGGCGCAACTGGCGCAACTGGCGCAACCGGTCCTACTGGTACAACCGGCGCTACTGGCGCAACTGGTCCTACTGGCACTACTGGTGCTACTGGTGCTACTGGTCCAACTGGTGCTACTGGTACTACTGGTGCTACTGGCCCTACGGGTGCTACTGGTGCAACCGGTCCAACTGGTACTACTGGTACTACTGGCGCAACTGGCCCAACTGGCGCTACTGGCGCTACTGGTGCTACTGGCCCAACTGGCGCTACTGGCGCTACTGGTGCTACTGGACCCACTGGTGCTACTGGTGCAACTGGTCCAACTGGTACTACTGGTACTACTGGCGCAACTGGTCCTACTGGTGCAACTGGTGCAACTGGTGCAACTGGTCCAACTGGCTCTACTGGTGCTACCGGTGCTACTGGACCCACTGGTGCTACTGGTGCAACTGGTCCAACTGGTACTACTGGTAGTACTGGCGCAACTGGTCCTACTGGTGCAACTGGTGCAACTGGTGCAACTGGTCCAACTGGCTCTACTGGTGCAACCGGTGCTACTGGACCCACTGGTATAACTGGTGCAACCGGTCCAACTGGTACTACTGGTACTACTGGTGCAACTGGTGCTACTGGTATAACTGGTATTACCGGTCCTACTGGTCCTACTGGTATTACCGGTCCCACTGGCGACACTGGTCCAACCGGTGGAACTGGTGCTACTGGTCGTACTGGTCCTACTGGCGCTACTGGCGCTACTGGCGCTACTGGTGCTACCGGTCCTACTGGTACTACTGGTATAACTGGTATAACTGGTGCTACTGGTGCTGGTGCTACTGGTGCTACTGGTATAACTGGTCCTACTGGTACTACTGGTATAACTGGTGCTACCGGTCCTACTGGTACTACTGGTATAACCGGTGCTACTGGTCCCACTGGTACAACTGGTGCGACTGGTCCTACTGGTACTACTGGTATAACTGGTGCTACTGGTCCCACAGGTACAACTGGTATAACCGGTGCGACTGGTCCTACTGGTACTACTGGTATAACTGGTGCTACTGGTCCCACGGGTACAACTGGTGCTACTGGTCCTACTGGTACTACTGGTATAACCGGTGCTACTGGTCCTACTGGTACTACTGGTATTACTGGTGCAACTGGTCCAACTGGTATTACTGGTATTACTGGTGCAACTGGTCCA
>Ga0209296_1002843_pt1 | contig 12093 bp, 14 predicted proteins | sample S_130206_EF_Meta_FD_187319 | JGI IMG/M metagenome (GOLD analysis project Ga0209296, IMG submission 187319) | Freshwater microbial communities from Lake Simoncouche, Canada to study carbon cycling - S_130206_EF_MetaG (SPAdes) (version 2) | ecosystem: Environmental > Aquatic > Freshwater > Lake ...
AAAGATTTTGAATCTTGTGCCGGAGTAAGTACGTACTAACACGAAGTCGCCCTCTTTACACCATGCTCCGTTAGGAAACTTGGCGGTGTCGTTGTACGCATCTGGGCCAACTTTTAGAACAAACAACACTGTGGTTGCTGTTTCTTCTTGGCGCATGCTTTCAAGCGGTCGGACTAAGTCCAGACTTGTACCGTCGATACGTTCAGAGATGTCGGGCACAGCGCAAAGAATCTTCCAACCTGTGGGGATTGGGAGTTGCGTGGCCTTCTGCTCGTCAGTAGCTTCAGGAGCATCCAGAGGCTGGATGGGTTCAGGCAGTGCAAAAGCACCGGGAGATAAATCAACATCACTCATCTGATTCTTCAACTTTCTGCGCAAGGTCAAGTAGATAACGCTCTGCGAGGGCTAGACCCTGAATAATCCCGCAGAGTTTTTGGTACTCTTCAAAAGTACGGCACGAACCCCCAGCCAAGTCATCAGCATAGTTGTTCATGTCAGTGCGTATTTTTTCACGTAATACGCGTACGAAGTCTTGAATCATGATTTGGGCTCACGTTGTTTGCTATTTGAGAGCGCAGCAGTACGCGCTTGTAACTCCATTTGGGCTTTACTCTTTGCGATGTCGGAACCCATCTGGATACCAGCACGTTCTTGTTCAAACTGTTGCTTGAACTCGCTCTCTTTGATTTGCGCGCCTGTGCGAAGAGCTTCCAACTCCAGTTTGCCGCTGACTTCTTGCTCTTTCAAAGCCTGTGCATCGGCTTTGGCAGCAGCGTCCATCATGATCTTTTGTTTCTTCAACTCTAACTCTTGGCCTTTGAGTTGGAGTTCCTGCATCTGCAACTGCATGACTGGGTCTTGCATCTGTTGCTGTGCCTGCATCTGCGCAGCCTTGGCTTTGTTCTGCATCATCACTTGGTTGGCCGCTTGAGCCATCATGCCGGACAACGCGATCTCCACTTGTGGTGGCAACTTTTCGTCTTCGGGAGGCAATGGCATACCCAACTGCTGCTCGATTTGCTGGCGCATCTGGTAACCAACGTGCTCTGCAATATGCGCTGTGATTGCGCCCATGATCTTGGGAGCCTGCGGGCTTTGACCAATGAACTGCTGCATCATTGGGTCTTGCATCAACATCATGTGCACCTGCATGTGAGCGGCGTGATCTTGGTGCAAGAACGCTTTGATTGGCTTACCCTTAAGTGCATTTTGATTTTCCTGCACTGGATCTGTTGGCTTCTGATCGTCCTCAATTGGCACAAGCTTCTCAGCGTTCTTGATGCCCAACACGTTCAACATACCGCGGTGTAACTCTGGCAAGTTGTAGATGTCCGGAGCCATCTGCGCCATCTGAATGACCGCTTGGTACTGAATAACGCGCTGAGACATGGTCGCAGCGTTGGGGTCTGACACGGGGATAACATCCACCAAGTCATAGTCGGCTTTCTTAGCTTTGCGAGTGCCGTACTCTGGTGTGTATGTGTAGTCCGCGTCTGTGTAGTCGCGGATGATGTTCTTCAAAAGTTTGAACTCTTGCTTCAGGGCAAAGTGCACACGAGCCTGAACCGCAGTCATCACCTTTAACTGGCGCTCCAACAACGCCAACGTTGTGCCAACAGGAGCTTGCGCAGACATGTCAGACACCTTCATGTCAGCAGTCGCGGCAAAGCGACGACCTTCATCAACTATGGTCTGCATCAAGTTAAACAGCGTAGCGCTTGGCTCCTTGTACGGCAGCGGCAAGATGTTGTCGCGGATCGTGCCCGAACCAACGTCTACATCACGGAACTCTCCGGGTGCGATTGGTGTGTCATCGCCCTTGATGCGTAGTCCGCGTGTCTTGAGTCCGCCGGGCAAGTTGCTGAGTGTTCCTGCATCGACAAGTTGTCGCATGAGGGATGTAGCGGATTTAGCAAAGCCTCCGATAAGGTGGAAAAGCCCGAAGCCGTAAGCTCCAAAACCCGGAATATACTGGTAGTGAACGAAGTGCTGGCGCTTGAGTCTGAGGTCATCATCTTCCTTCCAGTTGCGGCGAATTGACAGGATGTCGTTGGAGCCTTTAATCAACGTGACAACGTACGGCAACATGATGCCGGTCTCTTCACCCGAGTCGTCCTTGTCCTCGTAACCTTCAAGGTTCAAGTCAACGTGGCACTCATACAGCGTGTAGCGGTCGTCGTTTAAGTCACTAAAGCCCGTCTCTTTGTCCTTGGCTTTCTGAATGTCTGTCAAGTCTCTGGGCGCGTCAGGCAAATCAACGTCAAGATAAAAGCCAACTTGCTGAAGCTTGATGATCTCGTTCTTGGTCTTGCGCATAACGTGCGTGATGCGGTAGCAAGTGTCCAAGTCCGTTGTGCCGTACGGCAGATACATATCTTCCGCAGGAATAAACATCGACACCTGACGTCCCAAGTTGGGATCGTAGTACACCTTCTTAAACGCTGAGCCTGTGGCTGGCAATGACCAGAGCATGCGCTCGTGTTCAGCGCGGTACTCCGTCATGACTTCCGTCAACTCGTAGTTCATGTCGTCTTCAACGTTAGACGCAACTTCTTTCATCTCTGGCGTTTCTTTGCCGATGAGTTTGCTACGCACAGGCCCTTGGGCGGGGAACGTCTCAGTGATTGTCTCTGCTTGGAAGCGCACAACCGCTTCTGTAATCATGGGGTGGAACACACCGCATGCGCCGTTCCAAGGTTCTGTGCGCTCTTCAATCTGCAAGCCAAGCAGCTTCAGACCATCAACGTACGTCTTCTCCCAATCCTTGCGGCCATTCTTATCGTTGTCGATATCAGACACCAAGTCACCAGCCAACGACTGCAAAGCGCTGTCTTTTATGTACTCGGCCAAGTTATCACTGAAGCCTTCTTCATCGTCATCTTCTCCGGGTGTAATGGTGATCTCTACCCCATCCATGCCGATGGTGACTTCTTCGGGATCAACAATCTCGATCTCAAGGGGGGACTCTTGTTCGCCCAGCGCATCAATGCCCATAGGTTGTTGGTACAGAGCTTTGTCGATGTTAGTTGCCATGTGTGTTCCTAGTAGTATTCGTGTTTCCTACGGCGAAAGATCTCAAGCTCATCTTTCTCGTCCGTGTCTAAAGCAATAAAGCCGCCTTGCCTAAAGCGTAGCAGCGCCTGTGTTGTCGTATCCACGTAGTCGTCGTGCTCCCCAACTGGGAACGCGGCCATCTCTTCAATCACTTCTCGTGCCCAGCGTGTGTCGGGTGCCCAGACTTTACCACTGCTAAATAAATCTGCAACCGCGTTTACTCGCACCATCTTATCGTTGCCACGACTTGGAGAAAATTCTTGCACTGGAATTCCCAATGCCCTGAGTTCCTGAATCAACGGGGCCCCTGCTGCCTTTTTCTCCACAATGAACGCATCAGGCTCCCACTCCTTGTATTGCTTAAGCGCCACCACCTTAAGCTCAGGGAAAGCCATACGATCTTTAAACGCATCCAGTAAGATAAGCTGGGGGGAGTCATTTTCTTCCTCGTTGTAGAAGATGCCCCACGTTGTGCAGGCGGAATAGTCGGAGTTGTTCTTGGTTTCAAATGCCGTATCCCAAGACTGAATGATGTATTCACACCTTGGTGGGTCATCTTGCTCCCAGATACGCCACATCTTGCGCGAAACAATGGCAGAGTTCTCAGATGTGGGCTGCTGCATGTACTGCGCGTTCCAATACCGTGGATCAATTGACGCTTTTGTAGCTTTTAAACTCTCAATAGGCCATTGTTCAGGCCAAAGTGACTTTTCGTCGTCCTCATCTTCATTCAAAATGGCCGGAAGCTCCACAATTTCCCACGGAATCGAGTCAGGATTCTTTGATTGATAGTCAATTAAGCGCCCAGTCAGGTCTAACAGTGACCAACGCGTCATCACAATGATGATCGCACCGCCCGGCATCAAACGCTGGAGCGGGCCAGTCTGAAACCAAGACCAAGCTGTGTCAAAAGCTAAGCGGCTGTTGATCTTTACGTCTTGTTCTGAATGAGGGTCATCAATGACGAAAAGATCAGCACCACGGCCAGCGAGTGCACCACCAACACCAGCAGCGTAATACTGCCCACCAGCAGAAGTCGACCACTTACCGGCAGCTTTCTGATCGTCTGCCACCAAAGTTTGCGGAAATACATCACGGTACTCCTCCGAATCAATCAAGTTACGTACGCGCCGACCGAAGTCTTCCGACAGACCCGCAGTGTGCGTGCCCATGATGATCTTCTTGTTGGGATACTTGCCAAGGAAGTACGCGGGGAACAAGTAAGACGAGAACTCAGACTTACCCATACGCGGCGCGATGTTGATAATCACCCGCTTCTTCTTACCCTCGACCACATCTGTAAATATCTTAGCCAGCTTCCTGTGATGGGGGCCAATCTTAAAGCCGGGGTACACAGATGTAGCAAAGCCCAACATATTTGTCTTAGCTGCTTTAAGGCTAACACGGCGTTCGCGCACATCTAAATCGTCAAGAAGTTCAATCTTTTCATGAAGCGCCATGTGCGGAAGCGCTTTTTTAATTGCCTCAATCTCCACCTTGCTGATGGATGTGAACTGCTCAATGTTCATCTGGCCCATCATTCTTCTCTTCTGGGACATCGTCTGGGCGCTCTGAAACGTCCACCACGTCTATCACTCCCATAAACTTGGCCAACTTATCTTTGATGCGCTGCTCAACTTCAGCATCCGACATTTCAATCTTTTTGACCTCGATCTGCTCAGTAAACAATCCCACTTCTGTAACCTTGCCTAGCGCAATCAACGCTTTCAAACGGATGTTGGCATTGGGGGACTTTGTCTCTTCAACCAGTTTAGCCACGGTGTAGCCCCTGATTTCCTGCGCCATATCTATAAACTGCCAGTCGTACGCAGCCAACATACCTGTTAGATGTCTTACTGCCGCTGGGGTTTTTAGTTCCGCAAGGCTAGCTTTTTGATCGGCGGTGTCCGTGTTAGTAGTCACGGCGTTGAACGCTTTTCGCGCAGCCTGTGTCTGTTGTTGGTTAGCAACTACTTCGTCGTCGTCCACACCCATTTCTGCTAACCACTGTTCTGTAGCAACTTGCGCCGACAGAATATCACTGGGCGTCGCGTCGTCCAGTTTTTCAAAGCTTCCCCGAGCGGTGACCTCAGGTTCAAAATGCACCAAGTGATCTAACATGCGTAGGAATCCTTTTCAGTTGCTTCCTCGTTGGCGTTAGTGTACACTCCTTTTCGGCATCGACGCAAGTCCTTGCTTCTCCTTGATGGTTTCAGTTGCCATCTTTACCCCCGGAACGTCTGCAGATGCCCGGGGGTTTTTTTGCCTCGAGGTTTTTCCAATTTTTATAAAATTTTTGGGGGGTGATGTGTTGGCCTTTACGCCAACACATCCGGTTTGCGGGGGTGGGGTCTGCCGTACTGGGATTTTGTACAGTGCTGTTTGCTTTGGATTTTTTAGAAATTGATTTGCGCCTACGAAACAGTGTTCACACCATGACGGCATGGCACGGCTCAATAGTCGGGGGTGGGGGTATGGTAGGGTTCGGCCAATCAGGAAAAGCCCTGTCAAGGGGATACGGCAACGGCTTGTGGTATACTAGATGCATCGGTTGGGGATTGCCTAGCCGATTCGGTTTGCCTCGCCCGTCTGCGAGGCTTTTTTATTTGGAGAGTTATCTATGACTAAGTCATTCAATCGTACCGCTGTGTACGCGGTGTTCAATGATGCGGACAACGAGTCCGCCAGTTTCGCTGTGAGGCTGATGGAATTAGGCATCGCATCACGTGCAGAGGCTAAGCCGTTCGCTATGGAATGGGCGGCTAAGAAGCACAACGAGACTATCAAGCAAGGTCAACGTGGCGCGACGTTTGCCAAGCGCGACTCAGCGGCTGAGAAGGCAATGAACCGCGTGCTTCAAGTCTGCTACCCAAGCGCAGACGCACCCAAGCCTAAGTCTCCCAAACCTACTGCTGACAAAGCTGACGAGGTTGCTAAGTTGTTCAAGAAGTGGCAAGCACTCAGCGCCAGTGAGAAGCGTCGTTTCACAACAATGCAACTGAAGGCCTGATGCGGACAAGTTGTCCGCGAGTTTTTTCAACCAGTTCAGCGGGCGAGGTCTGCCCGCTGTTTCAATTCATGTCTAACCAAAGGAAACATCATGAGCAAATCATCTAAGAACAAACACTACGCACTCTCAGAGATGCGCGAACTACGGAAAGAGTTCGTAGCCATGCGTGACAAGTGGGAGAAAGACCCGCGCGCTGTCATGCAATACAAAGCGCAACTACGCGAGCAACAAGCTCGTGATTCCATGCAGGAATGGGAAACCATCAAGCGCGAGTCCAAACAACTGCGCCTCCTTTAACTTGCGGACAAAGTGTCCGCAACTATCTCTCCACAACGTATTGTGGAGAAGTAGGGTAAAAGTGTTGTATTTTCGCACATACCCACCACTTGACACAACTGGACACACACGAGGGCATCGCGTAACCCGCATGGATACTAGCGATTGCGATGTCCACGTCCACAATACCTATATATATAAATACAATTTTCATTTAGATATATATATTTGTGTATTGCTGGGTGTGTCTAGTTGTTCAAGTTTTTATCTTAGTCTTAGTGTTCTTGAAAAATGGTGGGTATTGTGGTCAAATGCGAGTCAACCCCAGTATCCATGCGGGTTAAAGGTGGTCATCCACAAGTGGGCCAGTACCTACTAATGGTGGGCCAGTTACGAAACCAAGTGGGCCAGTTAGCCCCAAACTGTAAGGCATTAGTATGCAAATCAAAACTTGCGCTAAGTGTGGGGAGTCGCGCCCTCTCAATCAATTCACGTATCTCGCCACGCTAGCTCAGTCAAAAGCATGGGGCAGGGCAGGCAATGTACGCATGACGCTCGAATCCAAGCACTGCAAAGACTGTCGTCCCAAGCGCAAACCAATATCAAAACTCAGCGCCAAAGAGATACACAACAGGGTGCAAAGCGGGGACATGAACTCCCTCATGGCCAAACACCTACGCATCCAACAGCAACAGTCCGAGCACAACAAACAGTCCCTCTCATCCCGCAAGCGTTGGCTCAAGGTGTGGAGAGCCGAACTCAAAGAGGCAATCAAGCCCATCACCCGCGAGATCGTCAGCGCAAAGAAGGTGTGGGGATACGCCAGAGACAAGGGCTACGTCGACAAGGCAGAGTTCTACTTCGAATACCACGGGTTGCTGATGCACGAGAAGACCCACGCTGAGATGAGCCACATGCTCAAGCCAAGCCGCCCACCATCCTCAAGGTGGGCTGACTACATATCACCCGCAGTATTCACTCGGGTCAGAGAGATGTGGGCGGGTCTACCGCCTATATACAAGGCAGGGAAGATACCCCTGCTGATTACGTACCGCCCCGATGGGGCTCAACTCGCGGACAAGTTGTCCGCATAACTTAGGGAGAAAGCAAATGAAACGATGGAGAGGCACACTAGTTGTGTCATACACACAAGAGATCGAGGTCAACGCCGACACAAAAGCTGAGGCAGAAGACTTGATGAGGGACGCCTTTGACCCGACGCGTTGCTACAACACCGCTGAATGTCAGGCATACGATGTAGAAGAAATGGAGGAATGAAATGAACTTAATTGAACAAGCAATCGAGGAATACTGGGGTGCGCGATGCGATGACTACGAAGAGGGGTGCGTAGTGTGCGAAGCATGGCGTGAGTACGACAACCTAGTGACGGACAACAAGATAGCCAACGAGATGGCGCAGAAGGCTTTCACAGAGGTGCCGAAAGACACGCAGTTTGTAGCGCCGATCTCGCTGACCAAGGTACAAAAGCCGACGCTATCGGAGTGGATGGCATGGCTTAAACAAGGGGAGAAGTAATGCTAACTAGATGGGAAAAATTCGAACGTGTGATGCTACTCGTAGCCATCATTGTCTTAATCCTTGACCTGTTCTATTGGAGAGGGGGATAACAAAAAGATCGGTCATCCTTGCTTTTTACTTATTTTTTAACTCGCGGACAAAACGTCCGCAACTTTTTGGAGATTTATCATGGAACAAAACACAGTTCAAACCACACAACCAGTGCAACCACCTGTGCTGATGACCACGCTCATGGCGCTCGTTGAGAACTACATCAAAGACATCGTGTCCGCACAGGTCAACGAGATACTGATGAGTCACCGCACCCTGCGAGTTATTGACGACGGCTTCGAGAAGAAGATACGCGAGATAGCCGAAGAGGTTGCAAGCGACGCAGTCAGTACACACGTCGATGACGAGTATCACGTATCGGAAGATGACATCCGCGACATTGCAAGTACCGAGGTTAATGACTTCGACTTCGATGACAAGGTCAATGATGCGGTTACATCAGCAATAGATCAGCTTGACTTGACTGAGATGATTCGCACCGAGATCAAGGACAACATCTCGTTCACAGTATCAGTAGACTAATGGAGGCAACATGGACACAACCACGCAATCCCTTGCGTTTCAACAACTCTCTAACTATGCCAAGCAACAGGCAATCAGCAAGTATGGTGACCCGCCTGACGATTGGTATGAAGAGATCATTGCGCTAGCCAAAGAGCAAGCCCCCGCAAGGGGGTTTTCAATCAACGAAGTTCAGTTTGGTGGCTTTCACTCACAAGGTGATGGCGCATCATGGACTGGGCATGTTGATCTCGCGGACTTCATTGAGTACCACAACAAACCAGAGGCGACTGACTTTGCGCAGTACGTTGTACTGAGAGAGTTAATCAAAGATGGGTGGTGCGAAGAGAAGGTCAACATCAACAGGCACGCGTTTATCTACAGCCACAGCGGGGGTATGGTCACCGAGGGTATAGACGACAGCATCTCTTATGCAGATGACGACTCAGTCATGGACAGAGGTATCTTGGAGGGCGCTAATGTGAAAGAGTTAGCTAACTCTATTCATACCGATGAGTTGTTCAATGACCTCGATGGGTGGGTGCTGAGCAAAGCACGCGCTTATGCCAACGAGATCTACGCACAACTCGAAGAAGAGTACGACGCATACACAAGTGAAGAGCGCTTCATAGACGTGTGCGACATCAACGGATGGCGCTTCGATAACAACGGCAATTTAATAGAGGGAGATCATCATGGGATATAGATCAGACGTAGCGTATGTCATTAAGTTCGATGACATCGAGACACGCGACAACTTCGTAACGCTGATGCTTGCGAAGAATGACAAGCACATAACACAGGCCATCAGAGAGTGTGAGTACGGGTACACCAAAGACCCGATCATTACGTTCGAGGCAACAGATGTTAAGTGGTACGACTCATTCGATGATGTGAAAGCGCACCATGCGCTGATGCACGATGCAGTAGAAATTTATAAAGAGAAAGGAGGAAAGTATAGATTCATCAGCATCGGTGAGGACGGCGCTGAAGAGTGTGACGAAGACGATGACGATGGTGACTTGTGGGATTACGTCACAACAAGGCACGAGATAAACACATCGTTTCCAAACGTCCCGTTAGGGGCATCAACAGTAACTTTAAATCAGGAGTAATTATCATGGCATACGTATGTAGAAACTACCAAGAAGCAAAAGGCACGTTCGCAATGCGAGGTGCAGTACGCAGTAATGCGTGGCAACCCAACGAGCGGCCACTTGACCCCAAGCCCGTGTCACATCACCGACTCATCGAGGGCAGTAACTCTTATGGCAAGTACTTCGACGTCAAGCTGTATCAGACTATCATGGCGCGGTTCTACGAGCCCAAGGTAGAAGATGGCAAACGTGTTGAGCGTAGGTTGTACATGGGTCACTCATCACAGACTAGCATCCAGTTCATGCGTCACACACTACGCGTTGAGTGCGGTGCCAATAGTATCTGGGAGGATGACGTGCATGCAGATGAGCGCATCATCATGCCGATCTACACCAAACACTTTATGGTTGATGGCGACAACGATACGCCGTTCAGCTTGGACGCTGTGTTTGTCGATGGCGTGCTAGATACTGTGCAGTCTGAGCATACCAAGCACTACCGACTAGTCGCGGACAAAGATGTCCGCCAGTTCAAGGTCAAGGTTGCCGCACACTTCGAGCCCTACATCATGCTTGCACAGATGCGTATGCCAGAGTTCAAAGCTGAGTGCAGGCTTGACTACAAGTATGGTCAAGCGTTCGGTGGGGAGGGATACAACCGCGCATACTACATGGCGATACAAGAGATGTGGAATGACCCCGAGCCACGGCAACAGGACATCGACGTGTTCTTTGAGATGTGTCAGAGCGCATACAACATCATCGCCTCCAAGCGTGGTGCTGACCAAGAGGGCTTCCAAATGGCAGGCTCTTGGTACAACCGCAACACCAGTACCGACAACACAGTTGACGACTTGAAGAAGCCCATCGAGATGGTCGAGTTCAGGCGTGCCATCCTTGACAGGATACAGAAATACGTTGGCAGTAACTCACTTAAGAAACCAGAGGAGGTGAAACAATTCCCGAAACATTCTGAATACCCACGTTCTAATATTCACACCTAAGTAACCTTAGGGTTTCCGCTAGGTTGTCAAGTCTTTGACAACCTATGCTATAATTTCTTTAAACAAAACAGGAGAAGCACTATGAGCTATGAGAAGATGACTCTCAATCAGAGAGTACAAGCCGCGAACATTGACTGTATGCGGCACCCTAAATTCGCCTTGCTGTCAGGCGTCATCATGCTAGGTAAGAGCGAGGTGTCTACCAAGGTACCTACTGCCGCTACCAATGGTCGTGACAAGAAGTATGGCGCTGACTTCATTGCACCACTCAACCGCAAGCAGATGCGCTACCTTGTACTGCACGAGAATTTTCACGTTGCACTCAAGCATTGCATCTTGTTCAAAGAGTACACACGCAAGATGCCCAAGCTTACCAACATAGCCCATGACTATGTGGTCAACGCATTGATCGAAGAGATGGATCCCGACTTCAAGTTTGTCGAGCGTCCTACTGAGTCGTTGTGCATTGATCGCAAGTATTTCGGTTGGTCATTCCCGCAGGTACTCAACGACATGCTCAAGAATGGGCGTAAGGAACCCAAAGAGGGCGAGGGTGATGGCAACGGCGGTAGTGACTTCGATGAGCCCCTTGATGCGCATGAGGATGGTGAGTTCGATGACAACCCAGTCGAGCAAGAGAAGCTAGGCAAGCAGATCGATGATGCCAATCGTCAAGGCGAGATACTTGCACGTAAGCTTGCGGGTAAAGAGGGTGGTGGTCGTGACATCTTAGGTACTGCCAAGGAACGCCTGACTGACTGGAAGCAAGCATTGCAGGAATGGATTAGCGCTATCTCTGCGGGCGATGACAACTCTCGATTCTGTCCTCCCAACAAACGCTTGCTCGCTTCGGGCTTCGTTATGCCATCGCACTTCACAGAGTCAGTCGGTGAGTTGATACTTGCTGTCGACACATCGGGCTCTATGTATCCGTACTATCGTCTATTGTTCGGTGAGATCGCTCGCATCTGCAACATCACCAAGCCTGCGGGTGTGCGTGTGTTGTGGTGGGACACTACTGTATGTGGTGACCAAGCATTCAAGCCTGCTGACTACGAACAGATCGCTTCGCTCATGAACCCCAAGGGCGGTGGCGGTACTACTCCTGATGTTGTTGTCGACTACATCAAGGAACACAAGATCGACGCTCGGGCAATCGTCTGGTTGACAGATGGTTACCTTGGTTGCGATACCCCGAATACCCCAATGCCATCTCTGTGGGGTGTGGTAGAGAACGAGTCCTTCGTTCCTACCTATGGCAAAGTCTTGCACATTTCTGTTTAACTTAATCTTTGGAGATCCTTATCATGAATAACTTTTTATCTGCATCACAAGTTGTTTCCCTCATTGCCGCTGTCGGTGACAAGCGCACAGTCATTGTGGAGGGCGAGAACGGCATCGGCAAGACTGCCCTCTTCCATATGCTACGCAAGCTACCCAAGTTTGCTGACCACATCGCTGTGCAACCTATTGACTGCACTCAGTTGTCTGACGGCTCTGTGTGGATGCCTGACCTCGATCGTGAGAATGGCGTGTCTCGTGAGTTACCCAACGAGCGCT
>Ga0209296_1002844_pt1 | contig 12085 bp, 15 predicted proteins | sample S_130206_EF_Meta_FD_187319 | JGI IMG/M metagenome (GOLD analysis project Ga0209296, IMG submission 187319) | Freshwater microbial communities from Lake Simoncouche, Canada to study carbon cycling - S_130206_EF_MetaG (SPAdes) (version 2) | ecosystem: Environmental > Aquatic > Freshwater > Lake ...
CCCGTCTGGGTGCTCTGTGGTTGTTTGGAATAGGAATATTCCATTGTCGTTTAAAGCCCCTATAACGCTGTCCACACAAGATGCTAGGTCAACATACTTGGAACGGAAATGGGGGTTTGTAGCGTTCTTTAGGGCGGGTGCAAAGGCTTTCTGTGCCTTAACCAAAGCAGTAGCAATGTTTTTCATTTAATTTCCTGTGATAAGTAGGGCAAAGATAAGACCAGAGACAAAGCCAGACAACCAAAAGATCGTCTGATCTACCAAGGTAGGTTTGTCGGATGTAAACGGGCCTTGGATGGCGTGTTGGATGTATTTAGAGTGTTTCATAGTGTTTGCTTTCATAACGGGCAAGTGCGTAGTCGAGTTTGTCGTTGTCAATTTGCTCTTGGATGGCTTTGGCATAACCGCGTTCTAAGGATTGGATTACTGTGTCACGCAGTAAGTCGGTGATAAGTGCGTCACCGATATAGACAAACCAAAGATTGCTTGTCTGTGCGTCAAAGTAACATTCGAGATCAACGCCTTGCGCGTCTGGGTGTTCGCACACCATGCAGTCAAATTCGCTGTGTTCTGCTTTCATACTATCTCCAAAAGACCCTATGCGATGTGCTGTGGGCATGGCATAACTATAAGCCAACTTAACTGTTATTTTCTAGGGATAAACCCTAATACGGAATAAGTTTACTTATGTAGAATATCGGGCATGACAAAAGAACATCTTATCCGTCTGGCAGGCTCACAGCGTGATCTTGCCGACATTCTTGGTATCAGCCAAGCTGCGGTTTCGCAATGGAAGACTGTTCCCAAGGCAAGGATGTGGCAGTTGTTGGTTCTTAAACCTGAGTGGTTTACATAAAGGAATAACTGTGTATAATTTAAAGCGTCTAGAGTGGCATTTAGACGATGAACAGAAGAAATCAACCCCGCAGGGTACTGTGTGGTCTTGTCGTACGGCAAGCGAGTCTTTTGACCTTCTGTTCAATCGTCTTGCTGTTGCTCTCGCCAAGAGCCAAGACCACAGAGCATCTTGCGGGGTTTTTGTTTTTGGACTACCTAATGCGGTACGTCGATGGTTAGGTCTGAGATACCCCGTTACACGAGCAAACCAAAGCGGGGAGAGTGGGCTAGGGATAGAACTCGGTGGTAGGGATAAGAGCCTCGCGTATGCGCCTCAAATCCTTTAAGTCTGTCCGATGCGATGCGATGACATGGCTCCGAAAGGCAAGTTATCGAAGCAGAGCGAAACTTCATTTTGATGCGGTAAGGCTTTGCTTTGCTCAAACAATCACCAAAAGGCAATTTAGACATGAGGCAATGTAAATGCGGTGGGTTAGTAAGGCAATATGAGTTAACTGGTAACAGAGAGGTTTGGACTTGTGACTCTTGTAAGCGTTATGAAATTATAAAAAGGGGTAACGAATGTTTGAAGAGTTTTGGAAGGCATGGCCTAGCAATGTAAGAAAGGGCGGTAAAGCCCAATGCAAAGCCAAGTGGGACAAATTAAAACTTGACCTACAAGCCGATCAAATAATAAAACACGTCACTTGGATGAAGACCACCGACCAATGGAAAAAGGGCGATGGGGCGTTTATCCCTGCGCCACTTGTCTATATCAACCAAATGCGGTGGGATGGGGCTGAAGTGCCTGAGATGACTGTGAATGTAAATCTAAACTTCAAAGACCCCGCACTAGCAAAGATTGAGGAAGATACAAAAAATGTTGCCCCGATGCCTGCATCGGTTCGTGATTACATTAAACGATTGACTGGAAAATGAATCTAGAAGATGCCAGAAAACACCTTGACAGACTCAGAGATGGGCAGCTTATGCCAGTATTTCTCACAACTCAAGCCCTACGACTCACGGGAGACATTCGAGCATTACCTAGCGAAACACTATGTGGTGCTGGTGAAAAACCCTGCAACCATAGAACACGCCAGGTACATGATCAAGAAATACCAAAAGGATTTTCCTATTCTGCTTACCTTGATAAAACAAAGACTGAAAGAACTGCGTGAGCCTAATCGTAACTTTTGAGGTCGAAGGTGACCCAGTACCCAAAGGAAGACCAAGGTTTGCCAGACGGGGGCAATTTGTCCAAACCTACACCGATGCCAAGACAATCGACTACGAAACTCATGTAGCCATGAAAGCCCGTCAAGCAATAGGCGCATCAGAGCCATTAAAAGGGGCTTTAACTGTGTTTTTATACCTACGCTATGCCATCCCCGCCTCATACTCCAAAAAGCGCAAGGAAGCCTGTTTACTAGGCGTTGAATATCCCAAGAAAGTAGATTTAGATAATGTTTACAAAAGCATTACAGACGCAATGAACGGGATTGTTTACACGGATGACAGCCAGATCGTAGAGGCGCACATCACAAAGGTCTATGCTGAGACTGCTGGCGCAAACATCATGGTGCAGGAAACAGAATGAACCCATTTTTAATTACAGAGCCAACTTGCATATCCTTTTCTGGGGGCCGAACCTCGGCATATATGCTTTACCAAATACTTGAGGCTCACCAAATGAGCCTGCCAAGCGAGGCAAAAGTGATATTTTGTAACACAGGCAAAGAAGAAAACGCCACTTTAGATTTTGTAAATCAATGCTCTAAAGAGTGGGGGGTTGAAATTACTTGGTTGGAATTTGCTGTTGAAAACGATATAAAAGTCTCAAAAGTTGTTAATTACGAAACAGCCAGTAGAAATGGCGAACCTTTTGCTGCGGTGATTAAATGGTTTGAACCATCATTACCAAACGGCAGAGCCAGATATTGCTCTAGCCAAATGAAAACCAGAACCATGCACCGACATTTAAAGTCATTGGGGTGGACGGAGTGGGATTCATTTATTGGCATTAGGGCTGATGAGCCAAGGCGAGTGGCTAAGTTTCGCGCCAACCCACACCCAGAAAGCAAGCACGAAACAGTTTTTATGCCACTTGTCCCAATGGGCGTTTCGTCAAAAGAAGTGGGTAATTTTTGGGCAAACCAGACTTTCGACTTGGGACTGCCCAACATAAACGGCAAAACAATGCACGGAAACTGCGATTTATGTATGTTGAAACCAAAATCTCAAGTTTTGAGCCTGATAAAAGAAAAGCCAGAAAGGGCGTTGTGGTGGATGAAACAAGAGGAGGAGGCGGCTAAAAGATGTCACGGAGATGGAAAATACTTTGCCATAGACCGCCCTAGTTATGCCCAGATGCACAAATATTCATTTGAACAAGACGATATGTTTGACCAAAATGAAGAAGGCATATCCTGTTTTTGTGGGGATTAAATGAAATTCCAACTAAAAGACGAAAGCCAGGCTAAAACCCTAATGACGGGGTTATGGCCAAAGGTGCTCAAAGCCTTGCAGACCAAGCAATTGACGCTAGAGATTAAAGATGCAACCAAAAGCCGTGACCAAGAAGAAAAATACCACGCCATGATTGGTGAAATAGCCAAACAAGCGCAACATTTGGGTGCTAAATGGGATTCTGAGAGTTGGAAACGCCTATTGGTTGACCAATTTTGCAAAGACAATGGTCTAAAAACAGGCGCAGTTATCCCTAATTTGGCAGGCGATGGCATTGTGCAGCTTGGGATGCAAACGCGCAATTTCACCAAAGAGCAAGCCTCGGAGTTTGTGGAATGGCTACACGCATGGGGTGCAGAACACGGGGTGACCTTTAATGAAAATTGAATTAAGCGATGCAATCCTTTATTTGGGGGATTGCATGGAAATATTGCCAACGCTAGATAAGATGGATGCGGTGATTACTGACCCGCCTTATGGGATTGGGATTGCTAAAAATCCAGTTAGGCAATTACATGAGAAATCAGATTGGGACAATGCACCGCCAGAAAAATTGTTAATTGATATGTGCGTTAACGCTGGTGAACTTGTTATTATTTGGGGTGGCAATTATTTTGATTTACCGCCAAGCCAATGTTTTTATATTTGGGATAAGCAACAGCCTTTAAATTTCAGCCTTGCCATGTGCGAAATGGCTTGGACTAATAAAAAAGGGCCTGCGAAAATGCACAGGCAATCAGTTCTTTCTTATGAAAAACATCACCCAACACAAAAACCAGTTGAATTGATGACTTTTTGCATAGAGCAATTAAAAACCCCGAAAACAATCCTAGACCCCTTTATGGGAAGCGGCACAACAGGCGTGGCGGCTATCCAAATGGGGCGTAAATTCATTGGAATTGAGCGTGAACCCAAATATTTTGACATTGCTTGTAAGCGCATAGAGCAAGCCAGCAAGCAAGTAGATATGTTTGTTGAACAACCAACACAAGAACAAACAAGCCTTTTATAAGGTATAGAACACAAGGTGACTTTTGAACAATAAACCCACCCTAGCAGAGCGCAAGCACTTAGCCCAGATCAAGGAAATGAACTGTGGGGTCTGTGACGCGAGTGGCCCAAGTGACGCACACCACATCGTCCAACACGAGCAATACCTTTGCATTCCCTTGTGCAAAGATTGTCATCAAGGGGCGTTTAACGGGATACACGGACAACAAAGAATATGGAAGGTTTATAAAACAAATGAGATGACAGTATTGAACGAAACGATAAGAACCTTGCTAAAATAATCTAACACGCATGGAGATTGACAAATGGTAAGTGAAGTGAGGATGGACGCATCCAAAGCACCCCGCTCGTCAGTCTCCAGCCGTGTTGGTGCAAAGCAGTTGCCGACATTTGGGGGTTCGCCCCCTTTTTTTAAGGATTTATATGGCTTACGAAAACCAAAAAGATGTTGCAGACTTCATAAGCACATTACTCCATTCGGGAACTGTTACCCACTTCATGCACCTCTCAACCGATTCATTTGCTATTCACATGGCATTGGGCGCGTATTACCCAGAAATTATTGAATTAACAGATTCGTTTGCAGAAGCCTACTCAGGGTGCTACGAAAAGATTAAGAACTTCCCAGAGAATTTCCACAATGCCAAAGAGCCTGTGAGATATATGGAAAGCATAAAAGACTATGTGAAAAAGAATCGTAAGGCGATGCCAGAAGAGACAGAATTACAAAACATCATTGATGAGATAGCAGGGCTGATTGATTCGACTTTGTATAAACTGACACTCAAATGATCAGAATCTTTGCAGGCTACGACCCTCGGGAAGCGATTGGGTATCATGTTTTTACCCAATCCTTGATCGAGCGCACCTCAGAGGCGGTGGCGATTACGCCATTTTTTGGCAAGCAAAGAGACGGGTCAAACACATTTATCTACCAAAGATTCCTAGTGCCTTACTTTACGGGGTTTCGGGGTAGAGCGATATTCATGGACGCAAGCGATATGCTGATGCTTGCCGATATTGCCGAACTGGACAAGTTATTTGACCCCACCAAAGCGGTACAAGTAGTTAAGCACAATTACTTTACCAAGCACAAAAGGAAATACATCGGCACAGCGATGGAGACCAAGAACGAGAACTATCCGAGAAAGAACTGGTCGAGCCTGATACTGTGGAACTGTGAGCATCCTGACAACAAGGTGTTAGACCCTGATTTTGTGGATGACCACACAGGCTCAGAATTGCACAGATTCGAGTGGCTAAAAGACGAACAGATCGGTGAGTTACCAGAGGAATGGAATGTATTGGTGGGTGAAGACGATCAAGACGCAAAGATCGCGCATTACACTTTAGGCATCCCAGAGTTTGAGCATTACAAGAACTGCGCCTATTCTCAGGAATGGCACAAAACCAAGTCAAGGATGCTTAACGGGCTGATCAACATGAAGGAAAACGCTTATGCCTGATTACAGAGCACTAGCCCAAGCCCTAGACCCGTATGCTATGGATACAGGGGGCATCACGCCCGACACTATCAAAGCATTACAGAGTGGATACAAGTCACCCAACCTTTTGGGAATGATTGGTGACATTGGGCGCGGTGGGTTAAGTAATCTGGAATCATTGGTAAGGGGTGGAGTGGCACAAGTGCCTGGCACAGCAGGGGATTTAGAGACCTTGGGACGCATGGGCATAAACACATCATTTGGCGCAGGCGGGGTCAAGGTAAACCCCAAAGCAGTATTGCCAACTACCACAGACATATTGGGAATGATGCCTCAGAGGGTTACACAATCTCGACCAGAGACCGCAGGCATGGAAGAGTTGGGGACAATGATCGCGCCAGGTCTCGCTAAAGCCGCAGCCCCCGTTGTTAAAGGTGGCGGTAATTTGCTTGGCATGGCTATGAACGAGCGAATGTTAGCGGGACAACCCATATTGCCAAGCCTAGCAAAAGAGCCTCAATCAGCGATGTTTGCGGTACAACCTATTGATTTAAACAAAGGAATTTACAAGCCAGATTTAACAATGGATGAAATGCTAAAAGTCAAAGATATTCCTACTGTTGATCGGGTGAGACAGTCAATTGATTTAGTTGGTGAAGATCAGTTTAAAAAGATGGTTGATGCCCAATACCAAAAATATAAGCCAACTGATCAAGACCAAGAGGCAATGCTTGTTGAGTCTGTAACTCTTGATATTCTTGGTAAAGCACAAAGATCACCTTACCCACAGGAACAAGCATTAAAACTAGCACAAGAACGAGCTGCGTTGCCTGTAAGTGAGGGTGGTTTGGGGTTGCCTAAAGATAATACGCCCGAAATGCGTTATCAAGCAATGAAAGGAATAGAAGGAAATTTTGTGCATGGTGCTAAAGAACCTGACATTACAAGTTTTAAAACTAAAAAACAATTATTTGAAGAAAAATATGCAAACAATCCAGAAGGTGCTATTGCAGACAATCATTATGCTAATGAAAGAAATGCGGTGTTTTTATCGCCAAACCCTCAATTTACTGAAAATTTTTCAGTTCAAGGATACACAGATGTGGGGCAAGCCCCAACAAGTTATCCTTTAAAAGTAGTTGGAGACACAAAAGTATTTGATTTTGAAAATATACAACATTTAGAAATGCTTAAACAAAAGTATGCTGAGTTATTTCCTTTAAAAACAATAGGCAAAAAGGGTTATGTGCCTAGCGAGGAATCAATAAGGATGCACACAATTAACAAGCGCATTGAAAATTTACCTAATGATGTCAATAATTGGCCTGCTATGGAAAACAAAGATTTTCAACGAGCAATTCAAGAACTTGGATTTGATGCTTTTCATGTAAATGAGCGTGGAACAAAAAACATTGGGATTTATGACCCTAGCACTTTAAGATCGCCTTTTGCCGCATTTGACCCATTCCGTAAGGATGTTGCAACGGCAACCGCAATGGGAGTGGCACTACCAGACCTATTGGCGGCAGAGGCTGAAAACAAAAAGAAACAGTTATCTAAAGTATTAACAAAATGACTATGGAAACTAAAGTAGTTAAAAGTAGGAAGAAAGCAGGAGGGCGCACATCAGGAACGCCCAACAAGACCACACAACAGGCAAGGGAGGCGATTGCTTTGTTTGTTGATGGTAACGCACACAGATTAGCAGAGTGGCTAGATGAGGTCGCTAATGGCATTCCAGAGGCAGATATAAAACCCAACCCTGCAAAGGCATTTGAGTTATTCCAAAGCGTAGTGGAATACCATGTGCCGAAACTTGCTAGGACAGAGATAACGGGCGCGGATGAAGGCCCAATCGAAATGGTGGTCAAGTGGGAAGGCGTGAAGTAATCATCCCCTATTCCCCGAGAGAGGCATTCATGCCCTTTCACCAAAGGACGGAGAGATGGTCTTGTCTGGTGGCACACCGAAGGGCGGGCAAGACAGTAGCAGCTATCAATGACCTGATACGCAGAGCATTGACTGAGGGTGGGGTGAGAGCACAGTACGCCTATATCGCCCCGTTCAGAAGTCAAGCCAAGTCTGTGGCGTGGGATTACCTAAAGTTCTATGCCCAACCCGTAAGTAAAAGCACCAATGAAAGCGACCTGACAGTTGAACTGGTTAACGGGGCAAAGATCAGACTATTTGGCTCAGACAACGCAGATGCTATGCGTGGACTAGGATTTAACGGGGTATACCTAGACGAGTATGGAGACTTCAAGCCTAGCGTATGGGGTAATGTCATAAGACCAACTTTGTCTAGCACCTTGGGTTGGGCGGTCTTTGGCGGTACACCAAAGGGCAAGAATCAGTTTCACGACATTTACAGGGTTAGCCAGGCTACGCCCGATTGGTTCTTGCTACGCCTACCAGCCACAGTCTCAAAGATATTGGCAGACTCGGAACTAAGGGCAGCGCGTGAGCAATTAAGCCAAGACCAGTATGACCAAGAATATGAGTGCTCATTTGAGGCAGCTATCCTTGGGGCGTTCTACGGGGTGGAGATGCGCCAACTAGACACAGATGGCAGAATCCAAGACCTCAAGTTTGACCCTGATGCCCCAGTATTTACAGCGTGGGACTTAGGCTATCGAGATGACACCGCAATTTGGTGGTATCAGGTAGTCAGGGGTGAGATTCATGTGATGGACTATTACGCGGTCTCAGGCGCATCCATAGAGGAAATAGCCAATGTTGTGAACAGCAAGGGCTATCGGTACACCAAGCACTTCCTACCGCATGACGCTAGAGCCAAGACTTTAGCCTCGGGGGGCAAGTCAATCCTTGAACAACTTGCTAGTCACCTCGGTGGGATGAGCAAACTAGCCATAGTGCCAGAAATCGGTGTCCAAGACGGCATACAGGCGGTGCGGATGATTCTCCCGAGGTGTTATTTTGACCCGATCTGTGATGAGGGGTTAGAGGCACTCAGACAGTACCAAAGAGAATATGATGAGGACAAGAAAACATTTCGTCAAACTCCAAGGCATGATTGGTGTTCACACCCCGCAGATGCGTTTAGAATGCTTGCAGTCGCGTATCGTCAAGACAAGTCAAACGAACCCCAACCCAAAGGGAAGACACTCCAGACGATTACGCTAGACGAATTGTGGGATTTTGAAACTACACATAAAGAGGAACGGATATGAGCCAACCAGTAGCAGAAGTAGGTGGATACAAGAACATCACAGCAACGGGGGCGGTCTCGACAGGGGCTTGTCAACTCATCGGGTTCTATGTGAATAACACAAGCGCAGGCACTTTGGTCTTGCGTAATGGTGGCGCAAGTGGTGATGTGATGTCAGGCACTATCACACCAGCAATCGGCTTTCACCGATTCCCCGCTTATGTAAGTAACAGCGTTTACGCAACCATTGGTGGCACTTTGGATGTGACATTCTTCTACGCGGCTTAATATGTACGAAAACGCCTACGATGATGGGGCTTATGAGGAAGATCAAGGCCCGTTCTGGCATGACCAACTAGACAAAGCCGCCAAGGTCTTTGACAAGTGGGAAAAGCGCGGTAAGAAGGTAGTAAGACGCTACCGAGACGAGCGCGATGCCATTGAGATGCCAAGGATGAAGTTCAACATCCTTTGGTCAAACATCTCTGTGCTGTTCCCTGCACTCTACGGACGCATGGCAAAGCCAGAAGTCTCCCGTAGATATAGCGATCAAGACCCCGTAGGTCGATTAGCCTCTACGATGCTAGAGCGCGTAATCGAGTATGAGGTAACCCAGTTTGGTGATTTTGACTCTGCTATGCAAGGCGTGGTGCAAGACCGCCTATTGCCTGGTCGCGGTACAGCGTGGGTGCGCTACGAGCCAATTATTGTTGGACAAGAGCCACCAGAAGCTGCGACAGGCATTGAGCCAGACGAAGGCATCGAGATCACCAACACAGAAGAAGTCGAGCGCGTTGATTCAGCGCATAGCCCTGTGGATTATGTCTATTGGACAGACTTTCTCCATTCACCCGCTAGAACATGGGATGAGGTGTGGTGGGTAAGCCGTTGGGTCTACATGACACCCGAAGAGGGTATCGAGCGTTTTGGTGATGTGTTTAAGAACGTGCCTTTGCACGACCAGAATGACGATATAGATGCCAAAAACCCAATGACCGCGAAAGCGACCTATGGGAAGAAGGCTAAAGTCGCTGAGATATGGAACAAACGCACTAAAAAAGTGTGTTGGGTTGCCAAGGGATACCCCCAAGCACTTGATGAGCGTGATGACCCTCTTGAATTAGAAGGGTTTTTCCCTTGTCCAAAGCCGTTATTGGCCACAACAACCAACGGGTCGATGATTCCAGTACCAGATTACTGCGAATATGAAGACCAAGCCCAAGAATTAGACAACCTTACACAGCGCATTTACCTACTGGTGAAGGCTTGCAAGGCGGTCGGTGTGTTTAACGCTGAGTTCAAAGAACTTGGGCGGTTATTCACAGAGGGCGTGGACAACAAACTATTTCCTGTGACCGCATGGGCAGCTATGTCGGAGAAGGGTGGGCTAAAAGGCGCGATTGATATGCTCGATACGAGCGCAATCATCAAGACCTTACAGCAACTTTATCAATCCAGAGAGGTTGTCAAGCAATCCATCTACGAAATCTGTGGAATATCGGACATTATTCGTGGTGCAAGCAATGCAAACGAAACCCTCGGTGCTCAACAACTAAAAGCCAACTTTGGTAGCCTGAGACTGAGGGCTACTCAGGGCGATGTGGCTAGATTTGCTACTGATCTGTTCCGCATTAAGGCGCAGATCGTCTGTAAGTTTTACCCACCAGAGTTGATTGTCGAGATGTCTGGGGTGATGAACACTCCAGAAGGTCAGAATCCGCAATTGTTGCAAGCTGCGGTGCAGATGCTCTCAAACAGCACAATTCGAGACTTCCACATCCAAGTTGAGGCAGACACATTAGCCCAAATTGACGAGCAAGCCGAAAAACAAAGCGCGGTTGAGGCGATTGAGGCTATTACAGGATTCTTGCAAAACGGGCTACCTATGGTGCAACAAGCCCCAGAGATGTTGCCCTTGTTTGGTGAGATGCTTTTGTTCACAGTACGCAGATTTAGGGCTGGTCGCAGTCTTGAATCGTCTATTGAGCAAGCCATGCAAGCCTTACAGCAAAAAGCACAGGCAGCGCAACAGCAACCGCAACAAGACCCTGAGATGCTCAAGTTACAGTCTGAACAACAAGCCGAGCAGATGCGTATGCAAGCCCAAGCCCAGACCGAGCAGATGAAGATGCAGGCAACGGCTCAACTTGAACAAGCGAAAGCCCAACTTGATATGCAAATGCAAGAGGCAAAAGCCCAAGCAGATATGCAGTTAGAGCAAATGAAAGAGCAATTTGCCCTACAACTTGCCAACAACGAGTTACAAGTCAAAGCCCGTGAAATGCAAGGCAAAGAGGAATACGAGCGTTGGAAAGCCGAACTGGACGCTGCGACCAAGATCATGGTGGCGAGAATCGGAAGTAACCCTGGCGTTGACCTACCCGTCATTGAAGCTGCGTCTGCTCAGATCACCAATGAATTGGGTGGCACGATTATTCAAGCGATGGACAAGATGGCACTCATGCACGACCAAATGGCTAACCTACACGGACAGACCATGCAAAACATTGGCGAGGCGATGCAGAAACTTAACGCGCCTAAGAAGGTTGTGAGGGGTGCTGATGGCTTAGTTATCGGGGTAGAAACAGTATGAGTTTAGTTCTTGCTGATCGGGTCAGGGAGACCACCCTAACAACGGGAACAGGCACGATAACCTTAGATGGCGCGGTACAAGGATTTCAGTCATTCTCAGTCATTGGCAACAACAACACAACCTATTACACGATCAACCGAGGCTCAGAGTGGGAAGTTGGGATTGGGACTTACTACGGGGGAACGCTATCAAGAGACACAGTTTATGCGTCATCCAATGGTGGGTCTAAGGTCAACTTTAGCGCAGGCTCAAAGGATGTGTTTGTCACATACCCTGCAAGCAAATCGGTCAATGAAGATGCTAACAATCGGGTATTGATTCCTTACACAAGTGGCACAACCAATGTTGGCTCTTTAAATGTAGGTGATGCTACAGCACACACAGACTCAGGCGTTATTGCGGGTTTTACGGCTAGTGAGCCGTTATATCTGTATACAAGCCTGCAAAACACAAGTTCAGCAAACACCAGTTATGCAAGTTATGCGGTCAATGATGGCGGTCATACCGCTTATGGCGAACTAGGAATAAACAACGCAAATTACAGTTACTCGGCTGCGGGGT
>Ga0209296_1002848_pt1 | contig 12072 bp, 9 predicted proteins | sample S_130206_EF_Meta_FD_187319 | JGI IMG/M metagenome (GOLD analysis project Ga0209296, IMG submission 187319) | Freshwater microbial communities from Lake Simoncouche, Canada to study carbon cycling - S_130206_EF_MetaG (SPAdes) (version 2) | ecosystem: Environmental > Aquatic > Freshwater > Lake ...
CGAGATGCAACTACCTAACGCACGCAATGCGTGACGGCGATTGATCAACCAGGATTGTCTCAGAATGTTGCTCATTACAATTCTCCTTGTTAGCGTTTACGAATTAGATCTGAAAGGGCGACCGCACGGATGGTGTCCTTGATGCGGTATTGGTTTTTCTTCGCTTCGGCCTCAATTGCCTTGAGGTCGTCCTGATCGTCTACGGTTAGCACCCTGCGAAGAGCGTAGGTGCAAAGATGCTCGATGAAGGCCCGTGCAACTTTGTCGCGGTCCTCTAACAGCAGAGTTTTAAACTGAACAGAATCCTTGAACTGACGGCCATCAGGCATCTCGCCCGAAGGATCAATCATAGGATCTGTGCCACGGCCCAGCACCACCTTTTCAAGTGTGCGCCATTGCCCGATGGCATCGTAATTATCCCAAGCCAGGCCCAATGGATCGATCTTGGCATGGCAAGCGGCGCAGTTCACATTATTGCGATGCGCTTCGATCTTCTGGCGTAGAGTAGCCTTGGGGCTTTCTGGCGGGCTGGGTTCGATCGCGCTAACATTCGCAGGTGGTGGTGGTGGAGTTTTTCCGAAGATCGCTTCACTAACCCAAACGCCTCGATGTACTGGGCGATGGCGGGTTCCGTCCGAGGTCAAACCGAGCACTGCGCCCATCGTAAGCAAGCCGCCACGATGATCTTCGGGCTTAAGGGCGACACGCTGAAAGCCATCACCCTTAGGCTCTGGCAATCCATAAAAATCGCAAAGTCGAGCATTCGCCATGGTCCAGTCGGAATCGATCAAGCCATCGATGGGCAGGTTCTTCGAGAACATCTCGCGGAAATACTCGACCGGTTCAGAGCGTAGGCTCGTCTCAAGCCAAGCATCATAATTCGGATACAGTTTCTTGTCAGGCGTGAACATACCAAGCCGGTGTAATTGAAGCCATTGCCTAGAGAAGTCGTTGACGAAGCGGTTGGCTTTGTTATCTGTTAGAAGCCGGTCCACTTCTTTCTTCAGGCCATCGCCTTTTAATGTGTTGGCTTTGGCAGCAGTTAACAATCCATCATCGGGCATCGAACTCCACAAGAAATACGAAAGCCGGGAGGCGAGTTCCGCATCGTTGAGACGATCGCGAACCGCCGGGTCTCCCTCGACAAGATAGATGAAGTGCCTAGAGGTCAGCACGCCTTGGGTTGCAATGCGATACGCATCGATTGTCTTTTCACCCGCATCGCGCTCTGAGGTGTAGGCTTTCAGATAATCTGCCAACTCTTCCTTTTTTACTGGTCGCCTCCAGGCTCTTTCTGCGAAGCGTTGCAGATGATCTGTAACCACCTCGATGGTCGCATTATCGGGGGGAACCAAACCATTACGCCGAGACTTTTCCACTGGCGTTACCAGCGGGCCCTCCCATTCAATCCAATCAAGTAGTACGGTAGAGAAGAGGCCGTTCCCCTTGTCATCAAACATCTGCGGGGCATTTGGATTCAGAAGTAGGGTCTCGCTGCTGTGCGTAAAAATATGACTATCTCTGCTGCCTAGCGCATTACGGAAGGCCGCCCCTTTTCTTCGGTCCACTACATCCGTAGCCACCACGCAAAAATCTAGAGTCATGGGCATTTCGAGAAACACCTCGAATTCGTAAACCTGCGGCTTATCTTCCGGAGCAGTCAAATCAAACTCGATCATACCATCGACAGTTTCTTCACCAGTCCGCTTGCCAATGCTGAGGTGTGCTGGCTGACCACCGATCGGGCGAATTCCGCTAGCTTGGATGCGCACTTTGTAGAGCCCGCTTTGTTCCGGGCCACTCTTTGCGAACCAGTTGGGTGATAGCGCGTTCTGAACATTTCCAGGATAGAGGAGGTAACGCAAAGGCTTCTTAATGCCAAAGCGATTCAACACTTCCTGTTGGGTCTTACCGCCACCGTAACGCAAATCCGCAGCAGTCTTCCGAACCTTGGTTGCGTCGCCCGATGTAAGGGGGAAAGCTCGGTCTAGCACAAGCCCCGCAGCGCGGTAATAACGATCCACATGCGAAGGCGAAAGCGATAGCTGCGAACCGATGCGCTCAAAACCGTGCCACAATGTATCTTCGTTTAACTCTCCCGGCTTGGCGGGATCATAGCGAACACCCAGCAAATCGTAGACGGTATTCTGATACTCTTTGCGACTTAACCGATAATGCGACACAGGAGGCCGAGCCGCCATTCGTACCGCCTTGCCCTCTCTGATTCGCTCATCAAGATTCGTAACAAACGCAGAGATTTCTGCCTGAGTGGGCCGAGGTTCTTTCTTCGGTGGCATTAAGCCGGAATTCACTTGCTCGATTACCTCTGCCCAGTGATGGGTATCTGCGCCCAGTTTGAAATCGCGTGAGAATTTGTCGATACGCACATCGCCTTTATTTTTCTCTGGTCCATGGCAGGCGATGCAGTGCTTTTTAAGGAAGTCTTCAAACGGCTCTGCCCCATAAACAGCGTTGGCAAAGCTAACGATAAGAAGCAGTGGTACTAATAATAACTTTATGATTAAGGGGAGATTACGTTTCACGGGTAGGTACTCAGAATGCGGAGGGAAGCCACAGCTATAGGTAGCCCTATCTGATTCATTTATAATCTAACGAAAATTGCACCATTTGGCAACATCATTAAGCTTGATAACAAAGGGGTTAGGTCTCATTATTAGGCAACAAAAGGGGTAAGCTCCTGAGTTTACGAGATATATGGGCTATTACAGTCCGCTTGCTTCATTTGCGCATGGGGGTAAGCTCTGTAAAAAGAGACCTGCCCCCTTTTGATTCTGGTTATAGATTGCACAAAATGGTAAAAGACATGTTAAGATACAGGTAAAGGAGAGTGGGATCATGACATTTGTAACCATGGAAGAAGCGCAGGCTAATCTGCCTGAACTGGTCGCTCATCTTGGAAGCGGCGAGGAACTAATCATCACTCAAGACCATAAACCCATCGCTAAATTGGTGCGTGAAAATCCCCCATCCCGCAAGCCGCGAAAAGCGGGAAACTGCATTGGCATGATCCGGATTGTCTCCGATGACGATGAACATTTGGAAGACTTTGCGGAGTACATGTAATGCGTTTGTTACTGGACACCCATGCTTTGCTGTGGTTCGTTTTGAACGATGGCAAATTGAGCCGGGCAGTGGACGCAATTATTTCCGACCCGACCAATTACGATTTGCATGCTATTTTTCTGGATATCAAGAAGCGCGAAAAAGAGCGTGGCCTTCATTTTGTTGATGGCGTTGCGCATCAACCCATGCCGAACCAAATGCTGCAGCAAAAAGCAGAGGCATGATTCGTTTTACTTAGAAGGAAGAAAAAGGTCTGCATATACTTTGATTCCGGTCCCCTCTTGATGATTTCTCCGGGTGCGTAATGTCTTTCAGAGCCGGAAGCGTGAGCGACGGTAATAATTAATCCTCAGTATCATCATCAGATTTTTCGCCGGTAAACCCTGTCCCTAAATCTATATCGTCTAATTCTAGCTGTCTAGATTCCCATTTTTTTCTAGTCTCGGGATCATTGGTAATTAGTTTTTCTATGTACTTGCTTTCCTTGTATTGGATTGCCTCGGCTGTCATAGTCCAATTCGACTCTAGGCCAAGTTTTTCAACCTCTTCTCGGATTTTGCTGAGTGGAACCCTAAAGAATTCTTTGCGATGATTTATTTTGTTAACTTGATTTAAAATGAAATGTTTATGAAGTTGATGTTCAAGCGCAGGCGCATCGTTTGACTTAATAAAGGCGTGAACATCAAATGTAAATGGCACACTTGAGTCCCCCAGTTCATCAATTCGGTCTTGCGGTTCCAATCGTCTTGTTAGTCCGATTTTATAAACATCTTCACCAAATGAACCTACATTAGAAATGATGTAAACATGGCCCATTTTAGTTTGTTGAGCCATAGATAAAGCTCGCTGGCGCTTCTCTTCAGCAATCGTGACCCTTTCATTTAGTTCACTGATTTGCAGTTCATATTTTTCTCGTTCTTCTTCAGAGGCTTTAGCCATTTTTTCATAAACGATTGCTAGGGCTTTTTGTACTGCCTCTTCTTCTTTAACTGCCTCTTTTTGTACTTTTTCAGCTTCTTTTCTGACTCGTTCTTCTTCCCTCATGCCTTCTCGGATTAACCGTTGTTCTTCCTGCTGTACCCCTTTGATTTTTTGAAGGATCGAACCCCATTTCAGTTTGTCTAAATAAAGGTCTAAAAAGCTCTTAGTAATTTCTGTTTGAAATGCAGTTCCATTTAAATTTACAAGAACAAATGAATCCATTAGTTCTTGTTTAAGTTTTCCGAAATTGTCATTTTTTACTTTTGAAATAGAAGTTTCAACTTTGCCTAGGAAAGCATCCAAGACAAATTCTGTTGCTCGCTCTTTTTTTTCTTCATTGGAAATCTGGCTTTTTGCAGCAAACCCTCTCTTAATGGCATCCCTAATTTTTTTATTGGTTTCTTTAAATTGCTTTGCTGGTTCGGTGTACGCTAATTCATTTCCCAATTCGTCAATCACTGTTTCAATTGGAATCAAATATTCATCCCCATAACCATTAATTTTGTTTTCATAGGCTTTGACAACATCTTTGAGTTTGGCTGATTGGATCTCTAAATCTGTGAATTTTTTATTTGCATCAAAGGTTATTTGGTTTGCTCTTTCTAAAGTGGCATCTTTAAGTTGGTTAGTATCATATATTAATTTGTTTAGTTTTAATTTTGTCTCATTATTTAAACGAATAGCATCATCATTTGCGATTTTTAGAATAGCTGTTTTTTCATTATTAGCTTGGTTGATTAGCTGTCCATATTTTTTTTTGCCCTCTTCCTCGAATCGAATTGCTTGGATTTTAGCATTTTCTATTGTTGTAAATTTTTCATCGTTTGCATTGCTTATAACCTGAATAGCTTTTGCTTTAGCCTCTTCAACTACTCGGTATGCTTCAAGTGTTGCCTTTTCTAAAATCATCTTGGGGGCATTTTTAATTTTAAGATAAGCTTCCTCAAATTTTTTAGCTTCTTCAGAGGCTTTTTTAGACTCCTCCGATGCAATTTTCGCTTCTTCCTCTGCCTTTTGGGAAATTAGATTTGCCCGAAAAAATAGGACAGCAAAGGCTGTTGTTCCAAATATTGCTAAAAATAGAAAAATGCTTAATACAATTGTCATTTTATTACCAAACTTTAATGGGTATTAAACGAACTATGCTATTTTTATTAAATATGACTTTATAAGTCTTAAAAATAGTCTTATTGATTGATAATTAAATACTTAATATTGTTTGAAGAAAATTTTTGATTGCCGTGTGGCTCTAGGTTATTAACAAGTGTTGCATTATTGTCTTGGTCTGCCAGAAGATTCCGAGCTATTTATTACAAAATTGATTTCAATCTACTCGGTTAAACAAATAAATTGAATAACCCCGGGGTTCAACTATTAACAGAGGCCCAATTCCATGAACCACGATTGAACTATGGATCGCTTTTGGTTCCATAACTCAGGTTGGCATAACTACGGCCTGACTTTTCTAAGGGTAGGGGAATTAACCCACCTTTTAAAAGCCTCCTTATCTAGACTATTTAGAATTTCTTAACCAATATATCGGTATTATCTACAATAAATTGAACCCCAAATCGAATAATACATTACGATAGCAACATGGTGACCAGCGTTTGCCCGGTCAAGTGGGGCGAAAAAAGGAGCAAAAGCATGGATAGGAAGATGAATACTAGCATTTTGATTGCAGGTGGGGCGTGCCTGATAATCAGCTTGATCGTTGCGGGTGTGGTCGTGGCGGTTCTAGTGAAGGCCCGGGGTGATCGCCAGCAAGAGATTCAAAAGGTTGCGGAGAAGGACGCTGCCGATATGGCAGAGGTGGCAAGAAAAAGGGTTAACGAAGATTCGTTGTGTGCCGAAGAGCGTAAGATGCTGGAAGCAAACCAAAAAGGTAATACGGCGTTAATCAACAAGGACTTTAACGGCGCCATCATTTACTTTACTAGGGCGATTAATTTGTACCCCAAGAACGCTGCAGCCTATTCCGGCCGCGGGGTTAGTTATAATAAAACAGAGAAGCACCCCGAAGCCGTAGAAGATCTTACTAAAGCAATTGAGCTTAACTCCAAGGATGCAGGCGCCTACTCCGCCCGAGGCGACAGCTATAGACGCCTAGGCGAAGATCAGAAGTCCGCAGATGATCACACCAAAGTTATCGAACTCGATCCCGAGAATGCTGCTGCCTATGCTGCTCGTGGAATCGTTTTGAGGAAACTAAAAAATTATCCTGAAGCTATTGAGGATTTCACCAAAGCGATCGAGCTAGACCCAAAGAATGCCAATTACTATGCTGACCGTGGATTCGTATACCAAACCATCAAGAAAGACTTAGAGGCGATCACTGATTGCACTAGGGCAATAGAGCTCAACCCCAAGTGTTCTTGGGCCTACTCAACACGGGCGTTGGCTACAAAAGATCCTAAAAAGTCACTTGCAGATTTATTTATGTCAAATGCTTTGTCAAAGCAAGGGTATTAAAAAACTTCCCTTCCCCGCTCTCCCTAGGCTCGCCTTAACCGGCGGGCCTTTTTTTTGACACCAGTGTTGCCTGCTGCTGCTTTGTCGTTTAAAGGCATTCTCACCGCAAAGACGCAAAGAGCGCAAAGGAAGACAAGAAATCCGGACGTGTCTGGTGCTTCTTAGCGAACTTAGCGTCTTCGCGGTAAAGATTCTTGATTACTGTTTTTTTAGGGAAGACTCATTACGGACAAAGGGATGGTCCAACCGTCGCTTACACTTCTGGCTCTGAAAGATGTGTGTATGTTTTGATTCCGTGAAATTCCGTGTTTGTCCGTGGCAAATCTTCTGCTTCTTTCCATCGCTTACGCTATCGGCTCTGATAATTTTCTTTTCAGCATGCGTAATGCGAGCCAGGTGCTTGAGCCGTAGGCCAGACCAACACTTGCATAAAGACCAATCATATCCCAGAAGTAAGGTGGTTGGATTTCCTGACTAAGCCATGACCAGGCAAGTGCGCCAACTACCCAACCTATAAAGCTCAGTAGTATCCAAAGGTAAACGCGCTTGTAGCCTGATATTTTTAAATGGATGGCTTGGGTAACACCAAAACCACCACCGATGCAAAGCATAAACCACCAGATGCCTACGAAGGATAATGGGATTCCAAGGATGGTTAGAATGGGCCAAAGCCAGGCCCAGCGCAATTGGTGCCAAAGTAACAACATCTGAATCAATCCCATCAACAAGGGCAGGAGAAGAATGCCACTATTTCGGTAGTAGACTTTTTCGTTAAGAGCCCAATCGATTGCAATGAACGAAGCGAGGGCAATGGCATGGGCCAATATCCAAAGGTATGCATTTGGTAGGTTGGTTGTTTTGATGGTGGTATTCAAAGTTGATCAAGAATTATAAGGATGGTGATGCAATTAAAAAGAAGCGGAGGGGCAGGGATTTGAACCCTGGAACGGGTTTCCCCGTCTCCGGTTTTCAAGACCGGTGCAATCAGCCGCTCTGCCACCCCTCCTGCTTAAAATCTATTTTCAAGGTTTTCGACTCATTTGCCAAGTCGGTTTCGGTAATTTTTATCATTCCTCGGTCACATAGGTGGCTTTTAAGCCATAAAACCATGAATACCGGCCTTACTTTTCCTTGATTGCGAACAGTATTTTCTTTTCAGGCCGATGAATGCCCACCAATCCCTTGGTTACGGGGTCGTATGCGATACCCTGACCCGGGAATGGGCAGGATAGTGCTTCCACGAATTCAAGGGTGCCTCCCTTCTCGGGAACCTTCAACCGATATAGCACCTTGAAATGATGATGGGTGACTAAAAGCGTATTTCCATCCCAGATGCCACACGAAGCGCTGGCGTTATCCCAATCCCCGACCACTTTTTCTGGAAAGCTCCAGCGTTGTAATTCTTTGAATTCATCGTCCATCTTAGCAAGATAAGTTTTGGCATTATCTTTTTGATAGTAGGCAAAGCAACACCACCAGAATTTGTTTTCCGGATCGCGGATGGCCCAAGTCAGGCTACCTAATGATTCTGTAAAACTATGATGGATGGTAAGTTTGCCTGTATCGGGGTCGTAGACTCGGAGATCGCTTTTTTCGGGCAACTTGGGGAAGTTCGAATGTGCGCAATATATTTTGCCTTGCCATATCCAACCGCTGTTTAAATGCTCTGCATCACCCGTGCTAAGCTTTTTTAATTCGCCTGTCTTACGATCGTACTGCGCAACCTTGCTATTCGAGATGGCATAGGCGTATTGTTCATCAGCAGCGGCTGCCTGCACTGCATAGATGGATGGAATAAAACTTTGTTGTTTGTAGCCTGGGGTTAATGTAAGTGAGGTTTCAAAATGCAGGGCGAAAAAGATTCCGAGGCCGATAGTTATTGCGTTCATGATTTTATTTTACCTAGAGGTTCTAGTAGAATTGTAAGTTATTATTACAATTGCAGCTAACAGTGTAAAGGGATTTGAAATTCAACGGTAAGGAGATCCTGATGAAGTCGATCAAAAATCTTTTTGAAAATAACCGGAAGTGGTCGGAAGATATCACCAAAAAGAACCCTGACTTTTTTCCTACGCTTTCGAAGCAGCAGGCGCCCAAGTATTTGTGGATTGGTTGCGCGGATAGTCGGGTGCCTGCCAATGAAGTGGTGGGATTGTTGCCTGGCGAATTGTTTGTGCATCGCAATGTTGCCAATGTGGTGATTCATACCGATTTAAATTGTCTTTCAGTTATGCAGTACGCGATCGAAGTTCTGAAGGTAGAGCATGTGATCGTATGTGGGCATTATGGATGCGGGGGTGTGATAGCTGCGCTTAATGACAATAGGTATGGCTTGATTGATAATTGGTTGCGCCATGTGAAGGATGTGAGAGAAAGGCATGGGCATCATATCAGTTTGCTAAAAGATCAAAAACAAAAGGAAGATTGTTTGTGTGAGCTAAATGCGATCGAGCAGGCGGTTAATGTGTGCCAGACTACGATAGTGCAGGACGCTTGGTTGCGGGGCCAGAATTTAACCGTGCATGCATGCATTTATGGATTAAAGGATGGGTTGTTGAAGGATTTGGGAATGAGCATCAGTAGCTTGGAAGAAATGAATTCGAATTATCTGAATGCCCTTGCGTTAGAAGGTATTGGGGTGAAGGATTTCACAAGGCTGCCAAGGATTGTGCATTAATCAAGTTTGATTATCAGGGCGCTGCAGAGGTGTTGCCAAATTAACTGAGTGTTTATTTGTTAATCCCCCTGCTTAAAATGGGTTTAACCGTTGAGAGATGGTTAAGAAATCATCTTGTATTAAGGTGAGAAAATAAGACCCTAGACCTTGGATAATCACTCCTATAGTATTACGATATGAACAAATCACCGCTTTTGAACTCGATTTTAGCCCTACTGGTTTCTTTTACCGGGTTGTTTATGACCCTGTATTCCTTGGCAACCCCAAAGCTTTTTGGGTCGGAAACACTCAGGCTTATCTTTACTGAATTTGCTGTGTTCCTTGCTATTTTCGGATTGGTTTGTTTTGCAGTCACTTTTATTGCCCGATCGAAGCGCTTTTAATTCTCTCTGATCATCGATCTTGTTCGTCTCTTTTTGCCGATATTAGCTTGCGTAAGTCGCTCTGACGAAGCATACTTATACTGTATAGTTACCCTGCCTGCAAGCAAGTTCCAACGCGTACAAAGCAAACTGCAAGAGGAATTACTTATGTCGATTACCAAGTTTCCCAATACAGGCATAAGGGTTGGTTCGCGTAGGTGGTTTTTGCAGACCGGGTTAGGAAGCTTGGCAGCTTTACCCCTGGCAGGTTTTTCGCCCGCTGCTAATGTTGCTCCGGGCAATAAAAAGAAATCTGTTGTGCTATTTTGGCTTTCGGGTGGCCCTAGCCATATTGATATGTGGGATCCCAAACCCGATGCCCCTGCAGAAGTGCGTGGCCCCTTTTCCACCATCCAGACCACCATACCAGGAGTAAGGTTTTCAGAGCATCTCCCTTTGCAGGCTTCCATCGCACATAAACTTTCCATACTTCGTTCCGTAGATTGCAAAGCCAGTAACCATACCCCGATCACCATGCAGGCAGGAAATAATCTTGCCCGCAGGGTTGATAGTAATCGCGATGGCGATGGCTGGCCTTCGATGGGTTCGATTGCTGCCAAGTTTCATGGATCGAACGATCCTTCGTTGCCACCCTTTGTTGCACTTGCAGATTCGTTAAAAGCGGATGTCTGGGGAGCGGGGCATATGGGCGGCGCATTCGAACCAATACAAGGTTCAACACTTGCAGGAAGGCTTAATCTTCCTGAAGGGCTGAATATAGAATCGTTGCGCGATCGGGATGGCCTAAGGCAGGGTTTTGATAAATTGCAACGCACCTTCGATGCCAATGGCACGCTCGAAAAGATGGATCAATCCAATGCTCAAGCCATGGATCTTGTGCTTACAGGCAAAGCCAAGCAGGCGTTTGATCTGGACAAGGAATCGGGAAAGCTGCGTGATACCTATGGGCGTGATAGCATTGGTGAAAAAGCTTTGCTTGCTCGCAGACTTGTTGAGGCGGGGGTCACCTTTGTGGTGGTTAGTGGCGCATGGGGTTATTTCGATCACCATGGTGATGAAGTAAAATGGGGAGGCATCGTGAAAGGCCTTAAGCCTTTACTACCTAGGGTTGACCGGGTATTGCACACATTCATTTCTGATCTTGAAGCCCGTGGACTTTCAGATTCCACGCTTGTTTACATGATGGGTGAATTTGGCAGGGGCCCCACAATTAATAAAAATGCAGGCCGTGATCACTGGACGAATGTTATGTCCATGCTTGCCTACGGTGGCGAAATGCCCAAGGGCAAAGTGATAGGTGCAACCGATTCGAAAGGTTATGGCATCAAAGAAAACCCGATCGCTTCTTCCAACCTCGCAGCTTCGGTGTTCGATCATCTTGATATCAATCTGCAATCCAGTTGGATGGATCCTACAGGTAGGCCACGGCCTATTATCACTGGTGACGCCCGCACTGTCAGCCAGTTAAGCTAAACCGCTAAGCTATGGATTCGGCTATTTCAGATTATGATCTAGTTTGATAAGATAATCTTTTGGATCATCTTATTATCCTTTCTTAAAACTCAGGGCGACATCGTGAACACACATCTTGTTAGTGAGTTAGCATTGGAAAGGATGGTTACGGCAGTGCAAAAAGTACGCGACCGATTATTGCGATCAACCCGAGCCTTGGCCGAGGCGGGTATTCCTTATGCAGTTGCAGGGGGTAATGCAGTTGCGTCATTGGTGAGCGAGGTGGATGAGGCTGCGGTGCGAAATACTCAGGATGTCGATATCATGTTAAGGCGGGAAGACCTTCCCAAAGCCAAAGCTGCACTTGAATCCATTGGTTTTGTTTACATGCACACTTCGGGTTTGGATATGTTTTTAGATGGGCCTGGCGCTAAGGCCCGGGACGCTGTTCATATTCTTTTTGCCAACGAAAAGATTAGACAGGAGCACGAGTATCCCAGCCCGGATGTTGATGATTCAAAGGCTGCAGGTTCACTTAGGGTGATTGCATTGGAGCCATTGATTCGAATGAAGCTAGTTTCTTATAGCGATAAAGACCGAACTCATATACGGGATTTTATTGGTGTGGGCTTAGTGGATGCCAACTTGGTTTCTAAACTACCCCCTCTGCTTGCTCAGCGCCTTCAAGCTATTCTCGATAACCCTGAAGGTTAATGAATCAATATGCCATGAAGGCTTTAATTTTCTTCACCCGCATCTCTTTTTCCTTTATGATCAATACTTAAAGTTTTTATGGTTTTCTAGGGAAATTCATCATGTTGCGATTCATCAGTTTTGTGTGCCAATTATTGCTGGTGTTGGTTGTTGCAAAGAGTGCAACTGCACAAACCGCAATTCCCGATACGCAAAACCCCAAAGATAAACTTTCCACCCCTGAAGAAGCGTTGAAGAGCATCAAGCTGCCACCAGGTTTCAAGGCGCAAATGTTTGCCCATGAACCCGAGGTGATCCAGCCCGTTAATA
>Ga0209296_1002849_pt1 | contig 12069 bp, 21 predicted proteins | sample S_130206_EF_Meta_FD_187319 | JGI IMG/M metagenome (GOLD analysis project Ga0209296, IMG submission 187319) | Freshwater microbial communities from Lake Simoncouche, Canada to study carbon cycling - S_130206_EF_MetaG (SPAdes) (version 2) | ecosystem: Environmental > Aquatic > Freshwater > Lake ...
TGTGCCGTCACCCAACTGAAATGCTTTCATTCCACTCCAAGCACTAGGAGTAACTCCTAATCCAAGGTTGCCAGAGGAGTCGAGGCGTAATTTTTCGGTTGCATCCGTATAGCCGCCACCAGTTGTAAAAACCAAATCATTTCTAGTTTGTATTACAAAATTATTCTTTGCCGCAGCCGCAGTATCGTAAGAATAGACAGAGTTAACTAAAGCACCATTACTAGGTCGGCTAAATCCAACTCCAACTCCACCAGCAGAAAAATCACTAATCCCAGAAGAAGACGCTGCGCTAAACGCCACAACATTTTTATTGCTTGCAACAAGAACATCCAACTTATAAGCAGGTGAACTTGTACCAATACCAAGGTTAGTACCATCAAACACCAGCGCAGAACCACTTGTAAGAACTTTAGAGCCGTTTAAATAAGTAACACCATTGGCAGTACCAGCTGTATTTGTAATTGCGCCTGTTAAAGTAGATGTCCCTGTTACGGTTAAATTGCCGTTAACAGTCAGGTTTCCAATACTTGCCGTGCCAACTTCAATAAAATCAGAGCCATTCCAAGCAACAGTAGCTGATGCGCCATTGGGGATAGTCAGACCAGTCGTTGGGCCAGCACCTACTAACTTAACTGCAAAACCACCCGTAGTGGCGTTAATGACTGTGTAGATCTTAGACTGAGCTGGGGCAGTGACGGTACGCAATACCGTACGTGCGCCTGAGAATAAAAGAATGGCTTCCCGTGCTGTATTGGCCGCGCCTGTGGTTGTGGTTAGGGTTACATCTGCATCAGTACTGACGTTAGTTGTACCGGCAATAGAAGAGTCAAGCAGCGATGTAATGGAGTCGTTGACCACGCTGCCCCACGTGCCTGAAAGTTCACCCGTAACTGGAAGGGCCAGACCAAGTAAAGATGTATATGCTGTTGTCATGTTTAAACCTCAAGTTACAATTTCGTCCCACTCAGGGGTTTGCACAGTTTCAACTGTACTCCAAGTGGGTGTTTGCGAGTTGCTGATATTTTGCCAGTTTGCAGTTTCGCTGTCATCTATTAGTTTCCAATAAACTGCGATTAAATCACCCGTAAAACCACTGGCAAGGTTCCCGGTCAAAGACAATACTCGTGGGCCTAATGTCATTGAACCAACCGCCGCGCTGGAAGCTACTCCGGTCAGGGCAATCTCCCTATCTCCAGATACCGATCCTACTGCACCGGTTGCACTGTTTGGCAACAACGGAACAATAAGGGCATTGACTGCACCGAGCGCCGCTACTCCAACTAACGCAACAGATGCAGACTGAACAACCGTTCCAACCGCTCCTGCACCAGCTACACCGGTTATCGGGACAGTCTTGGCATGGTCAACTGACCCAACTGCACCGGAAGCCGCTACGCCACTAAGCGCAACAGTAGATGAATTAACAACGGAGCCTACTGCGCCCGTGGCTGAAACACCCGATATATCGATAGTCTTACTCTGAACAATCGTACCAACCGCGCCAGAAGCAGATACGCCCGTCAGGGCTACTGTTCTAGATGTTGTTACAGAACCAACTTCACCTAATGCCTCATCACCCTGCTCCGGGATGACAATAGACTCAACAATATCCCCGACTAAACCAGAAGCGCCAACGCCTGAAAGGGCAACTGTACGGTCAGACGTAACGGAGCCAACCGCACCAGTGGCGGCAACTCCTGTTGCATCGAGAGTACCGCCCCAGCCATTACTCCCCCACGCGCCGTCGCCCCAGCCGAGAGACATGGCTTACCTTTTAGGTTGTGGACAAGCGCAACAATGCGGTTGTTGTGGTGTTGGAAGGCATGGTCAGAGTGAACGTACCAGCTGTAATGGTCTGTGAACCGAAGGTGTGAACAGAAACCGCCTTGTTAGACTGGGTGCTGTTATAGATCAGAACCGCATCAAACGCTGTGGTCAAAGTCACAGTCGTGTAAGTAATAGAAGCTGAAGGTGTCCAGTAAGCTACGCCAGCAGTTGCAGAGCTGTTGGTAGCGATTGGAGCCGTTGCGTTTGTTACTGTTACACCGCCAGCCGTGTAGCCTGTACCAGAAACTTCATTCGTTGCCGAGTAAGCTGTAGTAGAAGCGTTAACAGTGGCTGATGTTAAATACAACGCTGCTTTGAATGTATCAGCCGCTGATGTTCCCCTTGTCGGTGCAGTACCAAAATTGTGGGTAGCTGTCATGAGTTCGCCCATGAAGCTTGTAGTCATGCTCTGTGTGTTTGCCATGGTGGCTCCTTATGCAATTGAAGCGGCTTCAGCAGCCACGTAGGTTAATGGTTTTTTCAGCGTCACATGGACAGAACGGTGAACCAATTCACCCTCTAACCAATACTCCACCCAAGTGGTGTTTTCATTGTCATTATCTACGACCCCTTCTTTTTTCTCAAGAAGAGAATCATCCATTTCGCCTTTGGTGGTGGTAACGATCAATTTGAACTCCTGATAAGAGCTGCCGATGCAGTATTGGCAGGCATTGTAATTGTGAAATTGGTGGATGTTTTGTCTGAACCAAAGTCCAGCACAGCAACAGACTTATTACCCTGAGTCACGTTGTAGATCAAAGCACACCGGGCAGTCACTGATGCGTTAAATACAACGTTACTAAAGTTAATGTAAGCCGTATAGCCGTCAGAGTTAAGAGTAACGCCTGTTAAAGTTACCCCGCCTGCCACGTACCCAGTCCCGGTTACTTCATTGGTTGCAGAGTAAATGGTGGTAGCTTCGTTTAAATCTGCGTTTGCCGTGTACAGCGCAATCTTGAGCGTGTTCGTGAGCATGTTGTGAACAGCTTGGTACAACTCCGTTTTGAAGCTGGTGGTTTGGGTTTGTACAATTGAACTCATGATACTTGAACCGCAACCTGTCCATCTCTGTATGCATCGCCACGTTGTTTGCCATCGCCAAGGTTTTTATACAGAGCAATAGCTTGTGTATAACGTCCTTGCGCAAGCTGAACCATGTCCTGCTCACCCTTCATGTAAACGAGGGCTTCACAGATTGTGCCGTACAGCAATACAGAATCAAAGTTATCGCCAAGCCAAGTAGTACCGGCTGTAACAATAGACTCTGGGTAGTAGTAATAATGAAGTTCCGCAACGTATGTTGCATTGGGCGTTGGGCCAACAATGATTGACAACTCATTTGTAATGACACCGCCAGAAGTGACAGTTGGGCCAAACAGTGCATAGTGTTTAGGTTCAGATACATAAGCCGACAAAGGATATGCTTCACGGATGAAGTTCACATCTTTGGTCAATAAGTATACGTAGTCACCTTGAAAGGTTACTGAGCTAGAAATTGTGGTTGCATTGGCAACAGTCAAAGAAATTGTAGTTCCACTAATACTGCGAACTTGGGCGTTAGTGCCAATTCCTGAACCTGTTACTTGCTGACCCACCGCGATACCCGTAGCAGAAGCCACCACAATTGTTTTAGCACCAGCAGTGCCGGTGGCAGTTGTAGTGTTCTGCGGGTATACCGCAAGGCTATACACAGACAGAAAATCCTCTGGAGCAGACAAATACTTGTTTGTAGAGGTAATTGTGCCTGTCACGTTCTTTCGCAAATTAGCGGGTTGCGCAGTGTTATAAATGCGCTGTTCCGCCTGACGTATGAACGTATTCATATTGTCAGTTGGGAAAGAGTTCTCGCAGTAATCACCTACCTGCGTGACAAGCTGGGTGTAGTTCATGCCATCGGGCCTCTTGCCATCAAGCCTTTAGTAGCCGCGCCAGTACCACGGACTTTAATTCCACTGGTCTTAGCCGCTGGCTGTGGGCGACGAGTAATGTTGCCAACAGACATATTGACTGTACCAGCATCGCTATGGTCAGGGCCAGAACCGGGATTGGAAGAAGCTTTAACTTCTTTACCAGTCATGGTATGTGGTTTGGCATAAACGCTGGCATCGCCAACTTCTTTGCCCATCATTTTTTTGCTAAATGTAGCCATGATTAGCCTCGTTTCTGTGCGGCAATTTTTGCCAAGTTACGACCCATTGACTTCATGTCTGTATTGGTCTTGCCCTTACCCTTACCTTTTCCGCCATTCATTATGCCAACGGAAGGGCCGCTATCGCCTAAGTTTTTACCTTCGGTTTTGCCCTTTTTTGCAATGCCGTCAGCTGATCGTGTATATGCCATGTTTAAACTCCTTAAGATATAGAGACTGTACCAACAAATGTCGTTGCCACCAAGTAGTTTGGTGTCATTCCTGCATCAAAATTACTAGCCCCGCCAACCGGGTTCCACCCCCACTGTATGTCCCTTGAACCCCCGGACAGATTACCGTTTGAGTTCACCCCAGAAGTTACATAGGTTGTATCCCTTCGTGGGTTACGCAAAGCCTGTGGATCATCTACCGGGAAAGTTCCCAACATTAACTGCGGTTGATCTGGATCCCAGCATTCAGGGCAAACTAATAGCTCATACTTACGTTGCTTAATGATCTCAGTCTTAAGCTTTTTAAGTTTAAACTGCTGTCCACAGCGATCACATTCAGCAATCGCTATCTTGCCGGATGCAAATCTGTTACCCAAAATACACCTCAAACTTGTTACGTTTTGCCATGTTTGTTGCCCCGGGTATTACCTGCAGATTGTTTGGCACATGCAAGCCCGACGCTAATTTACCCTGCAAGGGAATTATATGATCTACGTGCCAAGGCTCACCACTTTCTTTTGAGTACATGGCAGCCACTTGGTATAGGCATTGTATTTTTAACCAGTCAAAATTGGTTAACCATACAGGTGTGCGTTGAACTTTAGCCGCTCTTCGTTTAGCTTCTTGCGCATTTAACTTTCCAGCATTAGATTGTCGGTACATTTTCTTGTATTGTGACAAATACTTCTGAACTTTTTCTTTATTCTGTTCGTAGTAGCTTTTATCCATCAATGCTTTGCGTTCTTTATTAGCTGCGCGATAATTTCGGGCACACGCTTTTATGCGCTCTTTATTCGCCTGATAGTGGGCTTTGCGTCGCTCACTAAGTTCTTCTTTGGAAAGTCGCATTATGAGCTTCCAATATACATCTGACGGGGTACAAATCTAACGGGAGCCTTCTCACGGTCTTCACCAGCGGCAGTCTCAAACGTTTCATCGTAAATCTGTTTGAGCAATTGAATGCGAGGCATTAGCTCAGGCACTTTGATTGCAATATGGTATGCCAAACCCGCCACCAAGCACGGCAGGAAACGGAAGTTCATATCAGATGTCTCAATACCAGCGCCAGCATCCTGAACCCGGCGCAGTCTCCAGTACACAAATTGATATGTTGTGGAGTTGTCTGGCGTAGGCCATAAAGTTACAGCCGGAAGTTGGGGAACAAAGACTGCGGCTCCATCTGCTTGAGCCGCCGCCGTAGTATTGTTTTGACCACGGAATACACCACCAAGGACATTCCCTGATACATAGGTGTAGTAGATATCTTCAGTACCAATGCGGATAAAGCCTGATCCGGCCAAGCCAACAATGGTACTTAGCGTAATGGTTGTGTCTGTAGATGTAATTGCACCATCCAACACGGCTGTTGTTGGGTTTGTTTGACCAGACAAACGTTGAATCCAAACTTGGATTGGACGGGCTTGTTGTAATTTGTTTGGAATAGTCGCATAGGTAGAAACACTAATACGAGAAACGGTTAAGTCAGCCTGTGTTGATGCTGTATTAGATCCCGTACGGATTACGTGCTCCATCAGGTCAATGGTATCTGTTGGCAGTGCGTATGTAGCTAGGCCGGGAGTCAGGTTAATGATCCCCTGCTCCATTGTCCACATATTGATACCCTTGTTCTGCCACTCAATGGTCATAAGATTCATAGAACGACGAGCTGTTCTAAGGTCATAGCCAGAACGCATTTCACGACCGGCCCGTTCCCAAGCTTCCTCGGCAATCTCCGTGAAGTCCATATTGAAAATGGTTGAGCCGGTAGTGGTCATCTAAATCCTGCCGTTTTCTTTGCAATCGTTTTAGGTTGGGCTACAAACTGTTTGCCAGATGCTTTGCCAGCACGTTTGGCTTTGGTTGTGGCCGCATATTCTTGAGGAGACAAAGATTTAATGGCTGCTTCAGGCAAATATCGCTCCCCCGTCTTACTTGACGGTTTACCAGACTTAGTGCGCCATTTCTGGTCGCCCCAGTCCTTCAGCGATTTCTGAGGAGCTTTCAATCTTTATATCCTCCACCGGCTTCTTTGTACTTCTTGGCTACAAGTTGTGCTTTACGGGCTGACCACTGTCCCGCCTTAGTGCCATGAGTTGCCGCAGCTTTAACTCTAGACACAATCTTCTTGCGAAGACTTGGTTTTGTGTAGTTGCCAGCAGCATTCACTTTACCACCTTCAGCATACTGAGTGAAGTCAGTGTCATCGCGGCGAGCTTTACGCACACCTTTGGGCATTTTACTGGGAGACATTGCTCCCATTCCACGGCTTGCTATCATGTTAGCACTTGCCGCCGTAGTTCATCTTGACCATTGTGCCCTTGGTTTTACCTTTAGTGGCGCAACCATCAGCACGTTTAGATGCAGAAGAGACTTTACCGCCTTTTGCATAGCCCATAGATTTAATCTTAGCGCGATCTCGTGCATCTTGAGCATCAAGCTTAGCCTCCTCAATAGCATCAAAATTAGTTGGCTTTGGAATACCGCGAGACTCTCTGCGCATCTCAGCTTGAGATTCACGCTCAGCTTTTTTAGATGGCATCATGTCCATCATTTCAACAATTTTTTCTTTAATACCCATGATTGCTCCTTAGCAGGCTTTACCGCCGGACTTCATAACAATCATCTTGCCCTTGGTTTTACCCTTGGACTCAATGCCGCCACCTCTAGCCAACTTGGTCATAGACGCGCCTTTGTGCAAGCGGCCTTCGTGTTTGTTCACGGCCTTCTGCATCATGGACTTATCTTGTTTCAGATCAGCCTTCATATCTTCTTTCATGTCGCTCTTAGCCATACCGCCTTTTTTCATGCCACCCATAGGCATGGCAGGTTGCGGAGCACCGCTCATGGCACGTTTTTTAGCCATTAACATAGCCATCATTTTTGGATCCATTTTTCCAGCCATAGTATCACCACCTTTAGAGAATTTTTTGCCTTTATCGGCAGTTACAAAGTCTTTCCCTACTGACATAGGGACTCCGGCTTTCTTAGCAAACGATGGCGAATTAGCAATCGCGGCCATGAAATTGTGTTGTTTCTTACTCGTGCTTGGCATCATTATCCTTTTTGGCGAATAAGTTGGTCAATTTTTTCTTCAAGCCTGTTAAAGCGTTGGTCAATGTGGTCAGAAATTCGTTGAACTTCTGCTTTAGTAATAAAATCACGATGGTTCTCCTCTCGTGTTATGTTGAGTAACCGCTCAACTCGCTTTAGCTCAGAAGCTATTTCTTTAACTTCAGCAAACTTTTCACGCAGAAAGAATCCGCCAACCCCAAGGATGACAGATAAAGCTGCTGACCAAAGAGCATGATAGTCCATTACAGTATCCGCCCCTTGGTTCTGCCGCGCTTAGCAATACCATCGCCACGTTTAGAGGCGGAAGAAACTTTGCCGCCTTTTTTCATCTTATCTTCTTCTTGTACAGGAACTGTTCCACGGGATTCGCGTCTGTATTGATCGCCAAGCTCTCTAAGCTCTTTAGCTAAGTCAGATGTTCCAGCTTGATCTTGAGACATGCCAGCAGCAGCCATAATGTTGCGGCCAATCATTTCTTTCTCAGATTTTGGCTGGCGAGAATTTGCCAATGCGGCCATCTCTTCCAGCTTTCCAATATTGGATGATGCTGATGGGCCGTATCTGCGAAGATTTTCTACTACTTTTGGTTTTTTGAATGCCATGATTTATCCTTAGCAATTCCAAGCCCTAAGAGCCTTGTTGATGCGAGAGTTTGGGTCTTTTGCCGTCTTCTCGCTTGTTAATTTCTTTTTCATTCCGCCCATCCTCGCACAGAAAGAGTCGCGCCGGGAGCCGCCTTCTGGCTGGGGAGGTTTCAAATTCATACCTTGCGCTTTCGCAGAGGCTCGGCCTTTGGCGTTTAAACCACCCTTCTCCAATTTTCCTTCTTTCCTCTGCCATGCTGGTGATTTAGCCATTTACGACTTTCAGTTTGGATTGGTAGATGTTCTCAAGAATAGGCATGACAACCTCTTCACGGAAGTTCCGCTCAAATGTCTCTTGCCCAACATGAGGAAGACTGATGTCTACATCAAGGTAAACCGTGAATCCCATCTGCGTTGCTCTGTCACAGAACAAATAATCTTCACCAACATACTTGCCATCCACAATGGCAAAGTCAAACACTGCTGACATCTTTTCTGTTGGAGATTTTTCGTAAGTCCATTCAGGATGAGCAAAAACCATCTGCTCAATAACGTGGCGCTGGATTAGCATAAACCCAGTAGGCGCTCTTTTTAAACGCATTAAAGAGCCTTCAAACTCTGGCTCATCATTCTCATCGTAGTAAATATCTGCAAAGAACTTAGCGTCTTTGGCTCTGCGTGGGTAAGCACCCGCAGTAATGTCTTTGCCGTTACTTTGAGCCATTAAACGCAGAATGTCGTCAGGACTGACAATGACATCCGCATCAATAAACAGAAGCTCTGTGCAGTCTGTCTTTAAGAATTCGTGTACCAAGGCGTTACGAGCCATGGTAATGATTGAGCAGTTAGAAAGATCAGACAACGTGATGGACACACCAAGGCTCATTGCTTTAGGCATTAACTGCGCCAGAGCAAAAGCTGTCTTGATGTTTAGCTTGCCGTCATAGGCTGGAATGCCTATGAACAGCTTGCGTCCCGTCAGGGTTGCCTGTCTTTTTTCAGCCATAGTAAACGTTAGCAGAAGTTATGTTGCTCATGCTTAAGTAGATACCGTTTCTAACCAGTATCCCCTCGCCGGGAATCAACGCAAAGTTACCAAACAAATCAGCCGCGCCAATATCGTAACTAGCAAGCCACAGTGGTGCGTATACAGCCACTGTTCCACCGGCAATAGTCCCAGAGTTAATGTCTGTAACTGTAAAGGTGCTAGAAGAAGTTACTGTAATTACGTAGTTGCCGTTTGTTCCGGATGTTCCGCTTGCTGTTGCAAAAGCAATACCAACTGTTGATCCATTAACTAAACCGTGTGCGCTCTTGGTAACGGTAATAGTTGTTCCACTTCTTGCATACGTAGCAGAAACGGGTGCTGTAGTCGTGTCAAAGATATCTAGTGTTCCAGCCGTAGCTGTACCAACCATAGAAATAGCTTTGAGCCTATTGCGACCTAAAACAACAAAACCAGAGTTGTTTAGGTGGCCCGATTTAACGTCAGTTTGCATCATAATCAATCTCCTTTAAAAACGGGGCCAAAGCCCCTTGGGTTGATTAGGAGTTAGCAAATGGTGTAGCAACAGTACCTGTACCAAGCACCGTGCCAGTAACCATGTATTTGTTAGCCGCGATTGCAAAAATCTGCACCCATGAGCCAGCAACACCACCAGTGGTCGTGCCGTTTAAGTTGATAAAGTCGTTAGCGGCGGCGGCTGAAAAGCCAACCAAAGCGGCTCCGTCTGAATCAACGTCATTCATAACAATTGTGCCAATGTATTTGTCAGTGCCGTTAGTACCAATCTTCAAGGAGCTTGTAGAGATGGTAGTAGGAACCCAGATCGTGTAAACAACGCCTTCGTTGTTAGCTGTGCTTGGGTCTTGACCGGGGCCAGATGTTGTGGGGTTAGCTGATGTATTGATTGCAGGCAAAGTCAAAGTGACTGCCGCCGCCAAAGAACCGCCAACAGCAATAATGCGACCGCCATGAGCCTCTGGGCTTAATGTGGTACTTGCTGTGATTTCAACAGTAGTAGCGGGGCCTTGTTGATAGATGCCGCCCAACGAACGAACTGGGCCTTGAAACGTAGTACGTGCCATGATGTATTCCTTACATACAAGTTAAGTGCATCAATCTGTATGTCGTCAGCCGGGACTGTTTGATGCACCGGATAAGCCCGGATTGGGAACAATATACAACAAAAGAAAAAGGGGCACAAGGCCCCTCTTCAAATATTTCCAAAGAAATATTAGGCTCCGGGCGAACCGAAGATACCCAAAGGATCAGACACGCCGAAGCTGTAACGCTCACGGGCTTTGTAACGAACGTTACCTGTGTCAAAGTCACCGTCCATGCCAGTAGACATGGGAGTGCGAACGAAGTGCTTCAAACCATTAGGCACATCTGTCAACAGGAACCAAGCATTGGTGTCTGTCAAGAAGTGGTTAACGGTATAGCCTTCAGGAATTGAACCGTTGTTCTTCAATGCGTTGATGTCATTGTCAGCAGTAGAAACGCGGAGTTCGGTTTCTAGCAAACGTGTAGCAACGAACATCAAAGAAGGAGGAACAACCAACTTCTTAGGCTTAGCGGCGATCAGCAAGCTACGCTCGTCTGTCCAAGCTGCGATCTGAATAACAGCGTTTTCCAACGATGTTTCATTCAAGTCAGCGGCTGTAGAAGGAGTGTTGCTGTTAGTACCACCAGAAACCAAGGGGTGAGCAGTAGAGCAAAGCACCACGCCGTCGCCATATGTTGGGCCGCCAGTGAAGGCGTTGTTCAACACATAAGCGGCTTTAACTTGCTTGGTGTAAGCCATACCACGGGCCAAAGCCTTGGTGTAGCGTGAAGACAAAGAGTCATACAAGTTATCTTCCACAGCTTCCTCTGTGATGGAAAAGCCCATCGCAATGGTTTCGTGAACATAACGTGCAGTCCATGCTTCCTGTGCATTGTCATAAGCGATGGCAGAACCCTCGTTTTTGACTGGTGCGGCAGAGAAGCCAGACAGTTTTGTCTCTTCTTCAAAACTACGCTCAGATGTCTCTGTTTCGTAGATTTCTTTGTGCTCTTCGCCGTATTTGGCATACTCTAAGCCAAACAAAGCATTCAAGCCGGGGAGCAACTCTTTAAGTAGCTGTGCGCGTGAAATAGCCATGGTAAGTTACTCCTTAAACACCAGTGGTGTTGTTGTACTGCGCTGTGTTGAACTTAACGATGAACTCGTAGTAAGTCGTAGCAGTAGCTGTTGCAGGGCCTGTGGCTGTGTCAGGAACGACATCAATCACGCGAATAGGCAATGTATTTGTAGTGTTGGCGGAAGAACCGTCAATACCGTAGTACGAATCGCCTGTAGTGGTAGAACCAACATTAGCAACCAAAGCCACATTAGAACCAACAATCGCACGGCTATAAGCAGTGGGTGTAGTTCCAGCGGCAACAGTAGCGCAAACACGGAACGCGGCACTAGGATCATCCACAACAAAGGCCATAGCCAAGTTTGTTGAAGTTGAAGTAGCGGCTGGGTAAGCCTGACCAAAAGTAGGCTGGCTCATTGAGTTGATGTAAGAACAACCCACCAACACGCCCACAATAGCACCTGAATCGGTTGTACTAGCGGCAACAATGTAGCCATTAGTGTCAACCTTAACAGTATCGCCATTAAGGATTGCTGTTGCGTAGGAAGCAGCGATTGGGATTTGACGGATCGCTCCGGCGTAGGGCAGACCATCCAGTCGGTTGACTGGCTTGAAGCCATACGTCTTATCTACGGTAGGATATGCCATTTAAGACTCCATTAAGATTAAAGACCTTTTCCGAAAGTAACCGTGGACTTACGTTCTTTGAACATAGGCATCCGTGGGTCATTTTCGCGCATATAAGTATTGTCAACTGAGGCCATTTGAGCTTCCGACTGCTGTCGGTAGTAATCATTTCGCTGTTCAGTAAACTCTACTGGGGTTTTGCAAAGTAACAAACCACCGACCTCAACGCTATCTGGAAACTGTGCGTTGCCGCTAGATCCAAACAAACGGATTTCAGGATGGTCAGAAGCCTTTACAGGTTCCCAGCCTTCACGCAGTTTTGAAGAAATATTGGTAGCATCTGCCTTGTTCAAGGAGCTAACACGAATCCAACGGAAAGCATAGCCTGGCTCTGGATGAGGATCAGGCAAAAGCTGGGGCGGCATCCAATGTTTTGGACGGGCAACAGCCTCACGGCTTTCAGTGTCACGTTTAG
>Ga0209296_1002855_pt1 | contig 12047 bp, 11 predicted proteins | sample S_130206_EF_Meta_FD_187319 | JGI IMG/M metagenome (GOLD analysis project Ga0209296, IMG submission 187319) | Freshwater microbial communities from Lake Simoncouche, Canada to study carbon cycling - S_130206_EF_MetaG (SPAdes) (version 2) | ecosystem: Environmental > Aquatic > Freshwater > Lake ...
GATAGCGACTGGCAATTGGACTAATTTAGTTATATTAGTTTCAACTACTCAATTTGGAGCTTATGTAAATGGAGTGCTAGTCTACGCTCTTACAAATCATGGCATAACAAACAATACCCCGACATCTGGAAACTCTCAACTTCAACTTACATTAATGACATTATATCCATATGGAGGAGGGGGAAACTCTGGTTTCTCTGTTCAAGGTAATGTAAGCAGCTTAAAGATGTATAATAAAGTCTTATCTGCCGCTGAGATACTTCAGAATTACAATGCTACAAAAGGAAGATTTGGATTATAAAGTGTAAAAAATATTAGAATAACTTAATTTTAGATTAAAATAAGAAAATGAATACAATATTTATCCCCGTTTACCCAAAACCATCTGGCGCGAATGTCACCAGATTGGACGTAGACTTTAATGACTTTGATCCACATAATGGAATCAAATTTTCAGTAGTCCTTAAAAACCCACAAGATTTAAGCCTAGATAGGACTTATACTTGCATGTACGGCGATGATTGGCAGGATTGGCCCTCTGAGCAAACTGCCGAAGCTGACTATAATTATGTAAAGAAAGTAGTGCTAGATAATTTAGGCTATACTGAAGCTATTGCTCCATTTATTACTACCCAACCAGTAGATCAAAAAGTTATAGATGGGCAACCTGCTCAATTCTCCGTAGTCGCAAGTGGCGATTCTCCATTGAATTATCAATGGGTTAAAAATGGAACCGCTATCGAAGGAGCTACCTCTCCAGTTTATTCCATTAATTCAGCCGGGACTGGCGATCTAGGCTCTTACAATGTACAAATTAATAATCCAGTGAGTTCGATTATCAGTTCTTATGCATCATTAAATTTCTTTCAAGCTCCAACCATTACATCACAACCACAAAATCTTAATTTGACCGTTAGTGGATTTGGTGTTTTAAATGTAGGAGCAATGGGCGATCAACCATTAGCTTTCCAATGGAGTAAAGATAATGAGACTATTATTGGAGCAAGCGGAAGCTCTTTGATGATTGCGGATGCCAAGCTCTCTGATTCTGGAAACTATTTTGTAACAATTAGTAATGTAGCTGGATCTGTGCAAAGTGATCTTGCCGTTGTTGCTGTCACTGAGCCCGTTCCTCCACCTGCTCCAATCCCTGATGTTATCCCTGATGTGATTCCTGATCCAATTCCCACTAGCGATAATGCTTAATTTTTAAAATATCTCTTCTCAAGCCCCGAAAGGGGCTTTTTTGTGTAATAATGTGTATGAATTTAACAGGTACGCAAGGAAACTCTTTTTACAAGAGACTTGTAGCCCGTGATTCTGATAATAATATAATGAATTTATCAGGTTTCACGGCCTCTGGATATATAAGAGCTAGTTATGGCGCGGGATATACAAATGATAACGTTTATGTGCCTAGCTCTGGTATCTTATTAAATTTAAATCCACAAATAATCTCAGGAACAAATGGTTCCTTATATAGTAGCGGATATGTGGATATTAATGTAGGTAGGACTGGAATGGCAGCTTTACCATGTAGTTATCTATTGTTTGACGTTCAAGTATTTTCAGGAGCAGATTATGCTCGTACTATTGAAGGTGGATATTTTGTCATTAACCCAGAAATAACATACTAATATGAAAATCGTAGACATGGCTCAAGAACTTCATTTCGAATTAGGTCAACCAACAGACCTTTCAGTGCCAGCTATTAGCTACTGGCTTCGAAATAATATTGGTATCCTTAATAATAGATTAAATAAAGACATAATAGTCGATGACAATACTCTAGAGCTTTATCCTAATCTTGGCGAAGCAGAGAAGTCTATTTATAAAAAAATCTATGAGTGCTATTTTTATGACTTAAAGATTAAACAGACTTTAAATTCAATAAATAATGATTCTCTTTTGGAAGTAACAGATGGCGGCGGAACTGTCCGTAGAATCAACCGAAATGAAACAAGTAAAGTTTATTTGGAAGCGAAGAAACAGTCTTTTAGTGAGTTAGATATGATGATTCATGACTACAACATTAATGACGTTGGTCCTCTTCAAGTTGCTGGTGATGATACTGTTGTTGGCTCCTTTATTACTGATAAATATTTCACTCCTCGCCCATTTAATAGAGTTTAATTATGGCATCTTTATTAACAGACACACAAAGAGCTAGCTTTGGATCGAACTTCAATGATCTTTTCGATACATTGTCTAGGGATATTGTCATTTATAAAGAGCCTATTAAAAACATCACTTCCATAAATCAAACTCCAGCTTTCGGCTATCCCGGCGATCAATTGCCAGAAAGCGTAACTTATACCCCGGTGTATGGCACTTACAAAGCGAGAATCTTCTATGGTAATCCAGAAGAAGATCTTATTGGTTTAGGTTCAGAGATTAAAAACCCAAAAGCAATTGCGAGAATCCGAGTGAAGACAGAGACTAAAGATTACATTGAAAATGGAAGAACTGAAAAGATAACTTTTGATGGCAAATCTTGGAATGTCCAATATGGTTTTGTCGTTAAAAGATTTATTGATGAATCTTATTATGAGTACATGATGAAAGAATCTACATAATGGCCACCATAAATAAGGCAATCTTAAATAGGGAAGTCAAAAAACTTCTCTTTAATAAAGACATTCAAAATTTAGCTTATCAAAGAGCCTTTAAAGAATTTGAAAGGATTAAAAAACAAGCTCTTAGAGAGTTTAATCAACACCCTGTTACTAAAGAGTTAGAGGAGGGGGTTGGTGCTTCAAATATTTCAAAGACTTTGCCCGGAACAAAAAGTGATGCAAATTTGTTTTCATTTATTGGGTTTGCAGAAGGCGCTAACCCAACCCAAGAAGTAAGGCAAATTTTAGAACAAGAAATCGATCTAAATCAAAAACCTACAGTAAGAAACATAGAAACAGGAATACAATTCAATTTCAAAGTCTTAGCTCCAACTCTTAAAGCAATAGAAGCGGCGACTCCATTGCCTTGGGAAAATGGCAGAAGCTGGGTTAAGGGTATTGAGAGAGGAATTTCTGGCCTTGGTTACTACTTGTCTGGCCGATTTAAAAGTCCAGAGCCTAGTCGATCTGGTGGCGGTATCCAATCAAATTATAAAGTTAGAAAAGGTTCTTTCGTTACCGTAGAATACTTAGGCGCGATATTAAGAGATCTAAAAGAAAAACTTAAACAATGAAACCCCAATTTGATAACCAAATATCTTCTTCGTTCCTAATGTGGTTTGACCATACTCTATTATCTAAAGGCGAGGCTTATTATAATGTCACAACTGCTTTCCCTGCCAACTCATCTTATGTCAATGGGTTTTATGCATATAATGGGCCTTATAAAGGATTAGTTTATGATACTTCTATATCTGGCGCTACAGTAATGACTGGAGTTAGTATCGGCGGAGCAAATTATAATTTAGGTCAAAACCCAGTTAGCGGCATTAATTATTCAGAAGGGCAAATCTATTTAGCTTCTGGGTCTCTTACCGTTTCAGGAACTTACTCAGTTAAAGAATTTAATGTATTATTGACCTCTCAGCCAGAAGAGATTTTGCTTTTTGAAACTCAATACGTCAGAAGAAATAAGACCTCGACAGAGTCTTTAAAGCCTAGCCTTAAAGAAAATACTATTACTTATCCTGTAGTTTTCATTAAAAATAATAGCAGCACAAATGACCCTTGGGCTTTCGGCGGCACTGACAAAACGAAAATGGATTTCCGAGCAATCGTGATCGCCGATTCTCAATATACCTTAGATGCAGTTTGTTCTTTATTCAGAGATAGAAATTACGATAATGTTCCTTTAATTGACCCAACTTATAATCCTTTTAATGTGTTAGGGAGCTTCAAAAGTGGAATAGCATTCAATTACGATTCTTTAACATCTGGAAAAGACTATTGCATGATAGATAGTGTTTCTGTCTCTAAAGTCGCGAGTGTAAGAGATATAGAGAACAATCTCAATCCTAGCTCCTATTATGGGCTGATTGATTTTGAACTGATCAAATTTAGACAACCAAGACAAACATAATATTTTATGCCAAGAACAAGAGTAATTTACCAAAATGAAGCTTTATATGTTGGACCCAGTCCAGCTACAAGTGGGCACTATAAATTCGTTACAGGTAATAACGCTCCAAATGTCCCAACTCAAAAATTGAGTCAATTAGACCCTCTTTCTGTATTAACGGTAAATTCAGGAAACACTACGGCATCTCTTTCTTTAGCGGCAATGACTAGCGGCTTGCTTCCAAATATCGCTAATCTTGATCGTATTCAAAGCATTAATTATAATTTTAATATTGCGAGGAAAGACGTAAACCAGTTTGGTAATTTGGCTGCAATTGATAAGGTTATAATTGATCAGCCCGCTGTTTCATTAGATTTTTCTTATCTTCAAAATAGTTTTAATAATGAAGAAGAATTAGGATTCGATGTTAAGGCGCTCAAGAGAAGCGCTATTATAAATTTACAGGTTGTTCCTTCTGGAGATGATGAATTTGGAATAGTTTCAGCTTCTATTATCGATGGCGGTCAAGGATATTTAAATTCATTTACATTAACGCTGCCTCAAGCAGGAAATGTGCCTTCAGTCCTTTCTTTTGGTGTTGCAACGGGAGGGCTATTTGCTGGTCAAGCAACAGGGGTTTCAATAACCAATCAAGGATCAGGAATTATTTTTATAAATGGATCTCAAGCTGGGTCAGGTCCTTATACTGCTGCTGTCAACGTTGGAATTGGCGGCACAAGTGATGCCAAGACTTTCTCTCCAACTTTAGCAAATAATTATCCAGAAGGAACTGCTAGCGTTATCAACGTTACTTGTCTATCTGGAATCTTAACTAAAGTCACTGACGATAAAAACATGTTCGTTAGGACGGTCGCTCAAGGAAATGACGTAACAGTAGCTACAACTGGCACATTAGATCAAGCGATTATTGCATTTGGAAATGTTGTAATAAATAATTACGCTGCAAATGGCGCTGTTGGAGATTTCCCTACAGTTACTATCGGTAATGAAGCTAGGAATGTATCTTTTCACACGGGAGCTAATAATTTTAAATCTTCTGCCGCTGGGCAACGCTATGTATTGCCTTCATTAGATTCTAACGGATCTAGAGTGAATGGGACGTTCTCTTTGCCTGATTTTAATGATACGAGCAATTTAAACAATACTGTTTCAGTATTTAAGCCCGGAAATATTGTTCTTGATTTGAGTCAATATGCTCTTTCTGGTTTTGGTATCGATACATCTTCAGCTTCTTTAAATGCTCAAAGCTATAGCTTATCAATTGCAATGCAAAGAGATTCGCTAAAGAAATTAGGAAATACTTTTGAATTTTCTAAAGAAATAACTTTCCCAATTAATTATTCTCTTTCTGTAGATGTTTTGGTTTCTGATCTTGTTGTTGGAAATCTGCTAACTATGGTTACTGGTAAAGATGTTTCTTTCGATGTGTCAATTTCTCACATTAAGCCCGGAACAGAAAATTCTTCATTAGGAAGAATCACAGGAGCTAGATACACAGCCAAATCTACCTTGTTGGAATCTATGAGTTTTAGCTCGTCAATTGGGGCAAATAAAACAGCAACTTTAACTTTTGGAGGACAAATAAGCTCTCCTCAAGACGCAACAAAGGGTATTCTAATGCATGGAGATTATTGGATGCAGATACCTGATGTAATTTAATTATTTCTCAAAACTCAATAAAAAATGTAATAATAAACAGAATTTTAAAGGATTAAAAATATGCCAAGAAATCGTGTAATTTACCAATCAGAAGCGTTATTCAATACAAATGATAATATTGATGTATCAGCTTCTACACCATCACAAACTGGAGCTTTATATATAAACCAGTTTTCTCGCGTTCAATCTTGTAATTATAATTTTAATATTGCAAGAAAAGATGTCAATCAATTCGGCAATCTTGCTGCTATTGATCGTATTATCGTAGAGCAACCAACTGTTGGTCTAGATTTTTCATATCTACTTTCAGATATGGCTAATGAAAAGAATTTAGGATTTTCTGTTATATCCACTGGCGTTACTACCGCTAATATTACTTCTTTAAACGCTGTTCAATCTTGTTTGTCAGGGATTTTGACTAGCGGCTTTGTAAACACTAAAAATTACTATGTTAGAACTGTCACTGAAGGCAATGACGCTTCTACATTTGCATCCGACGCTATTCCAAATACTACTCAAGGAAATACAATTGGTTTAGGAAATGGTTTCTTAACTAATTATAGCGTAAATGCTGCCGTAGGAGATTTCCCAACTGTTTCTTCTACCGTTGAATGCTTGAATATGAATTTCGTTGCAGGAAATTCAGGAAATGCTCCCGGCGTAACTAGTGCTGGAGCAATCGCTGGCGGAATTTTCTCTTTACCACAAACCGCTACAAATCCTAATGGTGAAAACTCATTAGGCAGAATTTCAGCATTGAGACACGGAGATATAACTCTTACGCTAACAAAGACAGCCGGAACAGCTTATGGTGGTACTGATGTTACTACTGCTGCCGCTATCCAAAATTTCTCTATCTCAATGGGATTAAATAGAACTCCATTACAAAAACTCGGTAGTAAATATGCTTTCTCTAGAGAAATTGATTTCCCAGTTACTATTTCTTTCAGCGTCAATGCCCTAGTTCAAGATCTTACTACTGGAAATCTTGTTGATGTAATAAATAATGATGCTACTTATGACGCTGTCGTTATCCTTGGCGCTCCTTCTAATGCTAACACTAACCTCTCTAGCAATGAAGGTGTTGGTTATGTACTTAAGAGATTAAGCCTAGACTCTCAAGATATTTCTTCTTCAATTGGTGCTAATAAATCAGTAACACTAAACTTCACTACTCAAGTTGGTTCTCCTCAACAAACCGATAGAGGAATGTTCATGTTTGAAACATTACCTCTCCAATAATAGTTAGAATATTTAAACTAAGCCCCAGCCTAAAAACTGGGGCTTTTTTATTTTTACAGCGTGTAAATAAGATTAGGTAAAGGTTTTTCAAAGGTTATATGGTAATAGATATTAAGCTAAAAGAATATGTCCTATTTAAGAATAGGCGACAAGTCGTAAATTTATATAAAAACTTCTTAATCTTACTTGAAGATTTAAAGGAAGATGGTTATAATATTAATGATGAAAAGTACCAACGTCTAAGAAAGAAAATACTAGACAGCGGCAACGATAGCATCAGAAATTTTGAAGAAGATCTAAATAATATAAATTTATAATGAAGACTACATACGAATTTGCAATTAATAAAGAAGGGCTTGTAAAAGAAACAGAAGAGTCGGTAAACGAAGAAGGACAAAAGGTAACTATTACTAAAGATGTTGTATCTCAAGTTCCTCATAAGTACTTTATTAAGAAACCCACAAGAGTTTTATTTGATGAAGCTGAATTATTTTATGGAGTTAGACTTTCTGAAGGCGTTAAGGCTGGCCTACTTACCCGATCTTTGTTAAATAAAAGATACGTCGATGATGGCGGTATTTTAGGGGATAAAGCTAAAGGTGCCGAAGCAGATGCTTATAAAGACCTGTATGATTCTCAAAATGAATTACAGAGGCTTCTAGCTTTAGAAGAGAAGGACCGTCCAGAGTATTTTGAAACCAAGAAGAAAGAATTAGAAGAAAAAATTACTATTATTAAAAGCTCTTTGACTGATCTAGAAGTCCAAAAAGAATCTCTGTTTGATAATACCGCAGAGACAAGGGCTCGTAATAAAGTAATAACTTGGTGGATATTATTTTTGTCATACTATGAGAAAAACGGGGAAAAACAACCATTTTTTGGTGAAGGAAATTACGAAGCCCGAATGAATAAGTATGACGAAATTTTTGAATCAGAAGACCCTCATATGATTAAAGTAGCTAATGCTTTTATTTATTTTATTAGCTTCTGGTACATCGGAAGAGCAGCATCAAAGGAAGATTTCGATTTGCTAAAAATAGAACAAAAGATTTTTTGATTTCTTGGCGTAAATTAATCCTAGCCCCTGCGCGAGCGGGGGCTTTTTAGCATATGGATCTAGAAGCTTTTAATAAAAATTTAAAATCTCTTTATTGGGAAATAGTAAAGGGCTCATCTTCTTTTATTTGCAACAATAATCAGTATTACATAAAGCACATGTCTCCGAAAGATGCAGGAGAGATCGAAGTGCGCGAAAACCACTATTACGAAAAAGCTAGATCACAAGGCATACCCACAAATGAAGAAAAGATAAAAGAACTTATTAAAGAAAAAATCTATGACGAAAAAGACGATCAGAAAATAATAAACAATAGATTAACCCTTGCTAATTTAAGCAAAACTAGACGCAAGCTCTATCTAACCAGAGACCTTGATAACATTGACAAACAAATAAAAGAAATTAATGAAGAAACAAGTCTGCTAGAGACTAAGAAAAATGATTTGTTAGAAAACACTTGCGAAACATACACTGGCAAACGGATGAATGAGTTTTACATTTATTATTCGGTTTACTCTGACGAAAATTGCCAAAATCACGCTTTTACATTAGAAGAATTTGAAGAACTAGATCAAAATGAGTTATTTAGATTAGTTAGTTCTTATTCTAAGTCTGCTCATAAATTTAATAATCATAACGTAAAAAGAATTGGGGTTAGCGGATTTTTCCTTAATTATTTTTATTTATGTGATGACAATGCTTATTTCTTCTATGGCAAACCTATTTGCAATTTAACATTTTATCAGGTCGAGCTATTTGGTTATGCAAGGTACTTTAAGGATTTAATGGGCAAGTCTACAGTTAAGCACCCTGATGAATATAATGATAATGTAGACAAGATTATAGATTGGTATGAGTCTAGTAGCAATCTTGAAAAATTACACGAAGACAAGAACATGACTAACGGTAAAGAGACTGCTGTCCAAGCCGTTTCTGTCATGGGAGCCACAAAGGAAGACCTAAAGAAATTAAAACAAGACAACACTGGAAGTGTTTCTTTGGAAGATGCGGCGAAGAAAAAAGGTGGCTCACTAAGCTTTGAAGATTTAATGAAGTTGCACGGTGTTTAAGTGTAATTATTCTTAGGTTTAAGGATATATGGCTACATCAGCAGGATCAATTCCAATTACGGCAACATTTAATGGAGCGCAGCTTGAAAAAGATGTGTTATCAGCGTTAACTCGTATCCAAAGCAAAAGCTCACTTAATTTAAATACGAGGAATTTCACCCAACCATTGGGTAAAATTACTGGCCTTGCTAATGAATTTAACAAATCTTTAGAAGCTTCAAATGCCCGTGTAGTCGCATTCGGCGCTTCTGCTGGTGTTATTTTTGCAGTTCAAAAGTCTTTTTCTGCTCTTGTAACCAGTACTATCGAAGTAGAAAAGTCTCTTATTGATATCAATATTGTATTAAACACTTCTGCTAAAGGGATAAAGCAATTTGGAGATCAGTTGTTTGAAGTAGCAAGAAGTACAGGCTCTTCTTTTAAAGACGTAGCTGCTGCCGCAACAGAGTTTTCAAGACAAGGATTAGGATTAGAAGAGACTTTAAGAAGAACAAGAGATGCTCTAATCTTAACTCGCCTTTCTGGTCTTGATGTAGTTTCAAGTACTGAAGCTCTTACCGCTGCTGTAAATTCATTTACTAAAGAAGCTCTTACTACAACTGATGTTGTTAATAAGCTCGCTGCTGTTGATGCTAAATTCGCTGTTAGCTCCAGAGACCTTTCTGAAGCTCTACAGCGCGTAGGATCTTCTGCCAGCGAAGCTGGAGTTAGTTTTGATGAATTGCTAGGTATTGTTACTTCTGTACAGCAAACTACTGCCCGTGGTGGTGCTGTAATTGGTAACGCCTTAAAAACAATTTTCACAAGAATAGAAAGGCCTCAAGTCATTAATGATTTGAAAGATTTTGGTATTACTGTTACTGATATTTCTGGAAATGTTTTACCAACAATTAAGGTAATTGAAAACTTAGCTCAGTCTTTTCAAAATTTAAATCCAGTTGTCAAATCTCAGGTGGCTGAACTTGTTGGCGGTGTTTATCAGATCAACATTTTGAAAGCTGCTTTGTCAGACGTTTCTAAACAAAATTCCGCTTTCGCAGAAGCTACAAGAGCCTCTTCTCAAGCAGCAGACGAAGCTATCTTAAAAAATGATGCTTTAAATAAAAGTCTTTCTGCTTTAATTAATGAAACATCAGCCAATTTCAGTCAATTTGCTTCAGCTATTGGAAATGCTAGTGTCGCTCCCGGAATAAGAAAAGTTTTAGAGGCTGTCAACAAAAGTTTATCCGCTTACAATGAAAAAGATTCAGAAGGCGTTGGGGCAAAGATAGCTACTGGTTTATTAACAGGCATTACCGATTTTATCACTGGCCCCGGTTTGTTACTTGGTGGGCTTGCTGTCGGGAAATTACTAAGTAATTTTACTAAATTTGCTGGAGATGCTACTAAAAATATTTTGGGATTAAATAGCGTTGGTAGGCAACAAGCTGTTCTCCAAGGAGAAATTAGCAAAATCCTCTCTTCTAATCCAGAACTAATTCAACAAATACTTTCTGGCACCAAGACTCGTTTACAAGTAGAAAAAGAAATAAGACAAACATTATACGAACAAGCGGCTCTCGCTAAAACTATTGTAAATATTACAGAGAGTCAAGCCAAGAGAATGATAGTCTCTGGAGTAGTGATAGATCAAGAAGGTCAATTCAAAAGTAAAGGAAGAGTTTCTGCGGGTGGATTTATCCCTGCCCAGCAACAAGCCGCAGAAAAAGTTGGAGCAATGCAAGGGGGTTATACTCCCGGTAAAGTAGTTGCTGCCCCCAAATCAATTGGCGGCGTGATGAATACTGCCGAAAAAGTTAAATATATTCCCGGCTTTGCTCAACCTTATATACTACCTCCTGATGGTTCTCGCGCAGCACAATCTTTGGCTTCAAAGTCAATGGCAAAGAATGGCGTTAATCCTTATATGGCTAGAGGATTCGTGCCTAATTTCGCACCAAAACCACTAACTAATCCTTCTTATGGAGATAATGATTATTGGCTTGGGGCTGGTTCGCGGGTGCCTATTTCTCAAATTCAAACAGGAACAGCGGCAGCTTGGAGTCAAGACAAAGGTTTTTATAAAACCGATGGTTCTGCTTTTACTGCAAATGATTTAAATACATTTGTTAGAAGAGGCGCTTCTTATGGAGATATTAGAAAGGATGTTCCAGATAGTATTTTAAAAGATGATCCAAGATGGAAATCTGGAGCTATATCAGATTTAGATATTATTAGACGAGACTTCGCTCCCGGAAAAAAAACAGAAGGCCAAGAAAATATCAAAGAAGGAATTAGACAAGTTTATGAGCCTTATTCTCCTCCTGCTTCAATGCTTGTATTCGATTTAGACGCTAAGAATAAAGAATTATATGCAGATGAAAATACAGGAGAGATATTAACCAAAAGAAAAGAAGAAGGAAGAGCTTTTAAAATTAAATCTTATGCTTTAAATGCTTCTTCTCAAAATGAAGAAAAAACTAATTTAATTACACAAACAGCAGACTTCTCTCGCAAAGTAACAAAACAACTTGCTGGTTATATTCGACCCGGAGAATATTCAGACGATTCTGTCGATAAGTTTTTTAAGGCAGCAGGTAAAAATTATAATGTATTAGCTGGTACGATATTTGAAGCTTCTACAAATTTAGCCGCTAATTACACAAGAGATCAAGCTGGTGGTGGTGGAGGAGATTTTGACGTAATCGGAGGTAATATTGGAAATGTAAGAGGATTTTTCCCCGGATTTGCAGACCAATATGGAGATTATAAATTAAAAAATAATGATGAGGCTATACAATCATTTATTGGTAAAGTTAAGAAGCGATTTGCGCCGCAAATGGCCGAGCATTTTAAAGCTCAAGAAAAAAAGGTAGGTCAACTTAAGACTGGATTTTCTGAAGGTTTTATTCCTAATTTTGCTCCAAAGCCTTTTAATTTTAGATTTTCAAGCCTAGGAGAAAAAACAGCCCAAATTTCTCCCAAGTTAAGAGATTGGCTCGCTG
>Ga0209296_1002859_pt1 | contig 12035 bp, 19 predicted proteins | sample S_130206_EF_Meta_FD_187319 | JGI IMG/M metagenome (GOLD analysis project Ga0209296, IMG submission 187319) | Freshwater microbial communities from Lake Simoncouche, Canada to study carbon cycling - S_130206_EF_MetaG (SPAdes) (version 2) | ecosystem: Environmental > Aquatic > Freshwater > Lake ...
CGGATACCATAAAAGACTTGTACACTACGTTTTCAAAATATCATAATTATAATGAAATGATAGATCTACTTAAGAATCAAAAAAATAGATATGATTCAATAGACGAGCCATTAATGCCAGATGTAAATATGTTTTTAAAACTACATCAGATTGATTTAGAATCTATCCATCCACTACCTTTTCCAATGAACGATGTCGAATACGATCAGGACCTGTCTAAATTTGATGATGTTGATTCTAAAAAATTTATGACTAAAATTAATTACATTGACTAGTGGTATAATATAAGAAAGATAGGAAAATATGCATAGAATTGCGGTAATAGACAATTTTATAACCAAGGAAGACGCAGACACCCTAATAAGGGAGCAACATAACCCATCAGAGGTTAATCCATATCCAGACTACTACGGTAAAAGATATGGTGGAACATCCTTACCATACAACAAGAATGTCATGGATGTGATGATTAAATATGGAAATAAATCTAACGAAGTTCATAAATCCTACAATGGCTTTCTTAATCCTATATATGTATTTAAAGGTTTTGGGTCACACTGGGTAAAGGGTACAAGAGGTGGGTTACACTTAGATGCACAAGGTCCTGAACCATTTATTGAATTTAGTACAATCATTTATTTAAATGAGACTCCAGAGTATCAAGGAGGTAAAATATTTTTTCCTAATCAAGATTTTGTTTATCAACCTAAAAAATATTCAGCAGTATTTTTTCCAAGTGCTGGCACGGAATACATTCATGGTATTACTGAAGTAACTGAAGGACATAGATACACTGCTTTGTTTATGCATACATCTCTTCCAGAACATGCAGATCCAGACTTTTTAGGAGAAAATAAAAAACCAGTTTGGCAAGCCGTTCAATATCCATTAGAGCGAGAGGCAGAAGAGCGTGAATCTAATAGATCATGAGGTACTAGATTTAGGATTAGTGTATTATAAAAATATTGTAAAAAATACTGATCAGATTATAAGAAATATAGAAGATTTAGAAGAAAGATTATTAAACAGTTCTGAAGACGTTAAACAAAAGACAGTCGTTCAGCCATGGTCTCCTTGGGTTAATGAAAGTGCTGGAACCAAAGAAATATTTTGTTGGCAAAAGTTTATTCCAACCATAGAGCAGATATCAGAAGATGATATCTTTAGAGATGAACAAAGAAATATATCTTCTAGAATACATGGATCAATTGATGAAGCATTAAAACATTATTCAACAAAACTATATCCATTTGCACAAAAAAATGTTAAAGCAAAAGAACACGCAACAAGTTTATTAAGATACGATAAAACTGGATACTTGCCACCACATCAAGATCAAGGAGTGAGCACCAGAGTTCTATCTGTATTGCTATATCTTAATGACGATTATGTTGGTGGAGAAATAACATTTAGGCAATCAAACGTAACTATTAAACCATCAGCAGGAAGTATTGTATTTTTTCCATCTAATTTTTTGTATGTTCACGAAGTTGACTCTGTTTTAAAAGGACCAAGGTATGCAGTACCTACTTGGTTTCACAATGTACCGTCTCATATGATTAGAAATTCTACAGGTCAAGAATGAAAGAAAAAATATATAAGATTGACACACATGATGATGAAATTATAAATGCAAATAAAAACTTTAATATAAGAGGAAATAAAGGTTTCTTAGTAAACCCATTAAGTAGTAAAATGAAAGATGACGTTAAAAAAACTGGTATTGCCTATAATTTAAATAGTGATAATTTTAGATCAGATGAGTTTATCAAAAAACATAAAAACAAGCATATACTTTTTGCTGGATGTTCAAATACTTTTGGAGAAGGGGTTGAGTATGAAAAAACCTGGGCATATAGACTATATAAAGAAATAAGTAAGGAAGAAGAGTTGAGTGGTTATTTTAACCTAGGTGCTTCAGGAGCAAGCATTTTTGAAACATTAGTAAATGTTCAAAGATATATAAGAAAATACTCTATGCCAGATGTTATATTTTTATTATTTCCAGAAATAGAAAGGGATATTAGATATTTTGTAAAACCAGAAATATCATTAACAACAATAATTGCTGAACTATATAAAGAATTTGAATACTTGTGCAAAAAATCAAACACTTTATTATTAAGTACAAGTTGGCTAAATATGGATGAAGAAGAAATGGCAAAATATTACACCAAAGAGTATAGTTCTTATGTAGATTATAAGACTAGAGATAACAAATACGCAGAAGGTGGGGCATATGACTTTTTAAAAGAAATAAATCCATATTATGAGTTAGCAACCTTACAAAAATATTCATCAACTTTTAAAGTTTTATATCAAGAAGACTTTAAAGAATATATATATAATTATTCTTTATTGGTAAACAATAAAAATATACTCGTTGCACCAGATTCTGGAAAACATCATGGAGAAGGATTCCATTATGCTTGGTTTAAATATTTTTATAGCAGGTATACAGATGAACAATAACAATGATTTTTTTCATAACAATTCTCTTTTTTTAATAAGTAATGGATTAAAAGAAATGTCAAAAGAACAATTTGATACTACAATAAATAAAAAAAGAAACTTTTTATCTGAAGAATTATTAGAAGAAGAGTTAGAAGATGGATTAAGATATAATTTAGATTATACTTTAAACTCAGACAACTTTCGTTCAGATGAGTTTGTAAAGGAACATCAACTAGATCATATACTTTTTGCTGGATGCTCAAATACTTTTGGTGCTGGCGTAGAGTATAAAAAAACTTGGTCATACAAACTTTACGAAACTATTAAAAAAGATATTAATATTGATGGTTATTATAATCTAGGACTATGTGGTGGAAGTATATTTGAGATATTAATAAATATAAATAAATACATTCAGTCTCATGGATTTCCCAAAATAATATTTATTCTGTTGCCAGAAATTGAAAGAGACGCCATTTATTTTAAAGAGCCAGAAAAATCTTTAACCCCCATCATTACAGAACTATATAGACATTTAGAATTTTTATGCAAAAGTAATGGCACAAAGTTAGTATCGACTAGTTGGGTTGTAGATGATAAAAAAAATGTTGTTGATAGTTTACTGCATGGTGCCGACAAGGAGTACTTTAATGTTGACGTATATAATCATCAACTAACTGCTGAAGGAAAGTTTGGAGATACTGGACTATATAGTAGTTTTAAAGAAAGGTATCCTTTTGAACAACTTGCATATTTAGAAAGATACGCCGCAACCTTTAAGTTAATGGATATTTACAAGATTCAAAAAGATGTTTATGAATTTGCTACAAATAACCCAAACGATCCATACTTGTTTATTGCACCAGATAAGAATAAACATCACGGAAATGCATTTCATTATGCATGGTATAAATATTTCTATGAAAGGTATTTGAATGAAAAAAATAATATATAAAATTAAATTTTATTTTTGGTTAAGAAAAAATAAAAAACATTTTAAAAAGAGAGAGTTTATTTATTAATATGGAATATAAAGATATAATTAGTAATGATAAAGAAGAAAGACCTCAGCACTTTAAGTTTTTGTTGCATAAAAATAAAGACATTATAGGTCCATTCCTTAATCCAGATTTAACAAAACAATCTATTGAGTTTGGTCCATATATTAGTGACCCTCTTGTACCAGTTAGCAAAGATAAGACAAATGTTTTGTTTGCTGGCTGCTCTATAACTGTTGCATGTGGGCTAAATGATATTAAAAAAAGTTGGTCATATAAGTTATATGATCAGATAAATGAGCATACTCCATGTAGTGGGTACTTTAATGTTGGATTATCTGGCGGATCAACAATAGAAATAATACTTAATGTCTTTAAGTATATATCTAAATATGGATATCCAGATTATATATTCATACTTTTTCCTAATTATGGAAGAGATTGGTTTAAGTTTAATACATTTCGTGGATTAGACGGTACCCTTGTAGAAATTTTTATATTTAATCTATATAGCATATTGGAAGACATGTGTAAAAATAACAATGTGAAGTTATTTTCAACTGGATGGTCAGACTTAGTTCCAGGGGTTACTGATTTTATAGATACATATATTCCAGATTTTGAAGAGTATATGCATAGAATGATGAAAGATTCTTTTAATACTTATTATCAAATAAATAAAGAAAGATTTACAAAAAATACATTTGATTTTATACAAAATAATGATAAAAATATGACAATTGTTGGATCAGATAGTACACACCCTAGTGAGGCAGTTCACTACGCATGGTTTAAAGAGGCAATGTATAGGATTAAGGAGGTAGAAAATGTTAATAATGGGGATTAATGAAACTACACATGATGCATCTATATCTTTAATACAAGATGATAAAGTTTTATTTGCTGGCCACGCTGAAAGATATAGTAAAGTTAAAAATGATTGGTTTACCAACAAAGATTTAATTGATAACGCTTTAAATTACGGAATGCCAGATCAAATAGCCTACTATGAAAGTCCATATTTAAAAAAACTTAGAGTTATGACTAGAGGTGGTTTTGGTGGCGGTAAACCTTGGTTTGAACATACCTATCTTAACGCAATCCCAAGAACTAATTTTAAGCATCATTACTCACACGCAGCAGCGGGATACTATACTAGTAAGTTTGATGATGCAGTGATAGTAGTACTTGATTCAATTGGAGAATTTAATACCTCTACCATTTGGGCTGGAGAAGGAAATAATATTAAGTTAATGTACAAAGATAATTATCCCTTTAGTTTTGGTTTATTTTATTCTGCGTTTACTCAACTCATTGGGCTAATGCCAAACCAAGAAGAGTACATAATGATGGGCATGGCTGCCTATGGAGATAAACAAAAATATCTTAAAAAGGTTTTAGAATATTTTCCATCAATTGGGTATCAAAAATATAATTTTCATAAAGGAATTTTTGATTGGGGATCAGAAATAACTGAGCAAGATAGGTTTGATATTGCCGCAGCAGTACAAGAAGTTTATCAAATAAAGTTAATAGATTTTATGTATATGGCAAAAAGATTAACTAAGAAAAATAAATTAGTTTTTATGGGTGGGTGTGCCCTTAATTGTTCTGCTAATACATTGTTGTGGAATATATTTGATGATATATGGATTATGCCAAACCCTGGAGATGCTGGAAGTTCTTTGGGTGCAGCAGCAGCCTTGTATGGAAAACATATTGACTTTAAGACACCGTTTCTTGGCTATGATTTAGGAGATAACTATCCAGTCAATGCAGCATTAAAGGAGATAGTAAGTAGTGGAATTGCGGCGGTAGCAAGTGGAAGAGCAGAATATGGACCAAGAGCACTAGGAAACAGAAGCATACTTGCTGATCCAAGAGATCCTGAAATTAAAAATAAAGTAAACGAAATAAAAAAAAGAGAACTGTTTAGGCCATTTGCCCCTGTTGTCATGGAAGAGCATGCAAGTAAATGGTTTGATATGAGTTTTACAAGTCCATATATGCAGTATGCCGTTAAGTGTTTAAAGCCAGACCTCATACCTTCAGTAGTTCATAAGGATGGAACTTCTAGGGTTCAGACTGTAAATAAAGAACAGCATCCTGGCTTATACGAATTACTGTCTAAATGGTACAAAATATCCAAGGTTCCAATTTTATTAAATACTAGTTTAAATATTAAGGGTCAACCATTGTTAAATGATGAAACTGATATAATTAATTGGCAGAGTGTATATAAAAAGGACTTAATCGTATAATGTCTCGTAAATGGAAATACAAAACAGTGGATGTTAGGCCAGAAATCTATAATAAAGAATATCCATTTTCAACTCTAACACACTATAGAGAGAAAAATTTTGATGGAATAGATTCCATATCTCATTACATAACTAATGAAAGAATAGAATATTATTTAAAAACAAACAGTTATGGTTGGAGATGTGATGAATTTAAAAAAGATCACCTTAATAAAAATCACATATTGTTTGCTGGATGTTCAGAAACTTGGGGAGAGGGTTCTGTTATAGAAGATTGCTGGAGCAAAATGTTATATGATAGCATCAATAAAGATGACACATGTTCTGGTTTTTTTTCAATAGGAATTCCTGGCGGAGGGGTAGATGAAATTGTAAATGTCGTATCAGAATACATAAAAGAGTTTGGCCTACCAGATGCAATATTTTTTATGTTACCTAACGTACCAAGGCAATCTGCATATATGCATGCAGATGATTATAATTTGTTTAGTGGTTTTTATAGAGTAGGGGCTTTTGATCAAAAGACAGAACAACCAACTCTAGGAAAATATACAGAATCTGATTATAATACAGTTTTAATTCACAACTATTTAAGTATTAAAATTTTTGAAAGCCTACTTAGTAAAACTAAAACAGATTTTTTTTGGAGCACATGGAATTATGAGTTTATTAATGATTTAGAACTTTTTAATCTTCATTCAGATAGTTTTGTAGATACCTGCATAGTTGAAGAACGTGCTTATGAAGATTATATTGCTTTAAATAAAAACTCTATTGCTATGGAAAAAAGAGACGGACATCACGGCACAGTATTTCACAAATATTGGGCAGAACAATTTTATAAAAAATATAAGGAGAAAAATGAAAAATAAAAAAATATTTGTATCTATTCCAGCATGGGAAGATACTCACTTGGTAGATACTATGAACCACATATTAGATACAGCATACTATCCAGAAAATATTGTATTTGGACTTGGACTTAACTATAAACAAGAGCCAGATTTATCTATGTTTAATAACGTAAAAATTGTTAGAGATAGCGATGTTGCAGATGGGCTGCCAGGCATAGTGGGCATTAGAGAGGCCATAAGGGGTCTAATTAAGGACGAATCCTATTTTTTGGGCATTGATGCTCATGCAGATTTTGAACTTAATTGGGATGAATGTTTGATAGATGACATTGAAGAGTTAACTAAAAATAATGAGAAGAGAATAATATCTAGGCAGGCTACAGCATCTATTCAGGGTAAGCATAATTGGAAAACAGACTGGGTCTTAGAAGGAACCTTTAATCAACTAGATATACACGGAGAAGTTGTTGAACTTAATTTTGTACCAAATAAAGATAAAGTTAATGAAAAATATTTTAAAAATTATTATATTTCTTGTAATTTTATATTTGCAAAATCTTTAGACATTAAGGCAATAAATTTTCCTTCATACCATAGATTTCCATTTGAAGAACCAGAGCAGTCTATTGCAGTATATTGTCAGGGATATGATGTTGTTGCTCCGTACGATAATGCAATAGTTCATTATGCTGGTAACGATATCAAATACTCATTTCCATACGATGAAAGATGGTGGAAATTTGTTGGCACAGACAGGAATAATCCAGATCATTGGACAAGAATCTGGGTATTTGACGAAGATGAAATGACAAAAGAAGTTAAAAAATTAATGTTATTAGGTGAAAACAAATATTTTAGTTTATTAGGTTTGCCAAGAACAATTGTAGATTTCTATAAAGAAATAAATATGATAGAAAAGTATTGGCAAATAAACAAAACATTGTCAATATAGCATTTTTGTGATATAATATATTAAGGAGATATATGACAAAAGATTCAAAGAAAAGAAGTTTGTATAAGACGGTCAGTTGGCCTCTTGTTCACATAGGTTTTGTTGGTACGTTAGTATATTTTTTTGAAAAGGCGATTACTGGTGAAGCACACTGGGAATATGCTGGATCTTTTGCAATAATCTATACAGCATGTGAAATGCTTGGATATTTCTTACATGAAAGAGCCTGGTCAAGGTTTGGTAAAAAGGTGGCCTAATGCCCATCTATGAATATATATGTAAAAAATGTCAAACAGAATACGTAAAAGTTCGCTCAATTAGGGAAAATGATCCAGGGTACGATTGTGAAAAATGCAGCGTGCCCTTGGTTCGAAAATATGATTCAGTAGCCAGTGTATTTAATGGTGATGGGTTTTATTCAACAGACAAAAGAAAAAAATAATATACTAGACAAAATTCACGGTATATGCTAAAATTGATCTAACTACTAAACAAAGGTATAATTATGTTAATGACCACAATAACTCCAGACGTAAAAGAATATTTGTTGACACTAAACGATAGATGTGATAGGTGTAATGCACAGGCCTATGTTAAGGCTGTAGGTTTAGATGGAGAACTATTGTTTTGTGCACATCACTACAATAAAATTGTGGATAACGCAGTTGGATACGATAAAATAATGAAATTTGCTATAAACATTATAGATGAAAGAGATAAATTAATTGAAAACAAACTAAAAGGAAAGGACTGATAGTGTATACTGTTCAGTTTTTTGGCTTAGATCCAGAAATTAGAAATAAAGTAGCAAAAGAATTTTCAGATAAAATGAATGGTTTTTTTTGTACAGACAGAGAATTGCCAACTGCAAGCACTGAGTCTCCGTACGCAAGATGGCTAAGAACAATTGGTAGCGTGGCCTCAAAAAATAACATACAACTATATGTTCCAAGTGGATATTTTCCAACAAAAGAGGCAAGAACTCAATTCAAGGATTCTTATTATGCGGAAAAAACATTTACTGTTTGGGTAAATACAATTGATGAAAAGGATGCAATTATTCCAACTCCACCACCAAATGCTCCCTCTGACTTTAAATGGGAAGAGCCTCTAGAAGACGAGTATGATCTAATGATTACTAAATCTATTGGATCTATTGATAGTATGGTTGCAGAAGTTGTTTTACAATACGACAGGCACTTTAGTTAAAATGATAATTCAATTTATAGGACTACCTGGTTCTGGTGCAACTGAGATTGCAGATGCAGTAAGAGATAGAATTAACGGCATACATTTAGATAAAGAAACTTTTACTAATTTTTTGTCAGGGCCTAATGAATTAACATACTATCACAAACTAGGAGAATTAGCAAGAATTTTAGAATCTAAACAAGATAAACCAGTAATAGTGGATGCTGTATTTAATATAGAGCAATATAGAACTATATTTGGAAAAGCAGATGTAGTGGTTTGGGTAGATACAAAAGAAAACAATACTGCAAGAGCGTGGGAAGATCCAACAGTCTTTGATCATAGAATAGTTAACACTGGAGATACACACGAAGATGCCTTACCAACAAGGGCAATAAACGTTATTAGGAAATTTGATTTGTTTGATTGGAAAGAAGACACCACATTAATGACTGACACTTATCAATCATGGAATGGTAAAAATGCTAAACAGTATGTAGATGCTTTATCTACTAACAAACAGGTTGTTATTGGAATTAAGCATGTTTCTGGGATGACTGAAAATGATAAGTTACATTTTGAACAAGTAAGCAATTTAATTAAAAATAATATTTTAGATGCTAAAATAATTAAGTTGCCTAATATTAAAAATATTGTTTATACTAACAACAGTAGTTTTACTGTAGAAAAAATGGGAGATATATATGGGTAACACAATTCAAAATAAAATATTAGTTGCAGTTTGTGCAACAGTTTTATCTTTAAATACTATTTCAGCAAATGCTGTAGATACTAAATATAAAGATGCTTTATCAGCATTAAATGCATTAAAGGTTGCCGATGAGGTTCGTACAGGATACAAAAGAGAACAATTTAAGCATTGGGTTGGAACTGGAAATGGTTGCGATGCTCGCAAATCTGTTATTATTTCTGAAGCAATTAAAAAGCCAAATGTTGATTCAAAATGTAATATAGTTGGTGGAGAGTGGCTTAGCATTTATGATAGTGAAAAAGTTACTGACGCAAAGAAACTTGATGTAGATCATATGGTTCCATTAGCAGAAGCCTGGGATTCTGGTGCACAAGCATGGGATGCAAAAAAACGTGAGATGTATGCAAACGATCAATTAGATCCTCGTCATTTAATTGCAGTAACAGGTTCATCTAATAGATCAAAATCAGATAGAGATCCAGCAGAATGGTTACCAACAAATAAACCATACACCTGTGAATATTTAACTAACTGGATTTCAGTTAAGGTTAGATGGTCATTGTCTGTTGATAAAAAAGAAAAAGATGCAATTGTGGCAGGCTTAAAGCCTTGCAAAAAAACTGCATTTTCTATAACACCAATAAAATAGAAAGTTCATAATGAGTGATGATAAAGACATTATAGCCAATCTTATTTTGCTTGGTGCACTTGAAGTTTCTGGTATCGATATAGAAACTGGTGAGCCACTATATAACTTTACTTCAAAACTACAAGATATTAATCCAGACCTTCATAACGAAATGTCTACATATTTTAGTAGAGAGACAATGGCACTATGGCAACATGGTTTTATTGCTATGGATATAACTAAAAAAGATCCAGAAATAAAAATATTACCTAAAGCATTTAACAAAGAAGAAGTAGATAAGTTAACAGATAATAATAAGTACAGTTTGAAAGAAATAATAAGAATTGTAATGGAAGATCAAGGATTATAAATGGATTTTTTGCTTGGAGCCGTAACAACAACACTTGTGCTATTTACTTTTATTGTGTTTTTAATAAATAAAAAAAACAAGCGTGAACCATTTTTTTTAATAAGATATAGTCAAAGCCACATACATAGAATTTTGTCTCCTCTATTACCACAGGTAGATCAAGTAACCAAGGCTGTTGTTAAAAATAATCAATCAAGAAAACATCTTAAAGATACTAATGTAAGAGTTTTAATTGTAGAGGGAAAGGCGTATTGGACTAAAAATAATGTATTTTATGTGTCAAATATTATTGATGGGGATATAGATAAAAACAACGCACAGGTAGTTGACACAATGGGTATGAGTAAGGTAGAATTAGATAAGATGCTTTTTATTATAGACCAACTTAGAAGGGGTGAATAGTCATGATAGTCGCAGTTCAAGGCAGTAAAGGATTTGAAGACTATAGTGTATTCATCAGGGCTATGGGGGTAGCACTGGCTTCTTTGCCAGAAGATGATGATAAGTTTCATATTTACTCAGCAGGTCCTGCCAAAATTAATTCTATGGTTTCAGAATTTTCAAACTTATCTGAACGAGGATTGAGAGCAAGGGGCAAGAAGATTAAATTCTTTAAAGTTGCTCCTACATGGCTAAAAGAAAATTTTGATTCAGTTGGATACTTTGCTTATTTAAGTACTCCACAGGATCAGCCTTCTGCATTAGTTGCAGAAGCAGAACTTCACAACGTTGAAGTTGGAATATTCCGCTACTAGAGAAAGAAAACAATGTTACAACACAAACACATACTAATCAATGCTAAGGTAAAGAATCCATTAAAGACTACAGAAGATGGTATTGGATTTTTAACAAGATTAGTTTACGCAATACAGATGAAAATTATTAAGGGACCGTTTGCTTCTTATGTTGAAGCAGAGGGAAATCGTGGTTTAACTGCAATAGTAATGATTGAAACTTCTCATATTGCTTTTCATATTTGGGATGAAAAAGATCCTGCAATGCTACAGTTTGACTTATACACATGTGGAGAACTAGATAAAGATATTGTTCTTGAACATATAGATAGAGAAATGAAGATAGAATCAATGGATTGGGTATTGTTTGATAGAGAAGATGGCTTTGAAGCAATTGATAGTGGTGGAAGATGATAATCGATAAACTAGAAGTTATGGAATCAATCGTTTCAGATAATAAAAAGTTATCTTGGGATGGTTGGGATGTAATAGAAATGACACAATCAGATAAGGGTCGTCTGTCTACTACTGGTGTATTTGTAAATGGAGTATGGTATATCAAAAAAATATTTTCACCATCACGAGATGGTTGGAATATTCCAACTAAATATGTAGGTTAATATGAAAAAGCATGAATGGAAAAATAAAGCATCGTGTTATAAATATGATACTAATATATTTTTTGAAAAATACGAAAATGATTTAATGCTTAGGCCAGCAATAGATAAACTGTGTCTTGAGTGTCCAGTCATGAAAGAATGTTTTTCTGTAGGGATTACTCAAAAAGAATGGGGAGTTTGGGGCGGTATTTATCTCGAACAAGGAGAAATATCTAGAGAGTTTAATAAACATAAAACAAAACCAATTTGGGCAAACATTTG